>PYIJ01028080.1_pt1 | contig 10162 bp, 13 predicted proteins | sample 3578051 | NCBI WGS metagenome assembly PYIJ01 (sample SAMN08408021, study PRJNA431606) | Marine metagenome isolate SA_KN192-05_S13_5m, whole genome shotgun... | biome: marine; feature: oceanic pelagic zone; material: water; isolation source: surface water sample, 0.2-0.8 um fraction ... | reverse complement strand
TTCTATTGCTTCGGTTCCCACCATCTCCAACTCCTCATATGCCAACTGTTGGTCCATGGCCTTTTGAGATTGTTCTACCAATTTTCTTTCACCATTTGGTAATTGCTCATACACAGTTTCTCCACCGTCGGGCGATGTGTATATTGGCATTGGTATGATCCTTCTGCTGACTTTCTTTTTACGCTTTATCCTCTTTGCCATTAATAGTACCTTTTGTGATCCGCTCCTGGGTGTGCGTGTCTCATTCCACCAATGGGTCTGGCATCCTTGTCTTTCCTGGGTATGAAATGTATGTGTGGCCACATTATGGTCTGTCCGGCACAGACGCCTATGTTCATGCCAACATTAAATCCTTGTAAATTGCCTTTCTTGATCTCTTCATTTCCATAATCATAGGCAAGTCCGTATGACCTTCCTATAAAGTGTGCGTTGTTCTCTTTTGGTATGAACAACTTGTGGCCTTCTACGCAGGGATATTTGTCATCGAAAACGAATGTGAAATCTGTCTCCAAGATAGGGGTGTCATTGCTGAACCATACGCTCTCGTCGACACTGTTAACTTTTTCAAATGGTTTCTTGTAAATAGGTTTTTTGGATTGCATTTGTTTTTATTATTCCTATCATAATATTACTAGAATTTGGTCTGTGTTGCAATCTAATTTTTTCCCAGGATTTTGTTTTTGGCACAGACGGATTGTATTCCCATATGCCTAATAGGTTAACCAAAGCCTTTCTTACCTTTTCTGCGCCACCGTGTTTCTTGCAGGTGTCCGATCTACCTACATGGATAACTTTTTTGCCTACCTTTATCTTGTAAACACAAGGAAGTCTTATCCACTTGGTCTTAGGATTCTTACTGTGCCTTATCTTGAAGCCCTCTATCGAATAAAGGTCATTTATGCTGTACCATTTAATATCTGCCATTCTTAATACCTAACTGTTGGTAAGTTCTCTGAACTTTTTTGGCCTGGAAGTAACAGTCCTCCAAGGCATTGTGCAGTCCTGTCCTTTTTTCATTGGGATCACGTGGAACCAAAGAAAACAATGTTCTCGAATCACGTATCTGCCAATAGTTCCAAGGTACAGGGATACCCATTTGTGAGTAAAAATTTTGCAGTATTGCATAATCGAATAGTGGTCCTTGACACCAAAAGACATCAACACCAACACACCATTTGTTGATTGTTTTGACCATGTCGTCTAGTGATATTCTATTTGAATCACCGAGTGCTTCTTCCATGATCTCTTTATCCTGCTGTCCCCACCAGTCCAAGGTCTCTTTCATTACGTCTCTGCCCATGGCAGTCTGTGCATCAACATCAACACGGAAATACATTCCTTGTGATGGTTCTACGTTGCTGTAAGGATCAAACTTGACACCTCCTACTGTCAGTATAGTGGCGTTTGGATTAGTTGATAAAGTTTCCAAATCGATCATCGCATGTATCATGTTTTATCCATTCCTTTGATTTGTAAAAAAAATTATACTCAATTTTGTTTTTATATTATTCTTAACAAAGTTATCCGCACAGTGTAAAGCATTTTGATCCCAAGTGACGCAACTGCCCGGAGTCCATTTATAAATGTTGTCTATTTCAAGACCTTCCATAAATTCGTAAGGCATGTGACTGAAAAATTTTTCATGCTGTTCTGTTGATATCGTGTAGCCGGTAACTAGATTGTGTGTGCCTGGCCTTTCACACGGACGCTTCCAGGTGCTTTGGTCCGAATTACCTTTTTCTGCTTCGCCTTTGTTTGCATTGTCCTCCAGATAGTTTCTCTGTTTGAAAGCGATTGTATATGTTTCCTTCCAGGAATCTTGGTCACTGATCACATCAATAGGGAAAAGAATCACTTTGTAAGGTATCCTGTCTTTGTACCATCTAAGGTCGGCGTGTGCTTTCCATGGTTTGATCGCTTCTTGCCAGGCATAGAAATCCAGTTCATGATCTCCTATTATGTTTTTAAGTTTTGAATCGAAAATTTCTTTTATTATTTTACCCTGTGGATCATTATAACTGGCACCTGCATACTTGCTTGTCTTTCCAACTTCAGGATAATCTACTTTTTTGATCTCGGTCTGTAAAAATTTAATTTCGTCTTGATCAAGAACGTCTTGGAAAGTTTGGCTTGGACCGTCCGCAGACTGCATCGCTTTTACCTGCTCGGCTGTATATCGATTGTAAACATAGGTGTGTTGCATGTCCTAATTATACTATGGAAATTTGGTAATGTCAATTAGACGTCAGATATCGGATCAGGATCAAAACTTAACACTGGAATTCCGCCATTGTCTATGAATAATTTGTATTCGGCCCAGTCATCCTCACTCAAACAATGTATCTCCCCTGCTGATGTCACATATGTGTCTTTCATGTATGAGCTGATCGGAACAGCCTGTGCCATACACTGGTCGTAGGTATCGAATTTGGTGTAGTCGAACACCGCCTGGCAGGCATCTTCGGCAAAACATATGATCATAAGCATAAGGAATTTCATACAAATATTTAAATGGAAAAGTTGTAAAGTTATCTGACTACTTCTTGCGTTGCTGTCGGAAAGTACGCACTTTAGTTCTCAGCCTAATCAAGTCATTGTCTAACATACGCACTCGATCTATAAGAGCGATCAAGGTAGTCGAAGTTGAGCTCAACTTAGGAGTTATTTCCGTGGTTATAAACTTCCATAGAAAGTAGATGAAATATGCCAAGAAGAAAACAGCCACAGTCGGAAAGCCATAATCGTTTATCATTGCAACTAAATCCATTAATCTTTCCTCGCATCAGTTTTTCCGTCAGCCCTGGCCACCCTATCGGTATCTATCGGGATACCAAGTTGTTCAGAAACTTCTTGATCTATTTTTAAAATATCGTTATTCATTGTTTTGACCCTGTTGTCAAGTTGGGTGATAACACTCTCAATAAATTTTATCGATCCTACTATGCCGTTCAAAATATACTTGATAATAAAAAGTATAAACACACCCATACCAACAGTCGCGGCAATGGGTAATCCTAGGTCAGCAACTAATTTCCAAAAACTCATTATGTATGTATTTAACTATTTTTTTCTAGCCAGTTTAGAGTATGGATCGACTGCACCACATCAGGACTGACTTTATCCCATGCACTGATTATTTCCACCGCGGATTTCCAATAAAGTTGTTGTGTTGGGTTTTTGTATTGTTTGTAATAGTTCATCCAACGATTACACTCGCTTAAAATGTATTTTTTGTTTGCAGTGTCTGGACTGTAGTAATTCTCAGTGCAGGTCACACCTTTTATCAATCCTACAACATCATCACCTACCCACTCTGCTATCTGTTTTTTCAACCAACCAACTCCCATAATGTCCTGTAACTGTGTGTTATCACAACTTTTATCATCTATCTTGTGCCACATTTCGTACCATTCCTGTGACGTGGCTGGTGAACAGATACGTCCTTTGTACATTTGGAATAATAGGTCATCTTCCCATCCGTGCATTGTCTGTATGCCGGCGTTCCAGTCCATCTTGTCCAGCCAACCGGGAGCAAAACCTCCCATCTTGTAGCCGTAGTCAGTGATGTAATCCAAAGGCATATTGAATGTTTTACAAATTTTTAACATTTTTTCAGGAATAAATCTACACCAACTGTTTACCCTGTGCAAGAACAAATCGTCAGTTCCAACCGGTGCCACTATCATGGCATCAAAAGTCTTTTCCCTTAGATACATACTCGCCGGTGGTTGTGTAACCAAACTAATGCAAGGTATATCATATTGCTCTGCTGTGCAGTATTGTTTAATCATAGCGTGTTTGTCATAATTTGTTTTGTTAAAGTCTATGACGTGATTAGTAACCCCTAATAATTTAGACATTTCTATTGCATTTGATTCAGTAATTTTATTAAGATATCCCCTCCATGGATCTCCCCGAACAACGAAACTTTCAAAGTCAACTTTATTTTTCTTAAGCCAACTAAGGGTCATTGTGCTATCTATACCCCCACTCAATCCAACACAAATTTTTTTATGTTTGTTAACAATCTTTTGCATTTGTTTGTCAAACTTTTCAAGTGCGTAAACTTTGTAATCAACTAATTGTATTTTGTCTGTAATATCTACATCATGGGTATGACACTTGATGTGTTTTGCGATGTTTGTAATTTTATTATTGCCAGCACTGTTTCTGTGCTGATGTCTACGTGGATCGAACACTGGGTCATTGCCAGGTTCAATGGTTTTCCAGGCTTTTATCAGGTCTTCTATGCTTTTACATTCTTTCTGATCATGATACCATGTCCATGGCCAGAAATCGTATTCTGGATCGGTAATGTACATCACCATTATTTAATAGTGAATTTGTTCTGGTAAAAATTAATCCTTTATGGTGTATACTTTTACGGCTTCTGACTTTCCTTTTACAGTGATGCTGTCAATGTAATCAAATGAATATTCTGATTCAATAGAGTGAAGTGTGTCTTGACCAATCACAATGGTCTTTCCTAGAGTTTTGCTAGAACTTTCAAGTCTACTTGCAAGGTTCACCGCATCACCAATCACAGAATAATCAAATCTTTGTTGCGATCCCATGTTACCAACCAATGCGTGACCTGTGTTAATACCTATTCCTATGTTGATCTGTGGAAGTCCTTCCGCTTCAAGGTCTTTATTCAATTCAGCCAGTGCAAGTGTCATCTCCCTAGCACTTTTGACTGCCATCTCCCTGTGTTTTACATTTTCAATGGGTGCGTTCCAGAATGCCATGATACAGTCACCCATGAACTTGTCTATGGTCCCACCATTTGAGATTATGACATCCGTCATGCGTGTCAGGAACCTATTGATAAGTTTTGTAAGTCCTGCAGGATTGCCTTTGTACTTCTCACTGATAGGTGTGAAGCCTCTGATGTCACAGAACAAGAAAGTCATTGTCCTTGTTTCACCTCCCAACTTCAATAGGCTAGGATCTTTCTGTAATTTCTTGACCATGCCGGGATCAAGATAGTGTTCAAATTGTTTTTTAATTTGCTGTCGTAGTCTGCTCTGCGTGGCAAAGTTGTTGTACACAGAATGAGACCAAATCAAAAACACAGACAGCATTATCCATGATGGATCAACTAAGAATCCTTTGTTTGTGTATGCGATGAATGATCCATAGGCAACGCCCATTTCAACAAACAACAATAGAGGCACTGCTAGAAGCACACTTGTTCTTGGCAGTACGAGTATTAATAGTAACAGGAGAAATGCTAGAAACACAATTTCATATGTGTCTGCTTGTGGCGTTCTAACAAGATACTTGCCTGTTAACAATGTATCCAATGCTTGGGCAGTAATATTTTGATCTGTCATTAGTCCATGTGGTGTGTATTTCAACACACTCAATCCTGCCGCATCTAATCCAACAACAACAATTCTATTTTTTATTTTGTTTTCATCAAAGTTGTCTGTGATTACATCCGTTGCAGACATGTTTACATATTTCCCTGGGTCTGCATAGTTGATATACATTTCTGCATTATGGTTCACTGGTATACCTGCCTTCTTGCTCACTAGCACTTCATCTATTCCGTGTTCTTTTGCTATGACTTTGATTCTTTTTGAATTGTTTAACATTCTTACATTTTCTAGTATCATGCTGGGATAAATTTTTCCGTTGATTCTAATAAGCACAGGCATCTTTCTAACCACAGCATCTGGTTCTGGAGATGTAACATTAACTCCCATACCTGATGCTCCTGCTGAAACCTTAGAGTGTGGAGATACAATGCCACCGTACTCGTACAGCCATGGTTTGACATTGCCTTTTTCAATTATCTGTGTTGTGCTGGGCAGTTCTACACCTACTTCATTTTTCACACTCATCATCAGCACTGCTCGTTTGGATTCTTTAAGCACTGTTGAGAAAACTGCATCTGTGTCCAATAATGTTTGTCCCAGTTGTTCTCGCAGTTCATTTGTCATGGGCATTGACTTCAAATATTCTACGCCACTCATTCTGTCTGCTTCAGCGAACAATATGTTATAGTTCACAATTATTGCTCCGGCATCTGCTATCTTGGCGTGTAACATTGCCATCACATGCCTAGGCCATGGCCATTGTCCGTATGTTTTTAAATCACTTTCTGTGATATTAACGACAGTGACAGAATCACTAACTACCTCTCGTGGTTGTATTGTTTGGAACTTGTCCCAGGTCTTATATCGCAAAGTTTTTACAGTATCACTGTTGTCTATCCTGATACCGGTCAGCACGACAGCAAACACAATGACCATCCATATGCTTGTGAATATTTTCATTATTTTACTTCTTGTTCGAACACTTCAAAACCTATGTTCAATCCTTCCCACAATCCAAAGAACAATGCACCACCTAGCATCAATACGACAAGTATTATTGGACTGAGTAACCACAACCACCAGTAGTACCTAAATATGTTCTGTCCTCTGGCCAAACGTTTTACCCTGTGGTCCATGAACCAATGCACTATACCTTTTATGAAACTTTTTATGTGCTTGACAAAAAACTTGTTTATTACCCAACGCACCAATCTCATAACGATTAGTATTGGAGAACTCAACACATCAAAAAATATCAGGAACATGTCAACACTGAAGTCAACAATGTTGTCTGCTGTCATGGCCTTACGCCATCTTTCTCTGATTGTCAGTTTCTTTTGTTCTTCCATTCTATCTTTCCTGTAGTGCCTGTCCAACGCCATTGTGGAAAGGTGTTGTTATGTAACTCAACACAGTCCTCTCACCTGTCAATATAAACACGTACACATGAATACCAGGCACAAGATTGTACGTGGTTTCACCACTTGTGAAAAATTCTTTTTCTATTTCTAATTCTATGTCATACCATGCGGCACTGTCAGACTGCACAGCATCTGGAGATATGGATGTTATTTTTGCATTGATCGAATCAAATTTTAATTGGTCTTGATTAGCAAGTCTTATTTTTGCTTCCATACCAACTGTTATATAACCTCTGTCTTTGACCAACAGCCTTCCATTGACTATCAGTTTTTGATCCAAAGGCACAAGTATAGCAAGTCCGTCTCCTTGTTTTACAACAGAACCTGGGTTCCTGTAAGTTAATTCTTGTATACGACCGTCTATGTTTGCAATAATGTGTCTCGGTTCATATCCAACTCCAGGATTGATTGTGATTATCACATCACCTTTCTTAACAACATCGCCCTGTTTGTAATTCACGGCAACAATTTCTCCTGTGACCATTGTGCCTAGTTTCGTGATGTTTTTCTCAGGAACGACAATTCCAACTGCTTGAGTCGTTATGTCCACTTTTGCCAATGCCGTCCACAAAAAGATTATAACAAACAAAGTTGTAATAGCAAAAAAGAATCTGTTACTTGCCTTTGACATAATTTACTATTTCCCCCACTGCTAGATCACGCTGTTTTAAGAATTCGGTCGCCTTGGCGTATTTGCTGGTTCCTTGTAATGCTCTCGCGGCCAATATGTTTGAACCAATCAACAATCCTATGTCAAGCGTACCTGCCATAATCATCATTGCACCAACTGACATTATTACTATCGTCTGTAAGCCATTCAAAAATATTTCTATGTTGCTCTGTGTGTCCTGTGACATGGACACGTTTCTTTTCCATGTGATTAAGAAATACATGATCAACATGAATATGGCAGTGATTATGGATGCCGCCCAGTTTATGTACAGCAACACAACCAAAAATAATAAAACAAATGGCCAATCCAATATCCAACTGGTCATTGAGGAATGTCTCATATTTTGAACCATTGTCCCAGCACCGTCTAATTTTTTATACTGCTGGGCCGTTAGTTGTCCTGCTGTTCTAAATTTTTCTCCGAATGCTTTCAACAGCGGATCATACACACGTTGGTTGAAAGCGGTCATCATTTTGCCTCTGTTCTGCCTAAAAGTGAACTCAAATGCTATCGCCAACACTGCCCCAATGGAGAGGCTTATCAATGTGGCCGTGACGCCTGATGTTAGATACTTGTTCAATACGATTATCACGAACAATGCTGGTGCCAATGCACAGATACCAATTATGAAACTGCTGGTAAACAGCATTGACGCTGTGCCAGGTTCCTTGGATAGATGTCGGATAAGACTTTTCATTATGTGTGTATTTAATGTTTTTGATTACTTGAGTATTGGGTCTACAAGACCAAGTACCTTGTGCAGTTGGTACCTTGCAATCTGTAGGTCAATCTGTGCGTTCTGGTAGGCGACTTCACTCATGATGTGTGCTGTCTTCATACCAAACACCGCCATTATCGGTGAGTTACCTGCCTGGAAGTCTGCCAGTGTCAGTTTGTACATCTCATCGTTGATCTCCACTGTTCTTTTCAGTGTTTCAAGATTCTTTTCAACCAGCACATAATTGTTCCATGCATTGTCAAACTGCTCCTGCGTTGTTCGTAGCACGTCCGTGTATCTAAATTTTGCCGCGTTCAACCTATTATGATCAGCGTTTGTCATGTGCCTGTTCTTGAAGTTAAAAATCTTCCAGGTCATTGTGATATCTGCCCTATATTCTTCCTTCTGTGAGTCACTGGTGTCATAACCTCCTGCCAGTTCTCCGTCTTTTTCAGTATAAGAAAGTTTGCCGTCGATCCTTGGTTTGAATTCAGCACGGTCAAAATTTAACTGCTCCTGTGCTATTGTGATGTCCATGCTGGCAATACGTAATGTTGTGTTGTTTGTTACCGCGGTTCCCTGCATAGGAATTATACCTAAAGCATCTGCTAATGGTGATGGCATCTCTGCGATGTTGTGAGGTTTCCATCTCCATACATTTTGAAATCTCTGTATCGCACTATCCAACCCAAGCCTACTTGTCATTGACAGTGTTTGGTAAGTTCTGTACTGTTGTTCTATCTGTAGTTGTTCCAATTTAGAACCTTCACCCTTTTTGACTTTTTCTATTGTCATCATCAAAGTTATTTTTGCATTTGCTTCAATTTTCTTGTTGGCTTCATGTGTGTTGTAAGCCTTCTGTAGATTCAACCATGCGTTAATGGCCTCAATCACAACATCTTCTTTGACAAGTTCTAACCTGTAATGTGCCTGTTGAGCGGTTGCCTTTGCCTTGTCAATCATCGCAGTGGTCCTGCCTGCGTCCCAAATCATCTGTGTTATTGTTATTGACTTTTGTATGCCCTGTTTGGAGTCATGTGTGATTGTGTTGTTAGGATAAGTTCCTTTTGCAGGTGTTCTATCATCTTCCCAATTATTACCCACTGATATTGTGACCTGTGGATAGTATGCTGTGTATTCTGATTTAAGAGATTCAACAGCGGCCTCGTAGTCAAGTTCCGCCGCTTTTATTTTTTCATTTTCAACTATAAGTCGAGGAAGCAATTCATGGAACTGCATCCATGTGATTTTTTGCTCTGCATCAACATCTGCCCATTCTTTTTTAGTGGCTTGTTCAACAAGTTTTTCATCGGCCTGTTCGTCTTCTTCAACTTTAGCGATCTCTTTTTTGACTTCCGGCTTCGCTGTGTCCTCGACAGGTGTCTCGGCAAGTTTCTTTTCCTCTATTGCTTTGCTTACTTTCTCTTCAACTTTTTCAGCAACATTTTTTTCTTCCTTCAGTTCCTTGACTTTGTTTTCTGTTACGATAACTTCCTTTTCAATCTTTTCTATCTTCTCCACCTTGGCCGTGGCTTTGTCGGTCTCCTCAACTTTGTCTTTGAATTTCTTTATAGGATTTTGTTTCTTCTCTTCAGGAGATTCAACAACAATTATGTTCAGTCCTTCGACAGGTTTGCTCCGGATCCTGGCCTGAATCTTGCCGGCGTCAGCACACGACTCTTGTATGTACTTGTCTGTTTCTTCAATAACTTCCCAATTAGCACAACCTTGATCCGTTTCCGCGAACACGGCCACGTTCCAGTTCAGCATTATTCCTATCAAAATGTAATGTATAAGTTTCTTCATTTTATACCCATATTTACCAATTATGCTGTCACCACCACTTCTGATATCAATGCTGACTCTGTTTCGATCAATGCGTAGTTGATGTCTTGGAAATCTGTGTTCAAACTTAGGTCAAGATATGCGTTGTAGCCTGTGGTGTTTGCCACTGTGACTGTTTTGCTCTCCTCCACGTACCAACTGCCACTTTCATATGTGACCGGTGTCACTTTGAAATAGTAGT
>PYIJ01507245.1_pt1 | contig 10198 bp, 7 predicted proteins | sample 3578051 | NCBI WGS metagenome assembly PYIJ01 (sample SAMN08408021, study PRJNA431606) | Marine metagenome isolate SA_KN192-05_S13_5m, whole genome shotgun... | biome: marine; feature: oceanic pelagic zone; material: water; isolation source: surface water sample, 0.2-0.8 um fraction ... | reverse complement strand
TATAAATACTGTGCATGAAATTTTGGATCAGATTGAAGCAAGTGTTCCAGAATTATTGGTATTCAACAAAATAGACAGAATTGATAAAGCCTCTTTAAATTTTTTAATGGAAAAATATCCAAATGCAATATTTGTATCATCTACAAAAGGAACAAATTTAGAAAGTTTAGTTTCTGAAATTACTACAAATGTTTTCGGGGAAATTAAAGAGGTAGCGTTATTTATATCGCCAAAAGATTTAGATCAGCTCCATAAGTATTCCACCATCATTAGTGTAGAAAATAGTGAAGAAGGCTTAGAAGTCGTTGTCAAAATAAGAAATTATTACTTAGAAAATTTGCTTCAAAAAGATGTTGTTAAACTTTTATCATGAGTGAAACTATTGGCTTAATTGGTATAGGGGTAATGGGTAGTAATATTGCTCTTAACTTTTCAGATAAAAATATATCCGTCCATGTTTTTAATAGATCTGAAGAAAAAATTAATTCATTAATAGGCAGGGGTTCCAGTGGAAATATAACAGGTTCTACAGATATAAAAAAATTTATAAACAACTTGCCAAAACCAAGAAAAATCTTGATGCTAATTCCATCTGGTAAACCTACATTGGATATGGCAAAAGAGTTAATGGGTTATCTCGAACCAAATGACATATTAATTGATGGGGGTAATGCGTACTATCTTGATAGCAACAAGCTGGGCAAAATGTGTGAAGAAAAAGGAATAGAATTTATTGGAATGGGTGTGTCTGGAGGAGAAGAAGGTGCAAGAAAAGGTCCCGCTCTTATGGTTGGATCTTCTAAGTCAATTAACGAAGACTTGAAAAATTCTTTGTCTTTAATTTCAGCAAGTTTTAACGATAAGCCGAGTATTGGATTCTATAAAGGGCATGGCACTGGTCATTTTATAAAAATGCTTCATAATGGAATAGAGTATGCAGAAATGCAAATAATTACTGAGGCTTTTCATATGCTCAAAAAAGCAAACTTTGACCATGAGCAGATTAGTAATTTTTTTAGAGATTTTTCAAAAGAAAATAGATCATCCTACTTAATTGAAATAACTTCAGAAATAATGTTGAAAAAAAATGAGTCTGGTTATCTAATTGACCAAATTAGATCAGAAGCTAGCCATAAGGGGACCGGTAAACTTACTGTTGAAACCTCCTTAGATTATGGCTTTCCTTTACCAAGTATTTATGAAGCATTTAACGCTAGGGTTGAAAGTAATTTTCAAAATTGGTGGTCTGAAAAACTAGGAGGAGAAGAAATTCATATCGACACTGGGTTTCTCAGCAATGCAATCTATTTTGCGAGACTTGCAACCATGGCTCAGGGCCTACTGTTTGTTGAGCATGTAAGCTCAACTGAAAATTTAGAGATAAATCTAAACGAAGTATTGCAAAACTGGTCTGCTGGTTGCATCATACGCTCTGATCTACTTAAGGAATTGAAAGATGAAAATTTATTAAATACCATAACTTCTTCTAAGTTTGTTCAAAATGCTTTGATGGAAAATATTGACGATGTAAAAAAAGTTATAAAGACATGTGTAGATAGTGGTGTTTCTATCCCAGTTATAACTTCTTCATATAATTGGTTCGTAGGAACCTCGAGTAGCTTCAATCCCTCTTCTTTAATTCAAGCTCAAAGAGATTATTTTGGATCGCATCAAGTCCAATTGAATAACTCTGATGAATTTATTCACTTGGACTGGGATTGATTTAAATTCTTACTAATATTTTTAAATGAATGAAAACATCAGGCTACCAAAAACAGCTATTCCAAATAGATACGAGATAAATCTAGATATCAACTTAGATCAATTTAATTACAGAGGTAAGGAAATTGTTTTTCTTGAAGTAGTAGATGAAACTAAAGAACTTCAGTTGCATGCACAAGGAATTGATATAAAAAGTGTATTTATAGAAAATGACTCAGGTGAACATATCGATGCATCAGTTGACTATCTGCCAGTAGAAGAAAGAATTTCTTTAGTTTTTGAAAATGAAATTACAAAAGGAGATTGGCAACTGTATTTAGAATTTGAAGCGGAAATAGTTGACGAACTAAGAGGTTTTTACAGAAGTAGTTTTAAAGATAAAAACGATAAAGATGTTTGGATTGCAACAACCCAGTTTGAACCAACAGCTGCAAGAATGGCTTTTCCGTGCTGGGACGAACCAGAATTTAAAGCTGTATTTTCTATATCTCTAACCACTGATAGTGAATTAATTAGAATAAGTAATGAAAAGGTATTAAACGAATCCTCAGAAAACAATAGGACTACAACAAAATTTGTTGATTCTATGAGAATGTCTACATATTTAGTTGCTTTTGTTATTGGCCCCCTTGAAGTCACAAAAATAGGTAACTCGGAAACAACAGAGGTTGGGATAGTTCATAGGCCAGGATTTTCTGACCAAACTGCTTATGCTGGGGCTGCTGCAATAAAAATTTTAGATTTTTTTGAAGAATATTATGGAATTAATTATCCAGGATCAAAACTAGATCTCATTGCTGTCCCCGATTTTGCAATGGGTGCAATGGAAAATGTTGGGGCTGTTACTTTTAGAGAAACACTCTTATTAATTGATGTAGAAAAAGCAACTAGATCTGAGTTGTCAAGATCAGTTTCTGTCATCGCACATGAGCTTGCTCATATGTGGTTCGGCGACCTTGTGACAATGGACTGGTGGGATGGTATTTGGCTAAATGAAGCTTTTGCAAGCCTTATGGAAGTAATCGCATCTGAAGCTACTTATCCTGAATTTAAATTATGGAATGAGATGAATCAAGATAGATCTAGAGGTTTTGGAGTTGATTCATTAAAGTCATCTAGACCTGTAGAATTCGAAGTTAAATCTCCTGAAGAAGCAGAGGAGATGTTCGACGTTTTAACTTATCAAAAGGGTTCCACCGTGCTTCGCATGTTTGAAACTTTTATTGGTGAAGAGAATTTTAAAGAAGGTGTAAGAAGCTATCTTAAAAAATATGAATATAAAAATACTCACTCCTCAGACCTTTGGAATGAACTCACGAATTCAAGTTCGTATAACTTAAGTGACATCCTTCCAACTTGGATTAAGCAAGAAGGTTATCCAATAGTAAAAATAGAAAAAGAAGACAGTAATTTCAAAGTTTCACAAAAAAAATATCTTATTGATGGAGATACTGATGACTCACTTTGGAGTGTACCTTTAAATATAAGATGCTTAGATAGTGGAGTAACTAGCAAAGAAGTTATAGATTCAAAATCCCATGTTATAGAAGTTGATGGAGAGGTTCCGTTTATAAATAATGGTGGCTGGTCCTTTTTCCACTCATCATATAGTGAAGAATTATTTGAAATGATTATTTCAAATTTTGAGAAGCTTGATGTAAATGAAAAGTATCGAATTCTTGAAGATTCATGGATGGCATTAAGAACAGGAGAACTATCACTTCAACTATTTATGAAGCTTTTAAATTTATATGCAAACGAAGAAGAAATAAATATATGGTCATTGATTAGCAGTATCTTCTCTACTTTTGCAAAGATAGATAACAGAGAAGAGTTTAAAAATTATGTTAAAGAATTTAGCTATCCATTAATTGAAAGGCTTGGTCTCGATTACAGTTCGGAATTCAATCAAGAAGAGTCGCAATTAAAATCCTTGCTTTGTGGAACCTATGCAAATATAACTGAAGATTCAAATTTTATAAATCTTTTTTCTGATCAATTTAATTCAAATTCTTATGAGGATTACGTCGACGGAAATTATTTTAATTTAGTACTTTATATCGCCGGTATGAATAAAGAAAATCTATCAGAGAAGTATATTGAAAAACTAAAAAATGCAAAATCTCCTCAGATTGAAGCAAGATACAGAAATGTTATTGGAACATTGAGTGACCCAAACGCACCAAAAAAAGTAATTAGTGCAATTTTAGATCAGTCAATAAGGGGGGCTGATGCACCTTATATAATTGCTACCCTACTTTCAAATACAAAAAATGCATCTGTAGCTTTTCAAGAAATTAAAAATAATTGGAGTAATTTAATAAATGTCATGCCTGGATGGACTTCTTCAAGAATTCTAGATTCTTTGTCATCAATATATGATGAATCATTAAGTGTTGAAATTAAAAAATTTATAAAGGACAACCCACTCCCATCAGCTGATAAAATCACAAAACAAAAAATTGAAAGAATGGACGCAAATATAAAGTTTAAAAACTCAATAAAGGAAGACCTAATTAAGACTAAATTTAAACTGTAAGGAGAAAATAATGAAACCAAGGATTGCTGTATTTCTACAACCACAACATGCTGAATATGACCAGATCAGAGCAGCGGCATTAGAATCTGAAAAAATTGGTGCAGACGTAATTTACAACTGGGACCATTTTTATCCACTTTACAAAGAAGATGGTACCCAATGGAGCGAAGGAGAAAGGCGTGAAGGTAAGCATTTTGAATGTTGGACTATGTTATCTAGTTGGGCAGAGGTAACAAGCTCTGTTGAAATTGGACCTTTAGTTACCTGTAACTCATATAGAAATCCTGAACTTTTAGCTGATATGGCAAGAACAGTTGACCATATTTCAGATGGTAGATTGATTCTAGGAATTGGTTCAGGATGGTTTGAACAGGATTATGAAGAATATGGCTACGAATTCGGAACAGCTATATGGAGATTAAAAGAATTAGAAAAATCACTTGAACGAATTGTAAATAGGATGGAAAAACTTGATCCACAACCTAAACGAAAAATTCCAATTCTTATAGGTGGTGGGGGAGAAAAAGTTACCCTTAGACTTGTAGCACAGTATGCAGATATTTGGCACGGGTTTGCTACAAAAACAGAAGAGAGAAGTGGGATAGAAACTGTAGCACATAAAAACAGTGTACTAAACAATTGGTGTGAAAAAGTAGGCAGAGATCCAAATGAAATTAATAGATCAATTGGAATAGATATTAAAAGAATTGACTTAGCTGATGATTTATTAGAAGCTGGTGCAACTGAAATTACATTAGCTGTTAATGGGCCTTCTTATGATCTTACACAGGTAAAAGAGTGGATAGCCTGGAGAGACTCTAAAGAGTAAATTTAAAAATAATGGACATAATCATTCTTCTCTTTGGATTTACGATTGGTTTGGTCCTTTTAGTAAAAGGGGCTGATGAAATGGTAAGCTCTGCTATTCAAATTGCTTTAAAATTTAAACTTCCAAGTTCAATAGTTGGAGCAACATTTATTGGGTTCGGTACTTCTGCCCCGGAACTGTTTGCAAGTACCAGTGCAGCTTTAAATGGTGACTTAGATCTTGGAATTGGAAATATAGTTGGATCTAATATTGCCAATTCATTATTGGTAGTTGCAGTGCTTTATCTTGCGTTACCAAAAGATTTTACAAAAAAAATAAAATTGAATCAAATTAGCCCCATCTGGATGGCGATACTAACTACAATTTTTGTTTCTACTTATGTACTGACAAATAAATTCCCATTTTTACTTGGTGTAGCTCTTTTTGCTTTAGTTATATATGTAATTTATAAAATGATAAGTACTGAAAGCGTTGATGAAGAAAATTTACTAGAAGAAGAAAAAAAATATATCTGGTTAAGAGGTGTCATCTCGCTAGTTGCAACTCTATATGGGAGTCAATTAGTTGTAGACAACGCTGTTGAAATCGCATCATTATTTGGAGTTTCTTCGCTTGTTATAGGATCCACGATTATTGCAATTGGGACGAGCTTACCAGAAGTTGCTGGCACTATATCTGCAGCAAAAATGCGGAATCCTGATATTGTTTTTGGAAATATTTTTGGTTCAAACTTATTCAACATTGGATTAGTTGGTGGAACAGCCATAATAATTAGTCCCGGAGAAATTAGTTCTGTAATTGATTATCAGCTTTTTATAATGTACTTTGTTTCTTTTGCTGTCATATTTTTGTCAAAAAATGTAATTAAAAGAAACGTAGTACTTGGATACGTATTTATTGCTGCGTATTTACTTTTTTTAATTAGCTTGTTTTAATATCTTTATTTTTTAAAAAAATGATTAATCCAATTAAAGCAAGCATCAGACCACCAATCTGATTCCAAGTGAAATTTCCAATAGTTGAATCACCCATTCCGAACCTTAAGGTGTCTAAGACAGCTCTTTGTGATCCATACCAAATAGCCCAAAGACCAATCCATGAACCTTCCCCAAAAGTAAAGCGAGTTTGAAGGGTTTTAAAAATATAAAAAATTAGCAAAGCCAATATTAAATCATACATAGCTACATGATGAAAAGTTCCACAAGTTGTTAAAGGTTCAAAACATTCCAGCGAATTATGTTGGGGTGCTACATCATAACCAGGTTTAATTTCATAACCTAAGAAAAAATTTGTTTCTCTCCCTAAGTGTTCTACAATTGCTAAATCTCCTATCCTGCCGATTACTGTACCAAGTATCAAGCCAGTGGCTGCGTAATCACCATATTGTTTAAAATTTTGTTTTTCTAATATGGAAATCTTTAAATAAGCAGCAATTATTCCTCCTGCCATACCACCCATTATTGAGTAACTACCTGCAAGAGTAAATATATCATCTAGACCATAGTTAGGGTTTGCATACCACTGAGCTGGAATAGTAAAAAATCTGGCACCCAAAATTGCTCCAAATATCGCCCAGGTAAAAGCATCGGAAAACAACACGGGGTCGGCACCATCTTTTTCAGAGAGCTTAATTGCATGATTTGCACCAAAATAAAAACCTATAGCTGCAAAAACTCCGTGTAAAGAAAGTGAAACTGGACCTATTTGAGTAATTGGTATTGGTGGGTAGGTAATTGAAAAAAGAAGTTCCTGCATATTTAGATATTACTCAAAGTAAAGTAAATGTCAGCAACCATGGATAAAAATATTATTGCAAGATAAGTATTTGAAAATACAAAATAAGAAATAGCTTTTATTTGTTTCTTGAAAAGTTGATACGATTTATACATCAAATAAACTCCAGAAATTAAAGCTAGTAAAAGATAAATAAAACCTAATTGTAAAATTGGCGCAAGCAGCAGTGAAGTCAATACCGTTGCGCATGAATATATGCCTATAAATATTGAAGTTCTTTTATAGCTCTCCTGTGTTGGTAACATTGGAAAATTTGCGTCTTTATAGTCGCTGAGCTTATCAATAGACAATGCCCAAAAATGTGCTGGTGTCCAAAGAAATACTAATAAAAATAATAACCATGACCCAATTTCTAAATCTGTTCCCGTTGCAGACCAACCTATAAGTACTGGAGCAGCGCCAGCGGCGCCTCCTATCACTATGTTTTGATTTGTTCTTGGTTTCAAGATGAGAGTGTAAATAAATGAATAAAACATGTTTGCTAAAAGAGCTATAAAAGCAGCTAATTCTGTTGTTTGCATATACAAAATTAAAAATCCACCTGCCCCTAGTAAAATTGAATATATGTAAGCACTATTTTTTTTAATTTCACCAGTCACAAGAGGTCGATTAGCTGTCCTCTCCATTAGCCTGTCAGTTTCAATTTCAAATATTTGATTAAGAACATTGGCACTGACCGCGAGAAGGGTCCCTCCTGAAAGGGTAAAAATAATTAATTCAATTGGTGGAAACCCATATATAGATACCACCATGGAAGGAACGGTTGTAATTAATAAAAGCTCTACAATTCTTAATTTTGAGAGCCTTAAATATTTTGATATATTTTTTTTTATTACAGTATCCATAACGACATAGTACTTATGATTACACTATATCTAGTTTCAACGCTATTCTTAGTTATTGTTGATAATAAAAATATGCTTGTGAAAAATACTTTTAAATTAAAGAATTTAAGATTTTTTGTTTTAATCTTTTTGTCTTCATGTATTGAAAATGCGCCCTTAGATTCCTTAAGTCCAGAAGGTCCTTATGCAAGATCTATAGATGAACTATTCTGGTTAACATTTTGGATTGCAGTATTGGTTTTTGTTATTGTCCAAGGTGCTTTACTTTTCTCAATTTTTGTATTCAAAGAAAAACCTGATAGCCCTGAACCAAAACAGATTCATGGAAATACCAAATTAGAAATTATCTGGACCGTAATTCCTGTAATTATATTGGCAGTAATAGCAGTGCCTACTGTTAGGACGATTTTTGACCTAGCAAACGAACCGGAAGATGCATTAAAAATTGAGGTTATTGGTCACCAGTGGTGGTTCGAATATAAATATCCAGATTATGAAATAACTACAGCAAACATATTAGTAATTCCTGCAGATAGGCCTGTGAGGCTTGAAATGTACTCTAATGATGTTCTACATAATTACTGGGTACCAAAATTAAATGGAAAAAGATATCTAGTTCCTGGACAAACCACGTATTTAAATCTTCATGCTGATTCACCCGATGAATTTTGGGCGCAATGTGGTGAGTATTGTGGTTTGAGCCATTCTAAGATGCGTGGACGAGTGCTTTCACTTTCTGAAAGTGACTTTCAGGCATGGATAAAAAATCAACAACAAAATGCTAATAAGCTTGAAGGAAGCTCACTTGCAGCTGAAGGTCAGCAAGTATATTTAAATGCTGGATGTACGCAATGCCACGTTATAGATGGTGTCTGGGATGTACAGGGAGATAGAATTGCGCCAAACTTAACACATTTTGCAAATAGAAATGTTTTTGCGGGAGCAGCTCTTTATAACAATAGAGAAAACCTGAGTAAATGGCTAGCAAATCCTGCTGAAATAAAACCTGGTACATTTATGCCTAATCTAGAATTGACTGAAGCAGAAATTAATGCTTTAATTGCGTATTTAGGGACACTTAAATGACAAAGATAATTGAACCAAATAAACAAAGCAGTATTTTTAGAAGGCCTTCTTCTGAAACCGGTATTTGGAGCTGGATTACTACTGTTGACCATAAAAGAATTGGAATTATGTATGGTTACGCAGCATTTTTCTTTCTTTTAATTGGTGGTCTTGAAGCTTTGGTTCTAAGAATACAACTATCCCAACCAGATAACAATTTTTTAACAGCAGCAGAATATAATGCAATGTTCACAATGCATGGAACTACGATGATTTTCCTTGCAATCATGCCTATCAGTGCTGCTTTTTTCAACTACCTATTGCCTTTACAGATCGGTGCTCGTGACGTTGCGTTTCCAAGGTTGAATGCATTGTCTTTTTGGATATTTATTTTTGGTGGTGCTTTTTTATACTCAACATTTATATTTGGTACTGCTGGAGCCCCAGAAGGTGGTTACCTAGCTGAAGAAGTTGGATGGCTGGGATCTGCTCCAAACGGAGGTTGGTTTGGATACCAACCAAATGCAGGCATGAAGTATTCTCCTGGAACTGCAATGGACTATTGGGCTATTGGATTACAGATACTTGGTATAGCTTCATTAGTCTCAGCTTTTAACTTTATTACAACAATTATTAATATGCGAACCAAAGGAATGCGCTTCATGAGAATGCCTGTATTTACCTGGATGACTTTTGCAGTATCTTTCTTGCTAGCCTTTTCGCTTCCAATAATTGCAATTGCTCTGTTTTATGTTACCTTTGATAGAAAATTTGGAACAACCTTTTTTCTAACAGAAGGAGGTGGAGACCCTATATTATGGCAACATCTTTTCTGGTTATTTGGACACCCGGAAGTTTATATTTTAATTCTTCCTGCATTTGGAATCGTCTCTGAAGTTTTGCCAACGTTTTCAAGAAAACCACTATTTGGATATGCTGCAATAGTGTTTGCTGGATTTGGAATAGCATTCATTGGTTTTGGTGTTTGGGCACACCATATGTTCGCTTCAGCAATTAGTCCTGTGGCTCAAGCAGGTTTTGGACTATCAACAATGGTTATTGCTGTCCCAACGGGTGTGAAAATTTTTAATTGGCTTGGAACAATATGGGGAGGAAAATTAAAGCTGAATACTCCGATGCTGTTTTCATTAGGATTTATAGGAATGTTTCTTATTGGTGGCTTGAGTGGAGTTACGCACTCTATTGTCCCTGCCGACACACAACAAACAGACACTTATTATGTAGTTGCACACTTCCACTATGTCTTATTTGGAGGTGCATTATTTGGTATCTTCTCAGGACTTTATTATTGGTTCCCAAAAGTTTGGGGGAAAATGTACAACGAATCCCTTGGAAAAATTCATTTCTGGTTAATGATGATTGGGTTCAACTTAACATTTGGAC
>PYIJ01182815.1_pt1 | contig 10199 bp, 8 predicted proteins | sample 3578051 | NCBI WGS metagenome assembly PYIJ01 (sample SAMN08408021, study PRJNA431606) | Marine metagenome isolate SA_KN192-05_S13_5m, whole genome shotgun... | biome: marine; feature: oceanic pelagic zone; material: water; isolation source: surface water sample, 0.2-0.8 um fraction ... | reverse complement strand
GTAACCAGCTTAAAAGCACGCTGGAAGAGGAGTTCATCGCGCTATCCGAGAAAAATCTCGACCACCTAGAAACCGTGCAAGTTCGTAAAGTCTCCTTGTTAGAGTCGATTCAAGCCCAGTGGCCGCAGGAAGCCGATACCCGCTCGGAAGCGGGGGCAGATGCTAGTCCATCTGCGGAAGACGCAACCGCTGATCCACTCTGGGACGAAGCCCGCACACTTTTAAACGAGTGCAAAGAAGCCCATATCCGCAACGACTTGTTACTAAAGCGCCAGCTAGAAGTGGTGCGAACCGTGCTTTCATCCCTCACCCAGCGCAGTGCCGACAATCACAGTGCGCTATACGACAAGATGGGACGTATGCGCCGCAAACGCTAGCCAGGCCCCTGCCGCTCTGTCAGCACCTGCGGTGTTTGCCCTTTGAGCCAATAAGCCCAAGACAGCACCGTAGCCACCGCCACATAAACTTCCTCTGGAATTTCCTGCTGTAACTGCAAATAGGATAGGGTCTCCGCAAGCACCGGGTCCTCTGCCAAATGCACCCCAGCAGCCTTCGCAACTTCGATGATCTCTTCAGCAAAAGCCCCCTGCCCCTTGGCCACTAGCATCGGTGCGCGCACCTGATCGTAGAGTAGGGCAACCGCTTTTTTCGCCTCAACATCGTATGTCTCTTTTGGCTGTAGCACATCGTCCACCGTGCTCCATCCAAATGGATTTTCACGTTTAGGCATCGATGGATACTCCCAGACCTTGTTGAACATCATTGACGCTGCCGGCATCTCGAGGCACGGGGTAAATAGCCAGTCCCGCCAGAGTCAGGCCATTTTGCGACAACATCGCCTCAAGCTGCTCCCGACCTGCTTGCGCCAATTGGTAGTATGTCGAATTGGGCAACCACAGACGCAATCCCAATTCGCCCGCAATACTCATTCGCACGCTGGCTGCCATCGACACAGATGAGGTAAGCCCCACCTCCAGATCAATGGTCCAGGATTCTTGACTGGCGCCTTCGTCATCGGTGCCCTGGTGATGCTGAAGGTCTAAAAACACCGGATACTGATCAGCAAAGGGAATCATCCAAGCGTAGTGAGAACGTCCCGCTGACTGCTGAGCGAGGGAATCCACCTGTCGCGCTTCAAGCTCATCGATGGCACCAGAGATCGAGGTAGCTTCCATTTGCCTTGTCTGCATGAGGGAGCGCAGTGCTAGGAGCATCGACTTCAAACCTGGCAAGGCCTGGTTGGGGTTCAGGCCTGCCTGGTGTTCGGCAAACAGGCCGGTATTTTGAAACGCTTGGCGCAGATTGCCGCTATTTAACTGACGCGAGTCCAGCAGCAAGGCGGCGAGTGCACTACGCAGCTCAGGGCTACCCACTTTTTCTGCCAACGCTCCCAGTTGCCCCGGCGCGAAGAGCTGCAGTAGGTGGAAGCTACCCACATGATTAAGCAGTCGAGCAAACCGACCATCGGCATCCGCTCGGCTATTCGCCGCCGCGACGCTGGCTGCCAGAGCCGGATCGGTGAGCGCCAAGACCGGTTGGCCAGCAATCATACGCACAAGCAGCGACACCTGACCCGGCGGCAGGTTCATGCGGTCTGGCAGGGGCAACTGCTGATTGCCAATCAACAGGATATTGCCGTCTTGGCGCTGGGCGACGATAGCGGTGATGGTTTCGCCTGCACGCAGGCCTAGCGTGCGAGCTTGCTCTGGTTCAACGCGTACACCTGCAGCAGCACCCTCCACATAGACGGTGTTGGGCCTGGGCATCATGTTGACGCCTTCGGGACTAAGCATGGTTCCTCCAATCTGTCTTGGCAACGCGCGTTCTGTCACGGCCCAATGTGGATTCGGCTGGTTTGTCGGTAGCTGGCTCGCGAGCACCCTAATCGGTTCTAGCGCAGGCTGCGCCGCTGGACCCACCGACGTCCTAGTTACGGCGGCAACTTGGGAGACCATTGGTGCGGCGCCATTCGGCAAGGGTTTGAGTACTGGGTTGGGAGAAGGAGTGGACTGGGCCAGCCCTGGCAAAGCCGGCGTCGTCTTTGGCGCCAATGCGGCAGCCGGCTGAGGCGCAATTGTCGGCGACAGCAGCGGGGCTAACCTTGTTAGCACCGTTTTTGGCAAGGTTGTTGGCGCAAGAGCTACGCCTGCCCCTGCTTTTGCTAGGGGCGCCAGCAGAACATTGCGCAAACCTGCGGGTATGGCGGCGCCTAGGCTCGCGTCTGCGCTGCGCTGTGCACCGGGCAACTTCGAGCCCTCGATGAGGCGGGTATCCGTTGGTGATCCCACCTGCGGGGCCGTGCCTGCCGGCGCTACCGTGCGTTGCATCTGTGTCGCGATGCTATTGAGCAGTGCCTTAACGCCTTGAGTGTCCAAGCTAGGCGCCTGCCCATTAACCACGGGAGGGCTGCCCGACCCAGAACTTGGTTGTGGTGGCTGCGCGACCTGCGCTTGAGTCAATGGCGCAGTCGGTTTTGCCAAGTTTACAACTGTCTGAATTGTTGGAATTTGCGCGGGTTCGGCGCGCTGCGCAGCCCCTTGGCCTGTCGCGGTGGTTACTGCCGCTGGTTGCACGCTATTTGCAGTGGTTACTGCCGCTGGTTGCGCGCTATTTAATAATTCGGGCGTGGGCCCACCATTGACTCCTGTGGCCGTAGCTGGTGGTTGCAACGCCCGAGGCGCCTTAGGGGTATTGAATCCAGCCTTCATGAGGGTTTGCACTCTCGCGCTGCTTCGAGGCTCGGCGGCTTTCGTCAGTAAAAATCACTTTCTTGATGTCGTCGGCTTCGGGTACCCGCAGCCGCTTGCTGGCCAGAAGCCAGTTTGGGTTTGCACGCATAAAGGCATGCGGGTTTGCCCGCACAAAGGCGCGGCGCAAAATATCTCTGCGCAGCGGTGAGCTGCCAACCGTCTGATTTATGATCTTGTCGAGATAGTCGCCCTTCTTGACGACATAGGTGCCATCCGCGGCTACCGCATCATCCTTGGCCAGCGCCGCAGCTTCCTCTAGCTGTCGCTCTAAATCGGCGACCATGCGCGAGAGCGCGTCGTCAAGTTCGGCTTCGTCGATCGTCTCTTCTACTGGTGCTGCATTGCTCTTGAGTTCTGCCAGTTCTGCGCTATCTACCAGCTCAACACCTAGGGTTGTACAACCTTGCAGCATGCAAATAAGCCCGAGGCAACCCAGATGCCGAGCGACGGAGGCGAGGGTGCACGGGAATACAGATGATGATGAGGTATACATGAGGTTTTCCTGCTTCTGATCCAACGACGTCTTACGCACCTAAAGCGCCAGCGCGGCCATGGGAATGGCCATCATCTGGCTAGCGTTCAGCTCAGCGGCACCGGCGTAGACTTCCAATGTAGCATTTCTAGGGGTGACCCGAACCACCCGAGCTAGACTGACGACTCCCATCGCACTCTCAAGACCTCGGGTATTCAAGTGGCGGCTCGTTGGCAATATCGCCAGACGCTGACCGCTGTAGACGCCGGCATCTAGACCACCATTGAGGGTGAGCTGATTAGCGTCCATCACCAACGTCAGCGCCGATTCCCCGAGGCAGCCGATACCTGCACCGATCTCTAATAAGGCTTCATCAAGCCATACCGCCAACGTCTTATGGGCTGATTTCGGCAGCGTCAGCCACGCCAGTTGATCTTCGCTGGATTGTCGAGTGGAGCCCACGATGATAGTGGTCTCGAGCGGCAACACGCTGCCTCGCGCGGCGATGAGTTCCGCCGCCACCTGAACGCGCATGCCCGGCCGCGCTGAACCCCAAAGCCCAACACGCTGCAGGATCGGCTGTCGTTCCCTTGCCGATACGCGCAAGCGAAGCTCCATGTCTGCAGTGCTCCTTGGGGCCTCGGTCATATAGCGATGGTAGGCGGACTGTCGAGTGCCCGCGTTGTTGCCGGGACCCACGGGGTCTACCATCAGTGTAGAGACGCCGGCCAGGCGATCTTCGTCGAAGGCCGTGATGATCTGATCGCGCAGGAGCATGGCAGCGGACCGAGCCATATTGGTTGTCTGGGCTGAGCCGCTGGTATCGACCACAACTTGCATATTCAAACGCTGGGGTCGCAACGGCTGATCGACGCAGGCTGCCGATGCTGTCGCGGCGGATGCGTAGACCAGTTCTGCGACCTCGCGGCCAAAACGATCACGGCGCAAGGTCGGCCGAAGTCGCTCTAACTGAACGTCGCTAAAGACCATGACATCTTCGCCCATGGCGCCGTCGCTATCTGTCCAACCGCTGGCTGCGATGCGAGCTTGCCGCTCCATCGCAAGGGTCAGAAAGGCTTGTTTTAGCTGACGTAGCTGCGCTTGCGAGTCACCCTCGGCTAAATTATTACCGGCATTGAGTAAACTGGACTGACGCAGCCCAGCGATATAATTGGTTTCGGCAAAAGATAGCGCAGGAACCGCCAGCAGCAGCATGCAGGCGAGGGCTTGGCTTAAACCCACTAGCCGGGGAAACATGGCCATAACCGCACCTCTCACTGGTACCTAGCGGCCAGCGCTAGGCGTTTGTAGATAATTGCGGACCAACTCATCAACGGTACTTTGCGGCACAGCGAGCTTGGTCTCGTAAGTCTCTTCGCCAACTGGCGTAATGCTCACGACCCGAGCCCCGTAGATCACTCCTTCGACCCGACTTTTCAGATGATCGTCCGTCACCGACATATCCACCATGGTGCCCGTAGCGTTTACGTATTGGCCATAGAGTTGCTCCGCCAAAGAACGATACGCATCGAGTTTAGACGCCTTAATCGCCATAAGTCGTTGCTGCGCCGCAGTTTCGCCGCGCTGGGAGGCAATCACAGCGTAACCGGTGGCAACTAAGCCATCGGCTTCGGAAACCGGGTAGAGGGTTTGACTACGCTGGGGGGTTGCGCAGCCGGCCATAGTCAGCATGAGCATCAGCCCAACAAAAAAATGCCTGTCTATAGGCCCTACGCGCCGATGGCCTGACGCTGAGTTGTGCATACCCATGATTCGATCTTCCTTTTCGCCTGTGTGCCTAGCGGCCCGAGTAACTTTGGGCAAGTGCGGCTTTTGGCCCGCATACGCTTGCTGCCACACTCCGCGCGGTCTTGCCCTATGTGTTAACCATCGGTTAAGCGCCCCAGATCTTGAATCGACCACCGTGCCTAAGCGCTGCCTTGGCTCGTTTAGGCACACTTTGTGCATTGCCCTATGTGAAAAGACGAAAACGCGCACTTTTCGACACAAATTATTGGCAAATAAAGGCTCTAAGCACTTTACATGGCGACCTCAGCACTCAATCTGTCAGATCTTCGACAATTATCGGCGAATATGCCGTGGACGTCGTTGGCTATGCCGGTTGCGGTCATTCTTATTTTGACCATGCTGATCTTGCCTATGCCACCGTTGATGCTAGATTTTTTCTTTACCCTCAACATTCTGCTCGCGCTACTGATCATCATGGTGGCGTTAAACACCGCCGAAACACTACATTTTTCGTCCTTCCCGACCATTATTCTCTTCGCCACTATGCTGCGCCTTGGCTTGAATGTCGCTTCGACCCGGGTGGTTTTGTTAGAAGGACACCAAGGCGGCGATGCTGCCGGCAAGGTTATCGCGGCCTTCGGTGAATTCGTTATTGGCGGCAACTACGTTGTTGGCTTTATCGTCTTTGCGATCTTGATGATCATTAACTTTATCGTCATTACCAAGGGCGCCGGCCGCGTCTCCGAGGTAATCGCCCGATTTACCCTAGATGCCCTACCGGGCAAGCAAATGGCCATCGACGCGGATCTGAATGCCGGCGTAATTGATCAAGAAACCGCCAAACAGCGCCGCGCTCAAGTTGCCCAAGAATCCGACTTTTTCGGCTCCATGGACGGCGCCTCGAAATTCGTGCGCGGCGACGCGGTTGCCGGTTTGTTGATTTTGATCATCAATTTAGTCGGCGGCCTGCTGATTGGTTTGTTGCAGTACGAAATGACCCTCTCTGACGCCGCCCGAGCCTACATTTTACTGACCATTGGTGACGGACTGGTGGCCCAGCTGCCCGCTCTGATCTTGTCCTTGGCGACCGCTATTATCGTAACCCGGGTGACGACTTCCGAATCGACTCCGGACCAAGCCAGCAAGCAGTTGGCAAATCCTCTGGCCTTCTATATTGCGGGCGGCATTTTAACCGTGATGGGCTTGGTGCCCGGCATGCCGAACATGATTTTCTTAATGCTCGGCGGGATTGCACTAGGACTTGGCTATTACCTGCATCGCAGTTTCAGCGGTCTTTCCTATCAAGCGCCGCCACCCGCGGACATGCAGCTCGATAGCCCCGATCAACCCGAAGATCCTAACCTGCTCGAGCTTGGCTGGGACGACGCCGGTCAGGTTGATGTGATCAGCCTAGAACTGGGTTATGGCCTGATTCCAATGGTTGACGCCGATACCGGTGGGCGGCTATTGAATCGCCTGAAAGGCATTCGCAAGAAACTGTCGGCTGAAATGGGCTTTCTGCTGCCTTCGATCCGTATTCGCGACAATCTCGATAGCGCCCCAGACGCATACCAAATTGTCATCAATGGGTCTGTGCGCGGCGTGGGTGTGATCGCTAATGGTAAAGAAATGGCCATTAACCCAGGCAATGTGCTTAGCGAAATACCCGGTGAGCCGGGCAAGGATCCGGCGTTTGGGCTGGATGCGGTTTGGATCGATCCCAGCGAGCGTGAATATGCCCAAGCAGTAGGCTATACCGTGGTCGATGCCAGCACGGTCATCGCGACGCATTTGAATAGCGTGATCAAGGACAACGCCGACGAGCTAATGACCTATGACGTCGCCCAACAGTTGATCGACAAAATTGCCGAAACCTCACCCAAGCTGGTTGAGGACTTTATTCCAGAAAAATTGACGCTGGGAACGGTGGTGCGTGTGCTGCAAAACCTGCTCAGAGAGCGTGTACCGCTGCGCGATATGCGCACGATCTTGGAGACGTTATCCGAGGAATCCAGTCGCACTCAGGATGCGGGCCAGCTTTGTGCCTTGGTACGTCCGAAGCTAGCGAGGCTGATTGTTCAGGACATTATCGATCCAGACGAGACGCTCGCGGTCATGACGCTCGATCCAACCCTTGAACAACTGCTCACCGATTTGGTGTCGCGCGCGAACAGTTACGACGAAATCGCACTAGAGCCTGCATTGGCCGAGAGCTTCTTTGCTTCCATTCGCTCAACCATCGAAGAGCTGGAGCAGCAAGATTTGCCAGCAGTGCTGGTGGTTTCGCCGATGTTAAGACCATGGCTAGCGCGCCTGTTGCGACGTAGCACTAAGGATTTGACGGTGCTGTGCTATACCGAAATTCCCGATGACCAACCCATTAGTGTTGTGTCTTCCATTGAAGTTAACGAACGAGAGGATGAGCAGAGCTAGATTCTGCGGATAAGACTATGGAACTAAAGAGATTTGTTGGCGAAGACAGCAAGGCAACCATGGATCAGGTGCGCGCCGAGTTTGGCGAAGATGCGCTGATCATTTCCACCAACAAGATCGGCAACAAAACAGAGATGATTTGTGCCGTAGAAGAGCCGCCAACTGCTGCACCTGTTCAGCATGCCTCTGAGCCGAACAGCGAAGGCCTAGACATCAGTGAGGCCACATCTACCGTGGCATCACTGTTAAATCGAGTCGCCGCCGATAACGCCTCTGTCACACAAGGCAAGCGTGCCAACTCGAAAGAACGCATTGCTCAAGAATTTGGCAAGGAACTGACATCTGCCTTGGCAAGTGGACAGCAAGGCAGTAGCAATCACGAACCCTTCGTGCCCGCCAGCAAAAAAGATCCCGTACCAGTAGGTCGCACCGACTCCGACGAACTACCGCCTGACAGCAATACCATGCACAACATGATGCAGACTATTCAAGCAGACCTTGCGAGACTGAGAAATCAGCTTGAGGAGCAAGCCGCGGTACAAACACCCTTGCGCAAGGCGCAGTTAGCCATGGCCTCCATCAACCAGCGCGTGCAACAAAAGCAGCCGGGCGGCTGCCGCGTCGCTGAACAAGTCGATGCTCTGTTGACTCGTCAGCTATCGGAACAGCGAGACTGGCAGGGTACACATGCCTTCGTCGGTCACCCTGGCGCGGGCAAGAGTACGGTGATCGCCACGTTGGTTCAGCAAACACTTCAGCGCGATAGCGCGATAAATACCGTTGTGATCTCCCTGCAGGCAGCAGTACCGACGACAACCAGCCAAGACAGTGCACCCGCGATATTAATCAGCAACGGCTTAGCGCAGCTTTGCCAAGAGCTCGGCATCATCTATCTGCAAGCAACGGACCTAGATCAGTTGGGGCAGCTCGTCCAACGCTATCGAGACGATTATCAAGTACTGATCGATACGCCAGCAGCGCTGCTACAGGATCCAGTGGCGCTCGCGACCTTGGTGACCGAGAACGAAATTTTGCCCCACTTGTGTCTGGCCGTCGATGCAGCCCCCTGGGTTATCGATGTCCTTGCAGAGTCAACGCCGTGGATTAGCGCGTCGGTATTATTAACCCGCTTCGACTTGGCGGGCGAGCTGGAACCCACCCTTAATGCGTTAGAAGCTCGGAGTGCACAGATTTCTGGCGTGAGCGGACATTTGGTTGAGGAGGCTATTGAGGAGAGGCAAAAAGGTAATTCACCCAGTACCTTAGAGGAATAATCTATATACTTGTCGTCCTCAGGCCGTGATACTTTTATTCCTATGTATACGTCGCAGTCGCACATATCCACTCGCATTGTTGGCATCGCCAGCGGCAAAGGGGGTGTGGGTAAAACCACCGTTGCGGTAAATTTGGCACTGGCGCTGTGTCAGCAGGGCCTGCGCGTCGGACTTTTGGACGCTGATCTGGGTTTGGCTAATTCGCAAATTCTCCTCGGCGTTAACGCGCCACTGAATGTTGGTGATGTCTTTGACGGCCACAAAAACGTTGCCGATGTGGCTGTCGAAACACCCCAAGGTTTACTGCTAATACCCGGAGCTTCTGGGAACCAATCTCTCGCCAACATCACGGCCATGCAGGCCACCTCACTGATCGATCAAATTCTACAGAGTTATCCAGATCTTGACGTGCTGATTATTGATTCGGCAGCAGGGTTATCCAGCGCTAATATGAGTTTCCTCGATACCTGCTCGGTGCGACTGCTGGTCATGCAAGATGAGCCTGCCTCGATTGCCGACGCTTACGGCCTGATTAAGTTAGAAAGCCGCAAGGATAGATTAAGCAGCCTGTTTTTGGTGCCCAATCGAGTTGGCTCTGAACTGTTGGGTAAGGCGCTGTTTGATCGCATGAATGTGGTCTGCATGAAGTTCTTGGAAGAGCCGGTCAATTATCTTGCCAGCGTCCTGCAGGACGAGCTCCTGGGCCGCGTGACGCGCAGACGAGAAATCGTCATTGCCGACCACCCAACCAGCGCCGCAGCGAAAAACTTTACCCTGCTTGCAGAAACGCTTGTAGCCCAGCTACCCTGCAACGATGTGCCAGAGGTTATCTGACGGTGGCCAGCATCGATGCCTATGAAGATCAGGCTGGAGGGTCAGAGATCTCCATTGGCCAGCACTACACCTTGGTTAAGCGTATTGCCTTTCACTTGCGCACGAGGCTGCCCGCCAACATTGCCACGGATGATCTGATTCAAGCCGGTATGGAAGGCCTGATTCACGCGCAACGCGCCTACGAACCGTCTCGGGGTATCGAATTCGAATTGTTTGCCAAGACTCGCATTCGCGGTGCCATGCTTGACGAGGTAAGACGGATCTCCTACTCGACGCGTTCGGCGATCACCATCAAGCGTGAACAAGATCAGGCAATCTCAGCCCTCAGTAAAGAACTTGGGCGACAACCCAAGAGCTCTGAGGTCGCTGAGTTTTTGGACAAAGACATCGACCTTTATGAGAAGGAGCGTTTGATTGCCGAAGGCGTTGACATTGTCAGCTCAGATGCGCTGCCAACCAATTTGGAGGAATCTAGCGAACTCGAATCAGGACCGGATCAATCGCTGGAAAAAGCGCAGATGATTACCGCGCTTGCTGATGCCATAGAGCAACTGCCCGAACGCGCCCGAATCGTGCTAGCCCTGTACTATCAAGAAGAAATGAACTTGAAAGAGATTGGCGCAATTTTGGAAGTCAGCGAATCCCGAGTCAGTCAGATTATTTCCGAAACCGCAGGTAAGCTGCGCG
>PYIJ01185768.1_pt1 | contig 10203 bp, 8 predicted proteins | sample 3578051 | NCBI WGS metagenome assembly PYIJ01 (sample SAMN08408021, study PRJNA431606) | Marine metagenome isolate SA_KN192-05_S13_5m, whole genome shotgun... | biome: marine; feature: oceanic pelagic zone; material: water; isolation source: surface water sample, 0.2-0.8 um fraction ... | reverse complement strand
GTCACAGAGGCTAGCGCTTATAGGTGTGCGCGGTGGCGGTAAATCAACCTTGGGTAATGCTGTGTCCATCGCACTGGGTGTGCCCTTCATCGAAATCTCGAGCCAGATTGAGGCCATTAGCGGGATGGCAGTCAGCGAAGTAATCTCTCTTTATGGACAAGATGGTCTTCGACGCTACGAAGAAGAGGCTATTACCAATGTAATCGAGGATCATGAACGAGTTTTAATTGCTGTTGGTGGTGGCATTGTTGACGCCGATGGAACCTATGAAACACTATTGCGCCACTTTCACACTATCTGGGTCAAAACTAGCCCAGGTGAGCATATAGAACGAGTGCGTGCACAGGGTGATGAACGGCCCATGAAGGGCTTTGCTGCCGCCGAGGCGCACTTGCAGACGATGCTTAAGGATCGTCAGGGCGCTTTTGCACGGGCCGACCACGCTATTAGCACGGCAGGCAAGGACGTGGCAGAATCTACTGCTAATATTTTAGCTCTGATTGACGCTCAGACGTTTTTCTAGACAATCAAACCACAAACACTTGCTTGTTTTGCCTCTACTAATCTATTCGAGGGCTTAGTTAGTAATTGTGTTCTAATGGTTAATGGCGGGTTCCGTTGATACGAGCCGACCAGCATCTTTACGTAACTAAGATATTGGCAATCTCGCCCGCCTTATTCGGGCATAATTTTGTTGGACATCACCTCTTTATTTGTTGCGTTATTCTTTTTTGCAATTGCTTAAACTTGGAAATAAGGCCTCACTATACTGACTTAGGTCTAACTTAAAGATCACAGCTTATTGATCTTAGGCGGCTAAGATTGATGTTTCCGCTATTATGGTCGACCCTCAGTCGCGACGGATTAAGCATGTCAGACGGTATTACAACAGATAATTCTTTGGACGAAAAATGGGTTTTAATTGCAACCTGTTCAGATCTGCGCGGCCCGCGGCCCTTAATGCCGATAACGTTAGGTGAGAAAAAGTTCATACTTTTTCGAAATGAAAATGGGGAAATGGGGCTGATTGGACGTTATTGCCCCCATCGAGGTGCTGATCTTTGCTACGGTAGACTTGAAAATTTGGGTATTCGATGTCCTTTTCATGGATGGCATTTTGATATGACTGGTCAGTGCATAGAGCAGCCAGCTGAGCCTGAAGGTTCACAGATGTATAAAGCAATAAAGGTCCCAATGGTCCCGATTAAGATTGAAGGCGAAAAGATATATGCTTCAATGGGTTAGAAGCACCGCGCTCAGGTGTAATTGGCTTTGGAGAACAAAATGATACCTCAAGAGTTGAATGAGCAATTAACAGATGTCAGGCCTGAGAGTGCTGCAGGCAAAGTCTTGAGGCAGTATTGGCAACCTGCTGCGCTATTGGATGAAATAAAACCCGATAGACTTCTACCAATCAATTTATTGGATGAAAAACTTGTTTTACAATCTATGGACGATGGTTCTTTTGTCTTAAAGGAGCGAGTGCACTGCCAAAATGAATCACCTGTGTTACATCCAAAGCAGGTGCAGATTAAAGAAAGCGACGTCTTTTATCCAACCATTGAAAAAAATGGAATTATATTCGCCTATTTGGGCGATGGTTCGCCGCCAGACATACCGAACTTTGACTGCTTTCGCGCACCGTCCACTCATTCCTTTGCCTTCAAAGGCCTATGGGAATGTAATTGGCTGCAAGCATTGGAAATCGGCATAGATCCAGCCCACGCTAGTTTTCTTCACCGGTTTTTAGAAGATGAAAAACCAGAGGATGCCTACGGAAAACAATTCAGAGATAAATCTGAGGGCGCGGATATTCCAATGACCAAAATATTACGAGATTATCCGAGACCCGAAATTGATGTTGAAGAGACAGATTACGGGCTGAAAATCACCGCTTTAAGACATATGGAACAAGAACTAACACACGTACGAGTTACAAATTGCATCTTTCCTGAGGCAATTTGCATCCCAATGTCACGAGAAATGACGATCACACAATGGCATGTTCCAGTCGATAGGATGCATTGCTATTGGTACACGATGTTCACAAGCTTTAAAGATCCGGTGAACAAAGAGTTGATGCGGTCTCAAAGATTAGCAGAGCATACACTTCCAGAATATTTACCGAAAAAAAATAAGACAAATAATTACAAATACGATCCCGTTGAGCAGCAAAAGTTAACCTATACGGGAATGGGACTGGATATTAACGTCCACGACCAATGGGCCGTTGAGATGATGGGAAATATTCAGGATCGAACTCGCGAACATCTCGGGCGGAGTGATAAAGCAATAGTCCGTTTTCGTCGTATGTTTAGGAAAGCCATGGCTTCCTTTGAAAAAGGTGAAATCTTGAGTTTACCCATGCGGAAGCCAGCAACGCGTGATTTAGTTGGCCCACTATCAAATGATGCTATATCCCCCTCAAGTGAATGGAAAAATAAAAGCCACGATGCCGATATGACAAGGCGGAATCTTTGTCCTTGGGACGCGTCGGTGTAAAATGACAAAGTCGATAGACGCAAAACTTAAATCTGGTCGTCTTGCAAGGCTAGGCCTCTGCGATGAATTAACCTTGGGCGCAGCAAAAGAAAAAATATGCGCGATTGCTGGATCGGACGTAGACACATTGAGATTGGTCTTTCCTGATCAGCACGGTATTTTACGTGGAAAAACAATAGTTTCGAAAGAGGTCAGTTCAGTCCTTTCTGATGGTATAGGGTTCCCATCAACACTTTTGTTGAAGGATACATCGCATCGAACAGTTTTCCCAGTTTGGGAAGGCCAAGAAAACTCTCCTTCATATTTGCTCAATGGGGCTTTAGATGTCATCGCTTCGCCAGACATAGATAGTCTTGTTGATTTTGATACCTCGTCCAACTCTATGTTATTAATCTGTGATTTATATCAGAGAGATGGCTCGCCTATTCATTTCTCTTCCCGACAGTTCCTAAAAAACGCAGTTAGCGCTCTCAAGGTCGAAGGTTTTAGCGCTTTGTTTGGTTTGGAAGTTGAGTTTCAGATATTTAAAATAATTGATATGTCACTCGAGCATCAGGACAGTGATATGCCTGCAGCGGCAATTAGGACGCAAAATATAACCCAAGGATGGCAATACCTTACGGAAACGAAGTACGGAGAAGTTGAAGAAATACTGCTAAAAATTAAAGATCGTTGCGACCAAATGAGCTTGGACCTTAAGACTATGGAGATAGAAATGGGGCCCAGCCAATTTGAATTTACATTCGGTGCTGATGAGCCATTAAAACAGGCTGACAAGTTCGTTTTATTTAGGAGCATGGTGAAAGAGGAGTGCCGCAAGCATAAAATGCATGCAACATTTATGGCTAAACCAATTATGCCTAATTCTGCAGCAAATGGTTGGCACATCCATCAGTCACTGATTGATCTGAAAACAGAACGAAATGCGTTTACGATAACAGATGAAGCGGAAATTGGATCAGTTGGTAAAAAATGGATCGCCGGTCTTTTGCACTGTGCTAAAGATAGTTGCCTGCTTACAACACCCACTATAAACGGCTATAAACGTTACCAGCCAAATCAACTAGCGCCGACAAAAGTTAATTGGGGTAGCGACAATCGAGGAGCTATGCTTCGTTCATTAATCTTTGATGATGACCCTAATAGTAGGATTGAAAATCGGGTTGCCGAGTCTGCTGCTAATCCTTATTTCGCTTTAGCTTCTCAAATTATGTCTGGTTTGTATGGCCTGAAAAACAATCTAACCCCACAAAACGAAACAAAAAACCCCTACGCTGATAGTTCCGCTTCGCTACCCAACACACTAGGCGAAGCGATATCAATTTTCAAAAACTCAAAAATCAATTGCGAGTTCTATGGCGAGGATTTTGTCGATTACTTGACAATAATTAAAGAGGCCGAATGGAAGCGCTACAATTCGTTTGTTTCGCAGTGGGAACAGGACGAGTATTTCAACAACTTTTAGCATCTTCGGGTTGGTATAGTGACTTTAAAAAGTCGTTTTTTCGAAGACATAATAGACGGCTATTTCCCGCTAAATGTGTCCCTTGGTCAAATGTTGGAACGTTTTGGTTTTCCTGCCGCTTGGGTCAATTTTAGTTTTGCGCCTTTAATGAAAAAAGGGGATCTACAGCCAACCGACCCGATACCTGTAAATGTTGATGGATGTACCACAGGCCTCATCAATCATGCTTCACTGTTAATTTCAAAGAAGGAAGACGGGGTCAACTTGACCGGCGTCGGAGACTGGTATTGGCACGATACTATTCACGAGATAGACGAAGAATTGTCTCCATATCACCGATTGACTGAGCCTGTATTTGTGAGGGGCTGTCTAATTGAAGAAAAAGTTAGTAAAATGTTAAAAGCTGACCAGAAAAACACCCGCAAAAAAATTAACCCGAAACAAAAAGCCCCAACCAGTGAACTAAATGTTTCACGAAACCGGTTGTCGATCGAAACAAACGTGAAGTCTGGTCTGATAGTCAAAGGCAATAAAAAAATTTTTGGAAGAAATGTTTACTTGAATTCTTCAGCCAACATTTCGGCGCGAAATAGTGAAATTTGTTTGTTTTTTGCTGAAGTTAGCTCGATGCCGATGGATAATAGAATATTTGAATCCATCGTCGAGGAAAAGTGAAGTAACTAAACCACTAAAATTCTTTGAAGTTGGCAGAAATCATTTATTTGCCTAGTAAAGGTGATTGGTGTTCGGTAATTTTTTTGAAATTTACACCACCTTTTAATTGAAAAATTTTTGGTCTTTTTAGATGCCAGTCGTTTACAATGTTATTGGAAAAATAGCCGTGGTCACCATGACCAATGCACCAGTCAATGCGATCGATCAAGAGATGAGGGCTGGCATCATCGCTGTGCTTGCTGAATTAGCTGAAAACAAAACACTAAAGCACATCGTTTTAACTGGATCAGCTAAGATATTCTCCGCGGGAGCTGATGCTAGCGAATTCAACACTCCACCCACTGACCCAACGCTGCCACAAGTAGTGGCAGCTATAGAAGCATCACCATTGCCAGTTGTGGCAGCCATTCGTGGGGCGTGTCTAGGGGGCGGGCTGGAGTTGGCGCTGGCCTGCCGCTGGCGTATCGCTCATACATCCGCACAGCTAGGGCTGCCTGAAGTAATTCTTGGCGTGGTGCCCGGCTCGGGTGGCACGCAGCGCCTGCCGCGTCTTGTCGGGATAGAAACCGCCCTCTCAATGATCCCGTCAGGGCGCAGCCTGTCGGCCGCCAAGGCGCTCGATGCCGGACTGGTGGATGCTATCGCCGATGATGCAGTTGATGCGGCGTGCGCGGCTGATCTGACAGAGGCGCTGGCGCGTCCTGCTGTGCGCGCGATGCCGGCACCTGGCGCAGCACAGGCTGCCGTTTCGGATGCCCTGGCCCTTGCCGGCAAGAAGATGCGTGGGCAGGCCGCGCCGCTGGCGGCCATCTCACTTGTCGAGATGACGGCAAGCACGGATTTTGATACCGGACTTGCTGCCGAACGGGCGCAGTTTCTGGCCTTGCGATCAACACCCGAATGCAAGGCCTTGCGGCATGTCTTTTTTGCCGAGCGTGCTGCGCGCCTGCCGGACAGTCTGAAGTCTGCCGTACCCAACAGCCTTGAAAAAGTGGTTGTTGTTGGCGGCGGCACAATGGGGGCAGGTATCGCCTATGCTCTGGTGCAGTCGGGATCATCTGTCACCCTTGTTGAACGCGATGATGATGCCGCCACCGCTGCGCAGAGCCGTGTGTCCGGGTTGTTTGATGCCGCGGTGGCGCGCGGGCTAATACAGGCTGATAAAGCCGCTGCCACTTTGGCCGGCATGCGCTTTCAGGCGGGTTATGAAGGGCTGGCGGATGCCGGGCTGGCAATCGAGGCTGCTTTTGAGGATATGGAGGTCAAAAAATCTGTGCTGACCGCACTCGATGTCGCCATGCCGGATGCCGTGCTTGCGACGAATACATCCTATCTTGATGTTGACGTCATGGCGTCATGGCTGGCAGACCCCGCGCGCCTTGTGGGTCTGCATTTCTTCAGCCCAGCGCATATCATGAAGCTGCTGGAAATCGTGCGCGGCAAGGCCAGCAGTGATACCGCGCTTGCCACCGGCTTTGCCCTTTCAAAACAGCTGCGCAAGCTGCCGGTGATGGTGGGCGTCTGTGACGGGTTTGTCGGCAACCGGATGTTGCAGCGTGTCCGGGAAGCCGCCGAGCATCTGCTTCTCGAGGGCGCTGAATTCACACAGGTCGACCGTGCCATGACAGATTTTGGATATGCCATGGGGCTCTATATGACGCAGGATCTGTCAGGGCTGGATATCGCCTGGGCCAACCGCAAGCGGCAGGCGGATGCGCGCGACCCGGCCCGCCTTTACAGCCGGGTGCAGGATGAGATGTGTACCGCCGGACGGCTTGGCCGCAAGACAGGCGAAGGCTGGTATATCTACGAAAAAGGTGCCGACCCGGTGCCAAACCCGGCGGTGGCGCCGCTCGTTGATGCAGAGGCGGCACGCCATGGCATCACCCGCCAGCCGATGACGGATGACGCTGTGCTGAACAGGCTGCTGCTGGCGCTGATCAACGAGGCAGCGACACTTCTAGGAGAGGGGATTGCGGCGAAAGCGGCTGATGTCGATCTGGTACTTGTCCATGGCTACGGCTTTCCCCGTTTCCGTGGTGGACCGCTGTTTCATGCTGACCTGATCGGCATGGCGGCGTTGCTTGAACAGGTGAAGGCCCTTGAGGCGAAGGACCCGATTGTCTGGAAAGTCGCCCCGCTGATTGAACGGCTGGCAGCCGAAGGGCGCGGATTTCTGGATTAGGGTGAACCCGCCAGCAGAACCGCTGCCTGCCTGCCCGCAATCCGGCCAAGGGTAATGGCTGTCAAAAGGCCGTTGCCGGACAGGTAGCCGGACACATCCGGCCCTGATACCCCGCGGGCAGCCCCACCTGCCGCCAGCAGCCCGCCAAGCGGTTGTCCGTTAGCGTCAATCACCTCGGCGTCCAGATTGATATCCAGACCACCTTGTGTATGGAACAGGGCCCCGGTCACGCGGATGGCATGGATGGCTCCGGTCAATACAGGTTTGGTGGTAAAATCGCGGCCAAAGCTGTCTTCTTGCCGTCCCGCCTGGCAGACGGCAACATCATCAAGCGTCGCCTGTAAGGCACCAACCGGTACACCAAGCCGATCTTCCATTTCTGCAATGCTGGCAGCGCTGATCAGGGCGCCGGCCGCCTCGGCACCACAAAAATCCGGAAATTCACGCCCCAGTGCCAGAATGCGATCATCAATCAGCGCGTAGGCGGTCTGATCAGGTTGCCGGATTACCCGTTTTGCCTGTTCGGAATAACCGTCATGCTCATTGGAAAAGCGTTCACCCTCGGTGTTGATCTGAATGCCGCCTTCCATCATCAGCGCCCAGGATATCAGTGCCCCGTGCGGATGCGCCACCGAACCATGTCCCTGATACCCCGACATATCTGCCAGCTTGGCCCCGAGGGCGTGCCCCCAGATCACAGCCTCGCCCTGATTACCGGTATGACCAAAATACAGCGCATCGGACATTTCCGGAATATGCTCGCGGACAAGCGCCGCATTCCCCCCATAGCCGTTACAGGCCAGCACAAGGCAGGAACAGCCGACATCCTGCGCCATGCCGTCAGGGGCGATGGCGCGCACGCCGCACACTTTGCCGGTGGCATCGGTATAGAGAGTCTCGACCTGCTGGCCTGTCGCGATATCGAGGCCAGCCGCCGATGCGGCCTGCAACAAGGCCGCCTGCAGGGCCGCGCCCGTGCGTTCTGGCATGGCATGCATGCGCAGCACGGAATGGCCGGGATATAGAAAGCCGTCAATCAGTATAAAGGGCAGACCATGCGCCTCGTGAAGCCAGCTTATGGCCGGTCCAGATTCCGCTGCCACCCGCTGGACCAGCGGTTCATGGGCTTTCCCATGCGCTTTTGCTTGAATATCCTGCGCCAGCAATGCGGGCGAATCTGCCACACCTGCAGCCCTTTGCATCGCGGTATCCGCCGCCGGAATGAAACCGGATGACAGCGAGGTCGACCCAGACGGGCTCAAATCCCTTTCCAGTACAAGGATCGTGGCGTCAGGGCCGGTCGCCTCGCGCGCGGCCAGCGCTGCTGTCAGGCCGCAGGCACCAGCGCCGATAATCAGAATATCGACATCAAGGTCAAAACCGCCCGACCGCGGCACCACATTGGGCATTACTTGACCAGATTGGGCAGATACAAAGCCACATCCGGGAAAATCACCATCAGAATGACCACTGCGATGGCGCACAGGATAAAGGGAATGCCCGCCATATAGATTTCAGTCATCTTTGTATCGGGCGGTGCGACGCCTTTCATCACAAACAGCAGCAAGCCAAAGGGCGGTGTCGTAAAGCTGATTTCCAGTGCCAGCAGAACAATCACCCCAAACCAGATGAGGTCAAAACCCAGCTGGCTTGCCAGTGGAAAGAAAATCGGCACGGTCAGCAGCATCATCGACAGCTGGTCCATGAACATGCCAAGCACCAGCAATATGCCAAACATGATGAACAGCATGCTCAGTGGGGATAACTCAAAGCTGACGGCCCATTCCAGAAGACCGGCACTGGCGCCGGAAAAAGCCAGCAGCGCACTGAATGTCGCCGAGCCAAAAATGATCAGGAACGCCATCACGGTGACACGCAACGCCCCAGCAGTGGAATCCACGATCACCTTGAAATTCAGTGACCGGTAAATGGCGCACAGGGCCAGAATACCAAGACAGCCAAAGGCCGCCGATTCCGATGGGGTGGCAATGCCGAACATGATGAGCAGGATCACACCAATGATCACCGAGAGCATAGGCAGCACATCGCGGGCAAACATTTTCAGCCGCTGTGAGAGCGGCGGCAGATCTACGTCATAGACGGGTGCGGCTTCGGGATCGATGCGACACTGGAACCAGATCAGGGCCACATACATCGAGGCAAGGATGATGCCCGGCATGATGCCGCCGATCAGCAGCTTGCCGATATCCAGCTGTGCCAACGTGCCAAGCAGCACCGCCAGCGCCGATGGCGGGATCAGCATGGCAAGCCCGCCCGTACCCAGAATGGGACCAATGGACATGTGTTTCTTGTACCCGCGTCGTGACATTTCTGGCACCATCAGCGATCCAAGAAGCGCGGTAGATCCCATTGATGATCCAGACAGGGTGGCGAAGGCTGTACCGCCTGCAACGGTGACATAGGACAGCCGCCCCGGCACCCGTCCCATTAGCACCTCGACAGCGCCAAACATGCGGTTGGCAAGCCCGCCAAAAAAGAATAACTCACCCATCAACAGGAACATCGGTACAGGGATAAGATTAAAGGTGGTCAGCGACGGAAAGGCGTTATTGACCAGTTGCCCGATCCCGCGAGACGCCTGCAGTTCCAGCGCGCCATAGCCACCCATGAAATAAATAGCGCCAAGTATATTTGCGCCAATAAAGGCAATGGCCACCGGCAGCCCAATCAGCATCAGCGCCAGAACCGCGCCAAGAAGAAACAATGTGGCTTCGTACCATTCCATGAAAGACGTCTCCCCCTGTCCGGTATTATTCGTGCATGCCGGCTTCACCGGTGTGAAGCGTGTCTTTGCCAAAGATGTAGCGGGTGAACTGCATCGCCATCATGCCGAAACAGATCGGCATCGAGATCATCAGGATCCAGCGCGGCATATCCAGCGAACGCATGTCGATCTCGTCACGCACATAGCTGCGGACAGTAACCTCGCCGGCATAATAGGCAACCACCGCGCAGATCAGAACCGCAAGCACCACCACACAGCGCGAGAAGGTCGGCCTGACATGTTCCGGAACAACAGCTGTCAACAATTCGATATAGACATGCCCCTTCAGACGTACCAGCCAGGGCGCGCCGAACATGGTGATGTAGAGAAGACCATATTCAATAAAGGTAAATATATGGGATGAGCCGTACATGAAGACTGAGCGGGCCACCACCTGGAATATGATTGCGAGGAATATCCAGGCCAGATAAAGGCCGGCAAGCAGGGCCAGAAAATCAGTCAGCCGGTCAAGCCAGCGATAAAATTGTGTCATGGAATCCCCCCGCAGTGGTCCCGCATTTGGGCAGGACAGGCCGGCCAGCACCCAAAGGCACAGGCCGGCCGACGTCTATTAATCAGTCAGGTGCGTAC
>PYIJ01168838.1_pt1 | contig 10210 bp, 12 predicted proteins | sample 3578051 | NCBI WGS metagenome assembly PYIJ01 (sample SAMN08408021, study PRJNA431606) | Marine metagenome isolate SA_KN192-05_S13_5m, whole genome shotgun... | biome: marine; feature: oceanic pelagic zone; material: water; isolation source: surface water sample, 0.2-0.8 um fraction ... | reverse complement strand
GTCGGGCGCTTGTTTGCCTTCGCGCTGCACTGTGCGAAGGACACCGTTTATCAGGCCTTTTGCCCAAGGTTTACCCAGTCGTGCGCAGGCGTCCACACATTCACTTATCGCCGCGTAGTCAGCTACAGCGGTGTATTTTAGTTGGTAAGCGCCCACTAACAATAGGTTCTGGAGGTCTAAATCCTTGGTTTTGAGCGGACGTTTCATCTGTTTTTGGATGACATCGGTCAAGGAAAGGTAGTGACGTAGCGTGCCGTAAAGCAGTTCGCTGTGCAGAGCGCTTTGTAGCCACTGGGGGCGCTCAGCTCTTATCCAATCGATAGTTCTCCGATGGCCAACAATCTGGGTTAGGGCTCGTGCAATATCTAAACGGGTATTGGCGCTGTTTAGACCTTCGCTCGCCTTTGTGTCTTGTTTCATGACGAGGCGCTAGAGACCGAGTTCGAAAAGACAGCATCTGTTTGAAACATTTCTGGATAGCCATTGCGAGCTGCTGCGGCATCCATTGGCAAGCCCTTGCCGCGATTGATCTTAAGTCTGGACACCTGCAACCAGCCTGAACCGCATTCTACCGTAATGACCTTTTTGCTGGCCCGGGCTTGTCGACCAGGGCTGCCTTTCGGCTGGATGTCTGGCAGCCGGTCAGCTGCCGTCGCCTCTAAGATTTGCACTTGAGCTTGCCCTAGGCTGGTGAGTGCTGGCATCCGGTGGCTTAGAGCCCAAATCTGTCGCGCAATGTCTGACGCATCGCTAGCCCAATCGATGTGACGATCCGCTGCGGTGAGCTTGTGAGCATAGGTGATCCCGTTTGTGGACTGGGGCTCAGGCTGCTGCGGCAGCCGCTTGAGAACGTCGATGAGCAAATGTGCTCCGGCATCTGCTAACTGGTTTTCCAGCACCTCGATGTTCTTGCAGTCGCCAATCGCAAGGGATTCTCTTGCGAAGACCGGGCCGGTATCCAGACCTTTCTCCATTTGCATAATCGCGACCCCTGTTTGCGAATCGCCTGCCATGACGGCCCGTTCAATGGGTGCCGCGCCACGCCAGCGGGGCAAAAGTGAAGCATGGACATTGATGCAGCCATGGGTTGGAGTATTCAGCACATGTTCGGGTAACAGCAATCCATAGGCGGCGACGATTAGTACGTCTGGCGCAAAACCTTGCAATGGGGCGGCTGATTCTGGGTCGCGCAGGCTCGCAGGCTGATGCACCGGTAGTCCCAGATTGGTGGCAAGGGATTTGACCGGATTAGGCATCAGTTTGCGTCCTCGCCCGCGTGGCCGGTCGGGCTGGGTAAGTACGAACTCACATGGCATAGAAGACGTTTGGAGCACGCTCAGAATACGAGCGGCAAATTCGGGGCTGCCGGCAAAAGCCAGCCGGAGTTTTTTGGGTTGATCGTTCAACCTAGCGGGCCCGCTCTCGCAACTTCTTGGCGATTCGGCCGCGCTTTAAGCTAGACAAGTAGTCCACAAAGAGTTTGCCTTCTAAGTGATCACATTCGTGTTGGATGCAAATAGAAAGCATGCCACCGGCAGTAAATGCCACCGGATTACCGGCCGCGTCCTGTGCCCTGACATTAACATGCTCAAATCGCTCAACCGAGTCGAAAATCTCCGGTACCGACAAGCAACCTTCCTCACCTCTGATTATGCTTCCATACGGCTCTAAGACCGGGTTGATAAGTGTATGGGGCTGGTTCTTTTCCTCGCTCACGTCTACGACGATGATTCGCTTGTGCACGTTGACCTGAGTCGCGGCCAGACCAATGCCCGGCGCGGCGTACATGGTTTGAAGCATGTCCTGAGCAAAAACCGCGAGGGCTGCGTCAAATGTCTGTACCGGTGTCGCCTTGATGCGCAGGCGCGGGTCGGGGTGATGCAGTATTTTCAGTAGAGTCATAGTTTGCGGTAATTACAAGCGCTGTCGTGTCGAAAGGGCGGCAGTATAGCGCTTAACCGAGAAATCTCGCACAGACATTGAAGACTGTGGTGATACCCATACCGTTAACAAAGCAACGAGTCAGGGCGCGCGATAGCGCGCAGCTTGGCCACTGGGTTGTAGCCGCCGCTTGATGAGGCGTCGGTACAGATTATCGATGTAATCGTAGCGGAACCGCGCCAATTGGACGAAATTGCCGAGCTGACTGAACGAGATCCACATAGCTTGAGTCAATGTTTGAAGCAATTACAGATTTCCGGGTTTGTCCGACACGGGCCCGACGGGTATATTCGCTTGCCTTAACAACGCCGGAGAAAGAAATGAGCTGGGTTGCCGTTTTAATGGGTTCTGAGTCCGATTGGCCTGTCATGCAATCGACAACGTCAATGTTAAAAACGCTGGGTATACGTTTTGAAGTGAGGGTGACAAGTGCTCACCGAACACCCGCGGGCACTCAAGCCTACGTGCGAGACGCGGAAGACCGTGGCTGTCGGGTATTTATCTGTGCTGCCGGCATGGCCGCGCACTTGGCGGGTGCCGTCGCCGCGCATACCCAACGGCCAGTCATTGGCGTGCCCATCGATAGTGGCCCTCTCCAAGGTTTCGACGCCTTGCTTTCCACCGTGCAGATGCCTGGTGGAATCCCAGTGGCGACAGTAGCCGTGGGTAAGGCAGGAGCGAAGAACGCTGCATATCTAGCTGCGCAAATCCTCGCGGTGGCAGATGATGCCTTGCATCAAACGGTCGTCCAAGACCGTAGCGACAATCGGGCCAAAGTCGAGGCTCAAAATGAGTCGGTTCAAGCTTCGCTCAAGCCGTGACAGATGTGGTCAATGCCGCCGTCTGCCTCAAGGCAGGTGGCGTCATTGCTCACGCAACTGAGGGCGTATGGGGTCTTGCTTGTGACCCATTCAACAGCAAAGCGGTTGATCGTATTTTGATGATCAAAGGACGTGATGCCGCCAAGGGCATGCTGCTCATAGGCGCATCCTCAGATGCGTTTGACAATGCGCTGGCCGCCATGGTGCCTGATCTGCGGGCTCGAGTCGAAGCTAGCTGGCCTGGTCATGTGACCTGGCTTTTACCTGGTGACGCCTATCCGCAATCGATACGGGGGCAACATCAGACCGTCGCGTGTCGCGTACCCGATCACACCCAAGCTCGAGAAATAGCTGAGGCTTTTGGTGGGTCACTGGTATCCACGTCGCTTAACCGTGCCGGTGAGCCGCCGGTACTGGAGTATTCCCAAGCGAAGGTGCTGTTCCAGTCGGAAGTTGACCTTGTGCTGCCCGGACAGACTGCCGGCTACACCGGCGCCAGCGCCATCATTGACCTCGACGGCACTGTGATTAGAGAGGCGGCGCAATGAGCCAGACTGTGCATACGTTGGGAGTAGCGGGGAATCCGATTGCACATTCGTTGTCGCCAGACATTCATCAAGCCTTTGCCGCGTCGTTAGGCCATGGCATCGTGTATCAGCGTTTCCTATTCGATCGCGGTGACTTTAGAGCCAGTGCTACTGCTTTTTTTCAGCAAGGCGGGGTCGGTCTGAACGTAACGGTTCCTTTTAAAAGCGATGCCTACGCATTCGCGGATCGGTTGGACACACTGGCTGCAGCGGCTGGTGCGGTGAACACGCTTGCCTTGCAAGGCGGTGACGTTGTTGGCTACAACACGGACGGTATAGGTATGGTACGTGATATTCAGCTGCGTCATGGAGCTCCGCTCGGTGGCTTGAATGTTTTGATTTTGGGCGCCGGCGGTGCATGTCGGGGCATCATCCAGCCTTTGTTCGATGCAGGTATTGCAAAGGTTCGTATAGCGAACCGAACCCTTACAAACGCCCAGGCGTTGGTCCAGCAATTCGAGCACAAATATCCTGATCGGATTGACGCTGTAGGGTTCGATCAGCTGACCGGCGATTTGCCAGAGATACAATTGATTGTGAACAGCACGTCTACTGGCTTAAACCAAAACGACGTAAGCGGTGAGGATGCGCCTGAGGGGCTGCAGAGCCTATCACCAGCTCTTGTCGCGGGCCGTCTGTGTTATGACCTCAGCTATGGAGAGCAAGCGCAATTTGCTCGTTGGGCTGCGGCACAAGGTGCTCGTTTAAGTGCGGACGGCTTGGGAATGTTGGTGGAGCAGGCCGCTGAGAGCTATCGCATATGGTTGGGTCATCATCCAGACACTGGGCCTGTGTATGAAAGTTTACGGCACAAAATACGCTAGATGGCCGCGATCACTGACCTCAGCAACCAAGCGCGCCAGGAATCTTAGGAGCAACAGAATGACACGAACAAAACGCTTTATCTCTGGTGCGGTATGCCCTTCATGTCAGGCGGCTGACCGGACTGTGATTGAAGCCGTGACTGAAGCGCTTGAACCGGGAGGCTCCGGTGAAATGGCGACCGAAACGATTCAGCGGCGTTGCGTGTCCTGTGGTTTCACTGAACGCTTGGACCCCGATCAAGCGGCCGTGATCGCCCCGTTGCCACGAGCTCGCTATGAAAAAAGTCGGCAAACGACCACGAAGGTAGAGACAGTGAAGATCATTGATCCTGGTCGGCCAAAGTCCTCCTAGGTGAACTAGGAACGCGTCGTAAATAATTGGAATTGTCCAAGTTTTCTGTGCCTAACGAGTTGCCGATCAGCCATTGGCTGCTATAATTTCTCCGTTTGCTCATGAGTCAATTCATGGAAGCAGTCGGCTTAACGCGCCGGCATCCGCGACAGTTTGGTCGTTTCGGAAAGAGAAGGGACCGATTCGGAACAACGTGTTGCGGTTTCGGCTGAAAATAAAGGCAATAATGTCGAGTTCGGCCACTGACATTAAGGGATCTCCCAATATCGCTAAAGAGAAACATGCGTTTGGCAAGGTATCGACTTGCGCAGATGTATGCTCATCCTGCGATCTGGGCTGATGGCGTCCTAAGAAAGATGCACCGAGATCACGACGAAAAGAAATGGCTTCGTGTAGACGAATAACACGGGGCTGTAGATTAAGGCACCGCGAACTAAGGTAGAGAGACATAGCAGAATGAACATCCAGCTTTGCAGAATAAAACTTAAGCTTTGGCGCACGATGGTTGGAATTGCGTCACTACTTTTGAGCGGAGCCGCCGCCGCTGATGAGCTGAACCTCCGCGTAGGGGTCACAGACATCAGCCGCCAGGTATACGACTTGCACATGACCATCTTTTTAATCTGCGTTGCAATCGGTGTGCTGGTCTTTGGCGTGTTGTTCTGGTCGGTTTTTAACCATCGCAAATCTAAGGGTGTTGAGGCAGCGACGTTTCATGAAAGTACTCGGTTGGAGCTGGCTTGGACGATTATTCCAACGCTGATTTTGATCGTGATGGCCGTTCCGGCAACCCAGGTATTGGTAGCGATGTACGATACCGGAGGGGAGGATATGTCTATTGAAGTGCGCGGTTACCAGTGGAAGTGGCAGTACAAATATCTGGACGAGGACTACAACAACACGTTGTCTTTCTTCTCCGTAATGTCGACTCCAAGAGAAGAGATTTACAACCAATCGGTGAAAGACGACAACTACTTACTGCAAGTGGACGAGCATTTGCGGATTCCCACCAACCGCAAGGTTCGTTTCTTGATCACTGCTGAGGATGTCATTCACGCATGGTGGGTGCCGGACTTCGGAATCAAGCGAGATGCGGTACCGGGCATGTTGAACGAACTTTGGACGATCGTAGAAGAGCCGGGCATCTATCGAGGCCAGTGCACGGAGCTTTGCGGCAAAGACCACGGCTTTATGCCGATTGTTGTCGAGGTGTTGCCTGAAGCAGAATTCGATGCGTGGTACGCCTCACAGGTTTCGTCGGATTTGGCTCGCCAAGAAAGCTTTAGCGAGACACTGTCGCACGAAGAGTTAATGGATCAGGGCGAAACCGTGTATGGCACCTACTGTTCTTCCTGCCATATGGTGAACGGCGAGGGTATCGCGCCAGTGTTTCCTGCAATTGCAGGCTCTGCTGTTGCCGTCGGTCCTAGGGACGATCACCTAAATTTGGTGATTAACGGCGTGCCAGGATCAGCAATGCAGGCCTTCGGTCGGCAGCTTGATCCTGCCCAGCTAGCATCGGTAGTTCATTATCAGCGACATGCCTTCGGTAACGATGTTGGCGATATGTCGCAGCCTCAAGATGTCATCAATTTATCTAACGGCCAGTAAGGAATAGTCATGAGCGAAGTTATTCACGCGGATCATCACGACGACCACGCCCATGGGCCTGCCAAGGGTCTGAAGCGCTGGCTGTTTACTACCAACCACAAAGACATTGGCACGCTGTACCTTTGGTTCAGCTTCGCAATGTTTTTGGTCGGCGGGGTGCTAGCCTTAGTTATCCGAGCGGAATTGTTCCAGCCCGGCTTGCAGTTCGTGCAGCCAGAGTTCTTCAACCAAATGACGACTAATCACGGATTGATTATGGTGTTCGGGGCCATCATGCCGGCCTTCGTAGGTTTGGCTAACTGGTTGATTCCAATGCAGGTCGGTGCGCCAGACATGGCTTTGCCGCGTATGAACAACCTGTCGTTTTGGATATTGCCCTTTGCCTTCGGCATGATGATTTCAACCCTGTTCATGGAGGGCGGCGGCCCAAACTTTGGTTGGACGTTCTACGCACCGTTGTCTACGACCTACGCGCCGCCTTCGGTTACGTATTTCATCTTTGCCGTGCACTTGATGGGCGCTTCATCGATTATGGGCAGCATCAACATCATCGCGACCATTCTGAATATGCGCGCTCCAGGCATGACGCTGATGAAAATGCCGATGTTCGTCTGGACGTGGCTGATCACGGCTTACTTGCTGATTGCGGTCATGCCGGTGCTCGCCGGTGCGGTGACGATGATGTTGTTCGATATTCACTTCGACACCAGCTTCTTCAATGCAGCAGGGGGTGGTGACCCCGTGATGTTCCAGCATATCTTCTGGTTTTTTGGGCATCCTGAGGTCTACATCATGATCTTGCCCGCCTTCGGCATTGTTTCGCATATCATTCCAGCCTTTGCTCGAAAGCGATTGTTCGGCTACACCTCGATGGTTTACGCCGTCGCATCTATCGCGTTTCTATCGTTCATCGTATGGGCGCATCACATGTTTACGGTCGGTATGCCATTGGCAGGACAGCTGTTCTTTATGTACAGCACTATGCTGATTGCTGTGCCGACTGGCGTGAAGGTATTCAACTGGATCTCCACCATGTGGCGTGGATCAATGACCTTTGAAACCCCTATGTTGTTTGCCATCGCCTTCGTTGTGCTCTTCACGATGGGCGGATTCTCAGGCTTGATGTTGGCCATTACGCCGGTGGATTATCAGTATCACGACACTTACTTTGTGGTTGCTCACTTCCATTACGTATTGGTTCCCGGAGCGTTGTTCTCAATCATCGCAGCGGTCTACTTCTGGTTCCCTAAGTGGACCGGCAAGATGTACGACGAGACCCTGGGCAAAATCCATTTCTGGCTGTCCTTTGTTGGCGTTAACGTGACGTTCTTCCCCCAGCACTTTTCAGGCCTCGCGGGCATGCCACGGCGTATTCCTGACTATCCTTTGCAGTTCGCTGACTTCAACATGATTTCAAGCGTTGGCGCTTTCATCTTTGGTCTGTCTCAGGTGTTCTTCCTGTACGTGATCATCAAGTCGATTCGCTCTGGTCAGCCAGCAGCCGATCGCTCTTGGGAAGGGGCTAAAGGCTTGGAATGGACATTACCTTCTCCTGCGCCCTACCACTCATTCACTCACCCACCGGTGGTGAAAGATGAAGAGGTGCTTGGTTAAAGTCGAGGAACCATGACGGAACAAATTCAACAAGCGGAAATCAAAAGGACAGTGAAAAAGCTGTCCTTGATTGTGCTAGGCATGTGCGGCTTCGCGTTTGCACTGGTTCCGTTGTATGACCTGTTCTGCGAAGTGACGGGACTGAACGGTAAGACCGGTGGCCCTTACGTTTTTGATGAAGCCAAGGCTGAGCCTGATCGATCTAGGTTGGTCAAGGTCAATTTTTTGACGAATACTAACGAAGGAATGCCATGGGAGTTTTGGTCTGGACAGGGTGCGGTGAGGGTCCACCCTGGGCAAGCGAAAACCGTTAGGTTTTATGTAAAAAACACGACAAATAAACCCATGGTCGCCCAAGCGATCCCATCGCTTGTGCCAGTTTCTGCCACCGAGTTTTTTCACAAGACAGAATGCTTTTGCTTCGAACAGCAACTTTTGCAGCCTGGCGAAGAAGTGGAAATGCCGATGCGCTTTATAGTAGGTAGGGAGTTGCCGAAAAACGTTGGCTCAATCAATTTGAGCTACGCGCTTTTTGACATTACTGACCGCGTGGATATCTCGGCCATCCAAGTGAGTGGTCTACAAGATCAACTGCCGAAGGCCGGCGGTTAATAACAGTTCTTTAGTGGAGGAATCTCATGGCTAATTCGGCAGAAATCGACAAGTCGATTTATTACGTACCAGACTCTGGATGGTACCCCGTGTTTTTGGCCTTTGGGTTGATGCTCACGGTCACTGGCCTTGCGGGTTGGCTGAACGACGTCAGTGCAGGTGGTACAGGGGACGCAACTCAATCAACCGTTGGATTCGTGATCGTGTCCTTGGTGCTATATAGCTGGTTCGCAAAGGTTGTGGAAGAAAATACCGCTGGCCTCAACAACGAATCGCTTAAGCGCAGCTACGTTTGGGGTATGGGTTGGTTCATCTTCTCCGAAGTCATGTTCTTCGCCGCGTTTTTCGGCGCTTTGTTTTACGTTCGATCCTTCGTCGTACCTTGGTTGGGCGGTGAAGGGGATAAGGGCATCACGAACTACCTGTGGCCAGCGTTTGAATCGGCGTGGCCTGTCGTGCAAAACCCCAACCCGGACTTGTTTGTGAATCCGATTCAGAGCATGGAGGCTCCGGGAGTCACCGATGTCGGTGCATGGAGCGCCTATCTGCCGTTCTATAACACCGTAATTCTATTGTCCTCGAGCGTTACCGTGCACTTTGCTCACGACGCGATTAAAGCGCAGAACCGCAGCAAGCTGATTGGGTGGTTGGGCCTAACAGTTCTGCTCGGCGCGATCTTCTTGGTGTTGCAGGTGGCTGAGTATGTGCATGCCTATAACGATCTAGGGCTGACATTGGGTAGCGGAATCTACGGTTCAACATTCTTCATTTTGACGGGCTTTCACGGATTCCACGTGACCCTAGGTACGTTCATGCTGTTAATCCAGCTATTTCGCGCCATTAAGGGGCATTTCTCCGAGAATGACTGCTTCGGGTTTGAAGCGTCCAGCTGGTACTGGCACTTTGTTGACGTGGTGTGGGTTGGCCTATTTATCTTTGTTTATGTCGTCTAGACAGGGTTAGGCGTCTTCGAGGCGAAATCAAAAAGGGGGCGAAAGCCCCTTTTTGTTGCTCTGACGTTAGTCCACGTTGGTAGCCTGGGGAACAACTTGTGTCGCACCATGCCATGGGGCATTCAGGCCCATTCTCAGCTCACCGGTGTAGAATCCGTAGCCGATGGCCAAAACCAATAAGGTGGCAAAGGTGATTCTTACCCCCAAAGCGTACCAAAGCCGTCGGCTGTCCGGCTTGCCTGTATCTTTAAACAAAAACACCAAGCCACTCATCAAGCTGAGAATGACGCAGATCAGTAATATGACAATGATGACTTTGAGCAACGGGCTTTACTCCTCTTACGTTCGCGATCAGTATATCAGCGCCCTGTGATCATCAAGTGAGAATGAAGTTCACCCCAGGTTGGCGGATGACCGGATTTTTTCTGGTGATGATGCCGTTGCTAATCGTATTAGGTAACTGGCAGGTTCAGCGCGGCGATTACAAGCGAGAGCTGGAGAACCAGTATTTGGCCAAACTGACTGAGCTGCCTCAGTTACCAACTCCGGAGGCGCTGTCTCAGCCCTTTCAAGCTTTGCGCCTAGCGGGCCGATACCACCCCGAGATGTTTATGGTGGATAATCAGATTTCGAACGGGGAGACCGGTTACTGGGTTTATCAAATTTTCGAAGACGACAGAGTCGGGCGCGTTTTGATAAACCGCGGGTTCGTCGCATCGATCGATCGGCGGCATTTACCCGATGTCGCTACGCCGAGTGGAGCGCTTCGACTGACTGCTACGGTGTGGCCACAACTTGGGTTGATTCCGGCCTGGGGCTCGCAAGAATGGACGAACGACTGGCCTAAGCGTATTCAAAGAGCCAACCTTGTGCGAATGGCTGCCGAATCGGATTC
>PYIJ01187508.1_pt1 | contig 10223 bp, 9 predicted proteins | sample 3578051 | NCBI WGS metagenome assembly PYIJ01 (sample SAMN08408021, study PRJNA431606) | Marine metagenome isolate SA_KN192-05_S13_5m, whole genome shotgun... | biome: marine; feature: oceanic pelagic zone; material: water; isolation source: surface water sample, 0.2-0.8 um fraction ... | reverse complement strand
GAAAGCGCTTACGTGTCGGCTAAAGGCCGAAGGTCATTCGAGCGACCCTATGGCATTGCATGGCTTTTACAGCTGGTGACTGAGCTCGAAGAATGGGATGACGATGAGGCCAGACAGTGGCGCGCGAACATTGCGCCATTGGAGGCGGCAATGGTTGACCGATTGGTGTCCTGGTTGCCCGACCTGACCTATCCCGTCCGCAGCGGTACCCATTCGCAAACCGCTTTTGCGCTGGGATTAGCCCTCGATTGGGCGCGGGTCACGGAGGATGAGGCGGCAGAGCGGTTGATCTCAGAGCGCGCGCAAACACTGTATGGCGCCGATACAGAATGCCCCATCCACTATGAACCCTCGGGCGCTGATTTCCTTTCGCCCTGTCTCGCTGAGGCTGACCTACTGCGCCGCGTCTTGCCGCCGAGCGCGTTTTCAAGCTGGCTGACAGAGTTTTTGGCGATTCCTGAAACCGGTGATTGGTTGCCAGCCGCGACCGTCAGCGACCGCTCGGATCCCCATCTTGTTCACCTCGATGGGTTGAACCTGAGTCGCGCATGGATGTTGGAAGGTATCGCGAGTGCCTTACCGGACGCTGATCCACGTATTGGCGTGATCAGGGCGACCGCTAATACACATCGAATCGCCGGTCTTGAAGGCGTCAGTCCCGAGCACTATGCGGGGAGTCATTGGTTGGGTAGCTTTGCGACTTATCTTGTCACGCGAAGGGGCATAGCGGGCAGCTGAGATATTCCGGATCTACGGTGCTACGGGATTGGTTCTTCGCTTCGCGTAAGCGGTGGTTTCATGCTGGGCCATGTGGCCGAGAGTCAGAGGCGGCTTAGTCACCCTCTGACGACAGAGCCGCCTGCACGAGGGGCAACTGATCATTGCCAAAATACAACGCGTCACCAAGCAACATTGTCGGAGAGCCATAAGCGCCGCGAGAGATCGCCTCCTCTGTATTCGATCGCAACTGATCTTTAATGGGTTGTTCCGTGCTGCGACCCACTAATGCGGAGCCGTCCACGCCACACGCTTCAGCGATCGCTTGAATGATGCCGGGGTCGTCAATGTTTTCACCCCGGGCAAAGTAGGCATCGAAAGCCGCTTTGGAGAACCGTTGCAGTGTCGGCTGGTCCTGCTCCAGCAAGCAGCATGCACGCATCGCCAGCACCGATTTCACCGGATGATGCGCTGTCGGGAACACCAGCGGCAAGCCCGCAAACCGCGCCCACTCGTGTAACCAGCGATAGTTATGAACAATCTTGGGGTCCATGGGCTCGGCCCGCGCTTGATAGACACTCGGGTTCACTGCGTTGAATACGCCGCCTACCAGGAAAGGTCGCCACGTCACCTCTGCGCCGGTGTCAGCGAGAATGGGCTGAATATTGTTGAAGGCGAGATATGTCCAGGGTGACGAGAGGTCGTAGAAGAATTCAAGGTGCGCCACGGCGCGGCTCCTAGTGGATCAAACCGTGATGCTGTCGTCTTGATCTTCGATATGCAAGGGCTACCGTGTTGCTCAGACCGCGTGGTTATCCATGGGTATGAGGAGGGAGTGTGTGCTTGGGAAGCCAATAGATGGGCTCAGTGGCCTATCAGCCCGCCGCTTTTCCGGCCAATGCGGTGTATTCCGCCACGAGGGGTTTAACTGGGCCCTGATCGATGAAAACTGCTGCGCCGAGGAGCACGACAGAGGCGATGGCCCAGAGGACGTTTGGCTTCAGATCCACCTTGACCTCCTGTCTGGTGCGATTGGATTCCTTTCGGGGGCGCGCTCTACGTATGAAGCCGCTTCGGCTCAAGGTAAACAACACCGATTCCGGTTGCTGTTTTTTGTGAGCGCGGATGACCCCAAAACTGCTATGTCGCTAACCAATGCGAACCCGCCGCGTCACAAACTGAACCCGAGTCTGTTTTGTGGAACCAACTTAGTCGCGGGTTATAAAATTTGAAACATCAGAGCATTAATAAAATGTGTAAAATACTCGCAACTCATTGATAATAATATTAATTCAACGTTTTGTTGAATTTTATTTAACAGAGCCCCAATAGAATATGTCTCAGGTCTGCACGCGCCATGGTTGCCGCAAACAAGCGCTTCGCAAGTTCTGCAGCGTCGCCTGCCGCGTGGCGCATCACAATAGCCGTCGGGCGCCGGCCGGTAAGGTGAGAATCACCTGCCTGGGATGTGGGAAGGTCTTTCAGGGGCGTCCGGATCAAAAAACCTGTGGGGCAACCTGCCGTTCACGGCTGTTTCGTGCCCAAAAACAATACGAGGCCGGCAAACAAACCGCAGGTGAAACAAGCGCGGTGGAGTGGAGCGCACTGACGCCGTTTTCGCCGGCCGAATTGCGGCAAAAAATGCAGAAGCAGCAACTCGAGCCCGGGGTTGAGTATTCATGGTTGCCGGCCAACCCGAAAAAGGTGCGGGTAAGGCGCCCCAGACCACATGCCGACCAAATGCGGCTGGATTTCGGGCTCAACGAGCCAGATTCAGAGGACCAGAAATGATTTACCCAGCGCTATAGCGCGGTAGAGGAGCATACCAGCAGCCCTGCTGAACTGTTGGCTAGCATGCCGGTCGCAATGTGTGCCGATCAAGGCGGTCTAGAGGAACCAGGAGCCGCCATCAACCATGTGTGTTTGACCCGTGACAAACCGGCTGGCGTTAGACGCCAGATACACAATGGTGCCAGTGAGATCCTCGGTTTCGAGATTACGCGGAATCAGTTGGTTCGACGCGATCACCGCCTTCGCTTTTTCGAACTTTTCGCCAAAGAACTCCTCGGTGCCCTCGGTCATGACCGCAGAGGGCGCCACCGCATTCACGCGGATATGGTCGGCCCCCAGTTCCCGCGCCATGCCGCGTGTCATACCAATGACCGCTGCTTTAGACGCGACATAGTCCAAGCCGTAGGGTAGGCCAAATACTGCGGCGAGCGAGGCGATGTTAATAATCGAGCCGCCGCCGCTGGCCCGCATGTGGTCGACCACCGCGCGGCTGGTGAGCCAGGTGCCTTTGATATTGACCTGCATCACCCGGTCCCATTGTTCTTCATCAAGGCGCTCAAAGCGCGCGCCTTTTAGCCCTGCATAGAGCGCGGCGTTGTTGATCAGCACATCGACTCGGCCAAAGGCGTCCATAGCGAGTGACGCCATGGCCTCGCAGCTGGCGGCGTCCGATACGTTGACGGTGCTGGAGACCGCCCGCCCGCCAGCCGATTCTACGGCCGCGACAGTGTCACTACAGTCGTTAAGGTCGGCGGCCACGATGGCCGCACCCTCCGCGGCTAGTGCTTCGGCGTAGGCCTTGCCCAAACCACGCGCAGCGCCCGTGATCACTGCCACTTTGTCGGCTAGTTGCATGGTGATGCTCCCAAGAGCTGGTTCAATTCTTCAGGATGCTTGTTGTGAGGTGAACGGCTGTCGAGTAAACCCGCATAGATCTCACCGTCTTTGATCACTGCTGCGATGTTATCGGCCTCTTGCAGCACACTGATCTGCTCTAGCGGATTCCCTCTCACGATCACCATGTCTGCAATTTTTCCTGCCTTCAGCGTGCCCAAACTGCCGCCTGGCATAAAGGCTTCGCCACCGTGTTTGGTGGCTGCTTGCAAGGCCTCTCCGTGAGAGAAGCCGAAGTAGTCCGTGAAGTACTGCAGCTCTTTGGCATAGGTGCCATGCGGCGTGATATTGAGGCCATAGTCTCCGCCCACCAGCACTCTAATACCCGCTTCTCGCATGCGCTTAACTGAGGTCTGTGTGGCCTCGAGCTCAGCGGCGTAGCCCTCGTGCTCGGGGCTACCCGTCTCAAACCCAAAGCTCTCATAGTGTTCGAGAAAAGTAATCTCCCAGGCCACGGCTGGGCACACAAATGTGTGGTCTCGATTTGCCTCGAGCAGCGCCAGAGCCTCGTCGTCCAGATAGTTCGCATGGCCAATAAAGTTGACGCCAGCTTTCACTGCTTGCTTTACCGCCGCGGCAGATCGTGCGTGGCAGGCGACCCGCATGCCACGGTGATGCGCCTCGGCAACGAGCACCTCCAGCTCCTCATCCGTGAAGCCCAGCACACCGGGTTTGATCCCTCCGCCCGAGGAAATTAATTCTCCGTCGATCATCACTTTGACCACATCTACACCGTTTTTTGATAGCGTGCGGACGGCTTTGCGAACTTCCCACGGGCCATCTGTAATCATGCCCAGCCCATCGATTTTCAATTGTGCGTAGTCGGGGTGCAGGTCCGCGTTACTGCCAGTAGAGCCAATATCGCGCCCGCCCGCCAGTAGGCGAGGTCCCAACACATCGCCGCAATCGATACCGCGCTTGATGAAAGCGTCGACTCTGTGGACCGAGCCAAAGCTGATCGCTGAGGTGAACCCGGAGCCCAGCATGACCTTTGCGTTATGGATCGTTTTAATCACCACCTCTTCGACAGGGGACTTATCAAGCTCGAGCGGCCCGTTGTTGGTGTAGGAGAGATGGGCGTGAGATTCGACCATGCCGGGCATCACAAAGTGACCTCGGCCGTCGATTACTTGCGTGTCAACGTCGAGCGATGGGCTGCCGTCTAGGGGGCCCGCGTAGACGATTCGACCGTCCGCAAAAATCACACAGGCATTGCCACAGAAGTGATCGGCATGGCCGTTAAACAGAGCAATATTGTTAAGTACTATCACGGCAACCTCAGTAAGCGTTTAGCGTTCTGGGAGAGGCGCTCGGCATCTGCGGTCAGTGCCTCCGGCGTATCGAACCCTCCCAGATTGGTGCCCAACACCAACTTATCAGCATGGGCGTAATGCCGAAGTGCCGTTGCCGCCACCTCGCCTTTCACGTGTGTATCAAACCACAACTTTTGCAGTTCATGTCCAAATCCATTTTGTTTAACACCTTCTGAAGCCGTGGGGTCTGACTGGGCAAGTTGATCAATTTTTTCCGCAAGGAACGCTGCTGTGCCGCCACCATGCGAGATGCAGATGTCGAGTGCCGGGTGTCGGTCAAGAACGCCACCCAGAAGTAGCTGCGCGACCGCCAGCGTCTCTTCCTGCGCGTAACCCAGACTGAGCGAGAAGTTGTGTAGGTTGAACCGGTTGTCCTTCAGGCCACTTACACCGTCGGTAGAGCTCGCATGAATAAACAGTGGTGCATCAAGATCAGTGAGTTTTTGATAGAACGGGTCCAACGACCGGCAGGCAAAACCTTGTGGGATGTCCGTTCCGATCATGGCGCCCTTGAGCCCTAGTGCGCCAACCGCACGCTCCAGTTCCTCGCACGCAGCAGGGAGTTCTTGCATGGGCAGAGCGGCCAGACCGACCAGTCTATCGGGGGCTACAGCGACGGTGTCCGCCATCAGTTGGTTGTGTCGGAGGCAAAAGTCAGTGGCGGTTGTGGACTCAATGCCATGAAAGAAAGTGAGGGGATTGGGGGAGAGCACCTGAATATCGATGCCCAGTCGATTGAGATGCGAAATCCGCAGATCCAGATCCGTAAAGACTGTGCCCTCATAGGAAATCGGTTTCATCGTGTAGCCACCGATGCGGAAAAATGGTGCGCCCGTCTGGTCAACACCGGCTTCAGGTCCATAGTTACCCGCGGTGTTGTTCAACGCCTCGAACACCACGTGGGCGTGTACATCGATGACTTCCGCTGCCACTGTCGGTCCTCTCACAAGTGCCTCGTTAGGGAACGTTATGGGTGAGTCGTCCCACATCAGTTTGCACCATGTTGCACTGTCTTACGATGCTGACAGGTCGCTTTACGACGTGATTCGCCGCCAGTACCCTGGTGGCTGACAATGTTTTACGGGTTCGAGATGCCAAAACTCATCCACACAAGCGCATGTGCAGGGTTGTTCACGCTCTTTTCTACCGTCGTCTTCTCAGAGACGGTGATCGTTAATTTAGAAGAGCCGAATGCTGACGGCGTCTACACGGGCATTACCAATTTGCGCGGCTGGGCCGTTGCAGAGTCTGGCATTGCTGCCATAGAGATCGATGTCGATGGTGCCTATGCGTTTGATGTGCCCATGGGAGGCGCTCGAGGTGATGTGGCGAAGGTTTACCCCGATTTTCCTGATGCGGATACCTCAGGTTTTTCCATGGCATACAACTACAAGGGACTTGATCCAGGGGAGTATGTCTTTACTGCTCGGGCGATCTCTAACGATGGCGGCGTTGCGACACAAAACGCGACCGTGAAGGTCGACCGGTTCCTGTCTTCATACATCGGGGACGGCTCGGAAGTGGATACGGGCACGGTATCCGAGGTGTCATTTGACGACGCTTCTTTTACGCTCAAAGGCCTCACCGTTGAGGGTCGTCAGTGGGATGTGGTGATGGATTTTGATACTGCGACCCAGGGCTTCGAAATCACCGACATTGCTGAGGTGGGGTCATCCGGCACAGGGGCGGTTTGCCCTTCTACCAGCTGGAGCTCGGGAGATTACACGCTCGAGCAGGAGGGCATCGCGCGGCAATTTCGGGTTCGGCTACCGGCCGGCTACAGCATCGATAAGGCTTATCCGCTCATCGTGTTGTTCCACGGCTGGGGCGGCGATGGAGGTGAGTTTTTGGACAATGCAACAGTGCAGTCAGAGTCTGACCAAAGAGGCTATGTGTTAGTGGCGCCGCTGGGCCTGGGCAGAGAAGAACCCGGTAATCGGTTTTCGTCGTGGTCGTTTCAGGGGTCAACAACGGGTCTCGACGGGGATGGCCTCAATGCAGCAGTCAGTGATGACACTGACGCGATCTGTGATGACGACATGACCGCGAACTACACTTATCCGTCCTGCAACGGGATCGCTGAGAACGGTTGTTCCTGGACGCAATGCTCTGTCGACGATGTTTCATTTTCTGCGGCGCTGGTTCAAGAGGTGTCCGCAAATGTTTGCGTTGACTCTGACCGCGTTTACGCTGTGGGCGGGTCTAACGGAGGTATGTTTGTCTGGGATCTGGGCCGCGATGCGCAGAGTGCAGAAGTCTTCACGGCGGTAGCTCCCATTTTGGGGTTGCCTCATCGAGGCTATCTGGATCCACCGATCTCCGAGGGCGGTATGCCCGTCATTTCAATTACGGGCTCGCGGGACAGGACAGTTCCCCCGGGTGACTGGGAGCAGGAAAGTTTCACCACTACCTCAGATGGCGACGTTTATTATTATTCCAGCGCCTCGGCGATCACCAAAGTCTGGGCAGAGTCTCAGGGCTGTGACACCACGGTACCGGCGGAGTCAGTCGATGTTGGCAGCTCCAGTATGGAGTGCCGCGGCTGGTCCTATTGTCAGAGCGACTCACAGTGGCCGCCCGTGCTAGATTGCCGCGGCGACATGGGCCACATGTATAACCTCAGCTCTAGCTGGCCACTGATTCTGGATTTTTTTGAGCAGCTGTAGCGATCGCTGTAGCAAGGACCGATGCGCTGTTGCTCTCGGGCCCGACGTTAGGGGACTTAACGCACCATGACATTTCCAATCGACGCCGTTCGACAACAATTTCCCTCTTTGGCGACAACAGACAATGGCCAGCGCCGCATCTATTTTGATAACGCGGCGGGCACCCAAGTCCCGAGACAGACCATGGATCGCATCGTCGACTTTTTTCACCGCTACAACAGCAACACCGGCGTCTTTAATCCGACCTCTGTCGAGGTCGACGCACTCTATGACGATACCGTAAAAGCCATGGCCGACTTTCTGGGCACGACTGACCCTGGTGAGGTGCTGATTGGCGCCAACATGACAACGCTCACCTACCAGCTCTCGCGCAGTATCGCGCACCAGTTTGAGCCAGGTGATGAAATCATCATCACGCGGATGGAGCACGAGGGAAACGTCTCGCCGTGGCTGCAAATGGCTGAAGACAATGATCTGGTGGTTAAGTGGCTCGAATTTGACCGCGACTCATGGCGTGCCGAGCCCGCGTTGCTCGAGCCTCTGCTCAGTGAACGCACGCGGCTACTGGCGCTCAATTACGCGAGTAACCTGACCGGTGGGGTTAACGATGTGAAGGCCTTGACCGCGATGGCTCAGGCCGCCGGCGCCATCGTTTATGTGGACGCCGTGCAATACGCCTCGCACCGACTAATCGATGTGCAAGACCTGGGCTGCGATTTTCTCGCCTGCTCCCCCTACAAGTTTTATGGGCCGCATTTAGGGGTGGTGTATGGCAAACGGGAGCTATTGGAATCCCTCCGCGCGTACAAACTCCGTTGTGCCAGCAATGACCTGCCTTTCCGATTCAGCCTGGGCACGCCGGCATTTGAACTGATCGCAGGACTCATGGGCACGCTGGAGTACTTTCAGTGGCTGGCAGCTGAGGCCGGCTGCAGTGGCGATCGCCGCCAGTTATTCGAGGGTGCTTATGCGGCAATGGGCGGTCATGAAGACGCATTGTCAGAGCAACTGTTGTCGGGCTTGGTGGCGATGCCGGGGCTGACCATGCAGGGCGCGAGCACCCTAACGCATCGTGTGGCGACCTTCTCCTTTACCCATGACCGACATCCCGCCAGTACGATCGCCAGACAGCTATCAGACGCGGGTCTCTACTGTCATTGGGGCGACAACTATGCCTTTGAAGTCGCCAGGGCGCTCGATCTTGACCCGCAGGAGGGGGTGCTGCGTTTGGGGCTGGGCCACTACAACACGGTAGACGAAGTCGCCGAGGCACTGGCGCTTATTGAGGGTGTGTTGGCGGCTTGAGTAGCTTGGGTTAATTCAGGCGCTCTCGAGATCTGACCAGATCCCTTCCACCCACCCTCTGATTTTCAGGCCCTCTTGCCATCGGTCTGACAGCTCAAGCTGGTCAGCACCCGTGATCGCATAAGCGGGTGGTCCTAGCTCCACCAAAAAATTGAGTGTGGCATCGTGGGTTTGTCGAGCATGCCAGCCTGAGATGCCCTGTTGCCACCACTGCCGATACTGGGTAACCCACTCGTGGTGCTGGGGGAAATCAATCGCAATTTGGATTTGCTGATTATTCGAGATCCGCCCCTGAAACGAATCCGAGCGCTCAAGGATGGTCGAGAAATAGCCCTCATCAGTCTCGTTCAGCGGAATTTGCAGTTCGCGATCCACCACGAAGTGGGAGAGATCGGCACATAGCCGAAGCCCAGGGACCATCTTCAATACTTCTAGTGTAAAGAACAGATCATTTAAGGTGCCGTTACGGTGCGTCTCGAGCAGCAGTGGGAAGTCATACGCCTTTGTCATCGCGAGCCACGTCTCGACCACCGGCACGGCTTCTGCTGCGGTCAATGGCATGACGCCACCAATGACGTTGACCTGGGTGGCGTTCATTTCCGCGGCCATATCTAACAGCTGCTGCATTGAGTCCACATCATGGGGGAAGGCGTTGATCATGCACTTCAATCCCAGTCGCTCGAAGGTGGGCTTTAGCGCCAAGCAATCCGGGATCTCGGATACATTCGGATCAACACAGGCCCCCACATAACCCGCTTCGGCAATGCGCTCCATGTGTATTTCGACCGGCTCTTCTGCTTGCCCGGGAATACGCCGCTCCATCGCCCAGAGTGACTGATAAATATCGAGGGTGTGTGCCATCGATGCGGCGTTAGAACGACGTCAGAAACGACGCGGCGTTACCGCCGGTTAGCTGCGCAGACTGGGCCGCACGGAGAAAATCTTTGCCGGAAGCGGGCTCAAGACCTGGCGCGTCATGGAAGATGCGGTATCGGCGGTAGCGCACGTACATCAACAACTGTGGCCACAAGCGAATCACCGTATCGGGGTCTTCCCCGAACAGTTCGCGGTGCAGTGTGGGCAACTCGAACCATGGTGTGGTGGGTTTTGCGTGATGGGCGTTGTGATACCCAAAGTTCAGGATCAACCAGTTTACCCACTCGTAGCGCCAGGAAAGAATGGGACTAAACGTGTGCTCCTGTTCCCAGGCTAAATCGCCTTTGTGCTCGGAGACCTCGTCGGTGTAGAGATTGGTGCGGTAGGGATAGTCGTGCTCGAGACCGTCAACGAACCGCAGCACAATGATCATCAGCATGTAGGCAATCAGATAGCCAACGAATGCGACTGGCGCAGTCCAAGCGAGTGCAGAGAGCATAGTGAAGCGAACCAGAATCACGCCGGTGTTGCGCGGCAGCTGGTTGCGGCGCTGGGGAATAATGAAGGCGCTGAACACCATAATCGTGTGCATCAAGATGCAGTGAGCAGGTATGAAGCACCACTCGAGGAAGATGGTGATGCGATAAACGAGCGGATGGTG
>PYIJ01113739.1_pt1 | contig 10226 bp, 5 predicted proteins | sample 3578051 | NCBI WGS metagenome assembly PYIJ01 (sample SAMN08408021, study PRJNA431606) | Marine metagenome isolate SA_KN192-05_S13_5m, whole genome shotgun... | biome: marine; feature: oceanic pelagic zone; material: water; isolation source: surface water sample, 0.2-0.8 um fraction ... | reverse complement strand
ATAATCAATTTGTATTTTTGGAACTACCAGTGTATGTCCTTCTTGCAATGGATTAACATCTAAAAATGCTATGAAATTATCATTTTCTGAAATTTTATAACAAGGAATAACTCCGTTAATTATTTTGGTAAAAATAGAATCTTCCATTAACGCTGAATAGAAACTATTTCAAATTTCATAATTCCTGCTGGTGTACTAATATCGGCAATTTGACCTACTTCCTTTCCCAATAAGCCCTTTCCAATAGGTGAATCAACGGAAATTTTACCAGCTCGTATATCTGCTTCATTTTCAGCAACTAAAGTATATGTCATTTCCATGGAGTTTTTAATATTCTTTATTTTTACTGTAGAAAGTATAAATACCTTACTATCGTCAATTTCGCTATCGTCAATTAACCTTGCGTTAGCTAATTTATTTTTAAGTTTTGAAATTCTGGCTTCTAACATACCTTGGGCTTCTTTAGCAGCATCGTATTCTGCATTTTCAGAAAGATCTCCTTTATCTCTAGCTTCTGCAATTTGTTGAGAAATTTTAGGTCTTTCAACAGACTCCAAATTTTTAATTTCTTCCTTTAAATTACTTAAACCTTCTTCTGTATAATAACTAATTTCTGACATGGGATAAATTTTTGACAAAAAAATCCGCCAGTAGCGGATGATAAATATTTATACAAATATAAAAAATTACTCTAGAAACTATCCAAATCTGGAGGTCTTATCACCCCAAACCATTTCAATACCTTTTCACATACTCCAGGGATATTGATATGTATCAAATAAACTCCACTTGCTATTGGTATACCTGCAAAATTCTTTAAATCCCAATCTATAGACGTAACCGGGCTATCCTTACTATAAGATCTTACCAACGTTCCGCTCACTGTATATATCTTCACCGTACAAACATCTGGTAAGTTCACAATCTTTACTACATTGTCCAACTTATCAAACTCATAATTAGAATAGGCATAATATGGATTAGGCACCACATTTAATATATCACACGCCTCTAACGCTGCTGAATCACTATTGGTTGTCACTGCAATATCATCCGTACTAAACTCATACAGTGGATTCCAATTGTTTTCCGAACCACTAGTATTTGATGGGTTAGAGGTGCCGTTGTCTCTTATTCCATCTCCATTACCATCCTTAGTATTCATATATTGGTACTGACTCGCCACTCTTAATTTAACCCGCACATCTGTCGCTATAAACGAACTCGGATCTGTTGGTGCTACTCCCAAATACTGCGTATTATAATCTCCATTCAATATAGGATATCCTACCCAAGCACATGACTTCCATATCTTTAACATATCCGGTCTGAAACTTGACTTCTTAAACTTGTCCATGAAAAATTCACCATGGTCATATCCAACCATACTACCAGGATCATCCGTTGCACTGTACTTAGCTGAATTTCTAAAAACATATATAAAATGTTTTCCTCCTCCAACATAATCCCCAAAACCTCCAAATCCTAATTGCTCTGAAGCAGATGGATTAAACATCATATCATTCCCCCCATGGTTACCCAACCAACTGTCTTCTCCAAAAGCCATATTCAATCTCTCCCCAGTGGTTACATCTATTGCATATCCAGGAAACCACCCCATACCACGACCACAAATATAATTTGGATCATTTGGATCATTCGATACCTCAGGACTACTAACACTTCCAGGATTAGTCGAAGGGTTACCTTCCTTATCTACCGAAGGCTTCCACTTTGGATATTGCTTATACACCCTTGCTACAGACGTACCATTGCCATACTTATTACCCATAGACTGATTTACTTCTCCAGACTGATCCCAAGACAAAGAAGGATTGTCCTGTGTCTCCAATACAGGACATCTAGTCCACTTACTCTTATCTGCTGTAATTACTACATCTACAGACGGTAGATACTTTAAATCTGACTGATCTCTTGTCGTAGCTAATGTCATTTGAGCATTATCATCTGGCGCAACTTGTGGTGTCTCATATGCATTATCTGCCCAATCACCACCTGCAGTTACAGGCTGGTGGTTACAATCACCTGCTGCAACCAACCTATATGGTGCCCATACTCCTTCAATCACCTTCTCATACACTTCTGCATCGTCAACTCCTATAAAATCATTGTATATATAGGGATCATCACATTTGGTTGTATACGCGGCATAATCCTGACTCTCCTCAGACGTTCCCGAACGTATCCAATTCCTCGGCGAAGATCCATCCTGATCTGGAATACCTGTAATCCACTGCTTAGAAGAATCTGCAAACTCTACACTAGAAAATAACAACTCTGGAAAATTCTTACCTATCGATGCATCGTAAGGATTGTAATACTCAATATTTACCGACAAGCCCCACTGTGGTATTAACTGCTCATTACCAACAGTTATACTCTGAATAGATATAATAGTATCGCTCTGATCTTCATAATTCCTTACCAACATCCAATACGATTCATCCAAATCTAATGTGTCCTGAGGATTTACCCAAAGCTGGTAATCTCCTTTTTGTACATTCAAAGGATCTATTATCTTAACCGCAACAGGACCTTTTCCATTCTTATAAGTAACTCGTTTTGGATAGATATTTGATACTATATCGGCTTCACTCTCAGGAGTTAACTCTACCAAATTATAGCCGTTGCCTCTACCCTCTACCCTTGTAATCTGTGGACCACTTCCATAGGCTGCTAACTGTATCGTTCCACCAGCCTCCGAAGAAGGTATATGAGGAATACCAACATAAGACGTAATCGCTCCTCCACTCACTGTCTTTCTTCCTGCCTTGTAGGGCAACTGCTGACCACCTAAAGCACTATTAGAAGGATCATAGGTCTGATAGTTATTATAACCATAGGACAAAACCATGAAATAATATTTCTTATGGTTAATTAACCTAACATCTCCCTGAGCAAAGGCATCATTCAATACCTGAAAAGAATGCTGTATACCATCATCAGCTCCATTTACCATAGAAATCGGTACTGCTGCTAATAAATCTTCATCAAAATTGAAATTAACCAACTGTCCAACTCCATCCTTAACATCACACTGGGCTATCAACCTAGCCTGATTTGGGTCGTCTAAAAGAGATGGATCTACTGATCCGTCTTTAACTTGATAAATCTGATAACCCTGAAAACGGTATTTTGCTTCTTCAACATCTGAAACATAAATAAGAATATTTGGGTCTACTTCCTCGTAAGACTCTACTTTATCCGTCTTATTCAAATACAGTATCAACTCCTTGTCCAACTCCTGAATAGACATCTCAGGAGAATCTGGACCATTCAAAATCCTAAAACAGTTATCAAACAAAGCCTGAGCCTTGTCATCTGCCTTACGAACTAACTCTACTGATTGAAAGGGATCAGGTGACTGTGCTCGAGCATAAACTACACCAGTTGTAATATTATTTAAAGCACCTGGCTCTAAAACAAACGGACCAGCTGCTTGAACAAATCTTCTATCTCCTTGTGGATTTGGTGTACTCCCCGGACCAGTAGGAAATTGTTCAGACCAGTAATCAAAAGGAACCGTAGATCCGCCACCGGCAGAAACTGTTCCCCAGTTTAATGGATCACTATCACCAGGAAAACAATAGTTAGTAACCAATGAAGTTGCATTTGCATCAGAAGCATTTCCGGTACCACCATATACGAACGGAGTATTATCTTTCCAAAAACCAAGCATATAATTATAAAAATCAACTCCAGTATTTGGATCTCCATAAATTGTAGAATTAAGTGTTCTGTCAAAATAAACAAACCTTTTCATTCCAAACCTTTCATTATCTATAACTCCATCTCCATAACCTATACCTAAACCCTGATAAGGGATACCTTTAAGATTTTTAGCAGAGGATACATCTGATGTCAACGGATTATCAACTCCGTCATTGTCTTGATAAGGGCCTTCAAAAAAATCAACTCCTACAGCAGGAGTATATCCTGGAATAGCATATTGACATCCATCATCATTTGCATCAGCATTGTATTGGTAACTCAAACCTCTTTGTACATCACAACCAACATAATCATCTTCAGAACAACCAATATCAGAATCTACCCAAACAGCAAAATAAGTATTGTTTAAAGTATAATAACTTCTATTTATAAGTTCGTAATTATAAAAAGTCATAGAATTAACTTCGTCGTTGGTGGCAAAAGCAAAAGCCTGAGCTTTTATTTCCATTCCTATAGGATCCGCACCAGTTTCCGTATGAATATTTCCTTTGTCATTAAAAACCCACCACATATTAAAATCTCCGTACAAAGTTACTCTTCTACTTGTTCTACAATCTATCTGTCCAGTTAAATCATACCATGGATAATCTCCATCTACAGGATTGTATATGCCGTCATTATTTCTATCATAAAAAGGAGCTAAATTGAAATCATAAGATTGGTTAAAGTCTAGATCGTTATTAAAATTACCAGGCCATTCTAAAATGGTAGATGGTACTTGATAGTCAGGATATTCAACACCAGCGTCACAATTAGGATCATTAGAACATTCATACCAAGCATTAAAAAGCTCTATTTCTTGTCTTTCAGTAATGTAAAAATTGTCGTACTCCATACAAACTTCTGGTGAAATATCTGCAAATCCCCAATCAAGAGTTCCTTGAGTGATATCAAAAGAACCACCTCCATCAACTGAAAGAGGTCCTGCCCAAAAGTCATTACCGTTACGGAAAGTTAAAGCTGCAATTCTTAATTGGTTATTTGGATCTGTTCCACCCATCCATAATGCACCAGCGTAGATAACAGTTTCACCAGACCCTTTAGGGACTTCGTAAGCTGCATCATTTCTTGATCTGTCTTGCCACATAGAACCACCAGTTTCAATTAAAGCAGAGACGTTATTAAACTCCAAAAATTTCTTACCTGTAGCAGGTGTACAGTTGGCTGCTCTTGATACTAGAGAATTATTTTTATTTGATTTCTTTCCGGAATTATTAGGATCGTTCCATGCATAAGTAGGATTAGCAACAAATACTGTGCTAACAAATAATAATATTAAATATTGTCTCATATACTTTTTATAATATTTTATTAAAAATCTAATTTTACACCAAATCTTATTTGTCTAGGTATTCCAAAATTATATGGATTATTAGCCTTCATAGCGTAATAATACCTAAAAACTTCTTCGTTGTTTTGAGTACTTATAGATGTTTGGAATCTTGCAGCATTTAAATAGCCATCATCTCCAGCATTTCCAGTAGCTCTGTAAACATTAGTAATATTTAATGTATTAAAGACATTGGTCATTAACAAGTATACATTAAGATTGGCAGTTTTATTTTTAGAATTTTCCTTACCAAACTCTAAAGTAATATTTCTATCAATTTGAAGATCTCCTCTAAAATTCCACGGCTTTCTAGATCCCAAGGGTTCTCCCTCTAAAATAGGAACAGGATTAGAAATTAAAGCAGCACCTGTTATTCTTTGTTGTCTTGAGTAAGGCATGCCAGAGGCAAAATTAGCTACTAAGTTAAGTCCTGTATTTTTGAAAATTTCTTTTCCTGCAATTCTAGGACCGTCGTAACTAGATCCAGAGCCATATCTGTAATCAAGAGCAGTAATAATTTGGTGTCTTTGGTCATAAGTATATGGATAAATTGTTCTAAGGTTTGGCTGATCAGAAGCAATCAAGTTTTGTGCAGCGTATGGATTAGACCCTGTTCCATCTGCAAATTGTAATGTATAAGATGCTCTCATTGACATATTACCAGTTCTTCTTAAATCATAAGCAACTGTTAAACCTTTTATTGTCCCAAAATCTATGTTTCCCCATGTTGAGTAAGTTTGTGGATAAGCACCAATTTTATTAACTAATGCTACCTGATTTCTTTGTTCTCTATAAAATCCTGAAATTTTTAAAGAGGACCTAATATTAAGAACTTGCTGAAATCCAATTTCATAATCAATTGTCTTTTCAGGGAGAAGACTAGGATTATTTACAGTTCCAATATTACCTGTTTGCAGATAAAAATAGTCTATTGGATTTAATCTGTTTCCAGTTGTAGGTCTTTTAGTTAATACATCGTAATGCGCAAAAAATAATGCCTCATCGGAAATAGGAAAAGAAAATGCAATTCTAGGCATAATGTTAATTTGTGGTTTGTAATCTTCAAATGCATTAGAACTAACATCGTCCTCAGTAGATACGCCTTGAGACAAGTAAGGCTGAGGAACAACATAACCACTTGGTGTAATTGACTCTAAGTCATTTACCGCTACACCATTTGAGGTATACCATTGATTTCCTTCTCTGTATCCCATTAAAGTTGTTGGGTCTTCAATATCGTTTATGTAAACTGTAGCAGTAGAAGGAATATTTGTAGGATGGGTTACAGATTGTCCATTGATATCACTTACCTCTGCAACAGTTCTTGTAGGGTATAAAGAAAAATCGTCTTTTAAAACTTGTTGATTTGCATCAAATCTATCCACTCTAACACCAACATTAAATATCAAGTCATCAAAAGCAAATTTGTCCATGACATAACCAGCAATGTAGATTGGTTCAAATGCACCAATCGGTCTAGTATAATTGCCAAATTGATCTTTTTTGTTAAAGAAGTCGTCAAAACTAGGTCTTCCAGAAATTTTATCTCCTTTATGATCGTAACCATAATAGGTTACGTAGTTGTTTCCGGAGTTTAATAATTCATCTGCACTAAACATATCTAGACTGAACTCAGATGGATCCATTGCATCAATATTTATAAACTCAGTGCCATTGGGATCTAAACCGAGGCTGTTTCTTAAATTGTAATCAAAAAATGATTGGGGATCAGAGCCAGAATATGTACCTGGTGCAGTATTTAGAGTTTCAAAACTTATTTGAGTAAATGAACCAAAATTGTTGAAAGTAGGTTGGCTTTCATCAATTCCTCTGCCATAATCCGTATGAGAATTAGCAAGCTGCCTCATCAAACCCCAAAGTCCAATAGGTGCAACACCAAAGTATCTATCCGTTCTTTGTTCATATTCAAAGCCTAAAGAAAGAGCATGGTCACCGATATCTGCCGAACCTACAGCAGTTATTCTAAATTGAGAGTTGTCAGATTGGTTGGATCCATTATATCCATATCCAATGTTTTGCCAAAGTCCATAAACATTGGTTGGCCTTCTTCCATTCAAAAGAGCGCCACCATCTAGTAGCTGAGTTATATTTTCGTAATTCCCTGCTACTTCGTCATAGAGAGAAAAGTATTGAGTAGTTATTGCAGCCATATCTGCATTAGTTGTAGAAGGTGTGAAAATAATAGAATCGTCATTTACACCTGTTTGGACAAAATCTAAAACTCCATTTCCATCAAAATCTGAAAATTCAAAGGAAGGTGTTTTAGCAATTTCAAATTTTCCAATGTGTCCATAGTTGAAATAATTATCTCCATGGACATTGTCTTCTACCCAACCGTAGTTTCTAGAATAATCCACCATTATTGTATAGTAAGCATTTTTCACTCCAGTTTGAGAGTTAGCATCTTCAGCTACATTTTGAAAACGTTGAGTAAATTTTCCATAAGCTCTCCAATCAAAATCTCTATAATTGGCTAAATTATCGTAATTCATAAGCGAACTTTCCCAAGAGGCTCCATTACGATCTGAATAAGCGCCAGAAGCACCAAATGAGATATTCATATTTGGCCCTGCGTTCACATCAATTTTGCCAGCTAGGGAGGCTGTTGTTCTATCTACATTTTGACGATACTTAACTTTTTCGAATGCATCTTCTGTTAAAAAATCTGTGTTATAATATGCCCCGAATCCTAATCCAGTTGGTCTTAATGGACCCATTTTATCAGGATCAATTAAAGAATCTCTGTACGCAGGCTTAAGTCTGTATTGATCACCTGCAAGAGGTCTTGGATCTAAAACATGGTTAAAGTTTCCAGAAACAAAGAATCCAAGAATAGGATCTGTTTTCTTACCAGTGCTATCTTTTTTCATAAGTAAAGGCCCTGAAAAAGTACCTTCAAAAAGATTAAATGCATTGTTGTCTAATCCATAAACATTTTCATTTAATCCAATACCAGAACTTACTACCTCAACTCCTCCAAAATAAGTTCTTGAAGCTCCTCTGGTTGTAATAGAAATAATACCTCCTGTTGCATCTCCAAAATTAGCTGGAACTCCACCAGTCATTACACTTACTTCCTCAATAGCTGACTTAGGTAAATTGGTAGAACCTCTAACTTTAATTCCATCAATATAGTAAAAAGTTGCATCGTCTCTAGAACCTCTTACAGATGTAATTTCACCATTAGCATCCGATTGTACACCACCAACAGTGCTTGCAATAGAACCAGCGGATCTTCCTGGCATTCTTGCTAAATCTTCCCTAGTAACTGTTCCGCCAGAAGCACCTCCATCCTTATCAATTAAAGGTACTTTATAACTTACAATTTCTACTTCCTTTAAAAGCTCTGTTGCTTCTTTTAAATATATTGGAGATAATGGTAATAATTTTCCACCCTTAACAATCAAGCCTTCAAGTCTGTAAGTTTGATATCCAACAAATTTGATTTCAAGAGTATAAGATCCAGCAGAAATATTACTAATCTTAAAAACACCATCAAAATCAGTAGTTGCTCCTCCCCTAATATTTCCGTTTTGGAAAAGTGCAACATTTACAAATGGGAAGCCTTCTTTCAATTCATCAAAAACTTTACCTTTTATACTACCTCCTTGAGGCTGAGCATAGCTTTCAAAGCATAAAACAAATAGAGATACGGATATTAAAAAAATTTTTCTAAGCATAGTCTTTTATCTTTTAACTTGAATGAAATGTAAATCGTCCCACAAATTAAACAATAATTAACGAATTTTTAACATTTGATCAATTTAAATTCAAAAAGTTAATCTTCGTTTTTGTTTTAATTTCGATATTAGAAAATCTTTTTTCTATTAATCCAAACTTTCCAACTTGGATCTAAAGACTTGCCTGCTAATAATCTTTGAGATTTTTTCAAAGTTTGCTTCATCCTTTTTCTTGTAGGCTTTGTTTGTTTTAAAAGGTGAGTTTTTAACAACTCTTTTCTATACTTCTCTTGGTGCTTAATATTGTAATTTTGCTGTCTTTTTAAATCACTAAAAGACAGTCCTTCAATAACATCTTCGTTATTTCCAGGTATTTTGTAATTTTGATTAATTGAATGTTTATTTGACCCTATTAATTCACCCATATTTTGAGAATGAATACTATTTACAATGATGACCATTGCAAAAATCACTTTAGATTTTAAAACTAAATTACTCATGAATAAAATAATTCTCAAATTTAAAAATCTCTTAATATGTTTTTGCATAATTTTCTTAAATAGTTGTACAAAGAATCAAAATATAGTTCCCTACGTATATGTAGACCAATACATAAATATTTCATTACCAAGTTATTCTTCGTTAAATTCTATTGGAGGATGGGCATACATCACTGGAGGAAGTAGAGGAATAATTATCTATAGACAATCTTATGACCAATTTAGTGCATATGACAGGCATTGTACTTTCAATGCTGATAATCCATGTGGAAAAGCAACAGTAGATTCTACTAATTCTTACGTTGAATGTGCTTGTGACAGTAGCCGTTATCAACTCTTTGACGGCCTTGTAATTCAAGGTCCTGCAAGCTATTCCCTAAAAAATTACCAAACTAGTTTTAATGTTGCCACCAACCAAATTCACATCTTTAATTAATGAATAAGTTTCTATTATTATTTTTTATAGTATTAGTATATTCTCATCTTTTTTCTCAAATAAAAAACGAAGATGAAAGTAATGACATTTCACACGCAATTTCCATTGGATGGAGCAATCCAATAAGTTTAATTTCAACACTATTTGACTCAAAAAATGAAGAAAAATTTGGAATTCTCATCGATTATCAAATGAACTTTTCGGAAAATAACTTTTACAGAGTGCACTCTAAGTTTTCGCCATTCTATAAAAATCCAATGTTAAGTTTAAATAACTTTTTAATTAGTATTAATAAAGTCAAGAGTTTAATTGATAGAGAAAATATAAATTTTGGTCACGGAATAGGTCCTTATTTTAGGTGTAATATTTACAGAGGACAAGCTGTAGCGGGAACACAGGCATTTTGGTCCTCAGATTATTTTGGAATAGGACTAGAGTATTTTATGTTTTTAGAGTATTTACTTAAAAAAGATTTCTTTATAAACATAATTGCCAATTTTAATGTT
>PYIJ01375445.1_pt1 | contig 10241 bp, 12 predicted proteins | sample 3578051 | NCBI WGS metagenome assembly PYIJ01 (sample SAMN08408021, study PRJNA431606) | Marine metagenome isolate SA_KN192-05_S13_5m, whole genome shotgun... | biome: marine; feature: oceanic pelagic zone; material: water; isolation source: surface water sample, 0.2-0.8 um fraction ... | reverse complement strand
CATACTGTCGATTGCTGTTTCATTGTCGTCGCCAGTAATTTTAACAAGATCCAAGAATCCCAATCCATGCGTGTGTTTAACGATGTCTTTTAAGATGTCTATCATAATGTCTTATTGTATAGTATATTTAGATTTTAGTCTATGGTTATTTCAGAAATTTTATACACTACCGGATTTTGTTTACCAGGTTTACGGAAAATTGCGTAATTGGCTCCTGGCCTAAACTGTCCCATTTCTACAACCTCAAAGCCTGCCTTTCGTATGATATCAGTCATTAAGCCTTTGTGGTTGTAATTCCAGTATCCACGTTTGGCTTCTTTAAGGTCATAATCATAATGGCAATCAGCGTATTGTATAAAGCAATAACCACCGTCGATCAATATGTCTTTGATGTCTTTCAGATATTCTGCAATATGTTTCTGTGTAAAAAATACAAATGTGTCCCAACTGAACACGAAATTTGTGGATCCTTTCGGAAGGCTTGTACAACCTGTCCTATCTGTTGTATAAAATTTCAAATGCTTTTGGTGTAGTGGCGGGAATCGCCTTCTTACTTTTTCTTCTATTTCGGGCAAGATGTCAAGGAAATAGTTTTTATACCAAGATCGAAAGTCTTTGCTAAACATACCAGTACCTGGACCAATCTCTAAACTGTTATACAAACTTGTTTTGGAAAACTGACGTATCTTTGTTTGGATCAGATTGTATAATAAATTATCAACTATAGGTTGCTCTCTTTTTTTATTAAGGTCCTCACGATACCATTCTGGCGTTTTGTCTAATCTATTGATAATTTCATTATTAGTGGCGTCCACTGTTTCTGCAATAGTTTTTAAAATTCCTAGTTGCGTGTTGACTAGGTCTTGCAAGGCTGGTTTTGTTTTAACCTTCTCCAACTTATCAATTAATAACTTTATTTCTTCTATGCTTAACATATTATTATTTAGAATTCGAACAATTTGTTAAATGTATTTGTGGTTTCGGTTGATTGAACGTCCCAATGTAGTACTCCTATCAAGTTGTCTATCTTTTGATCAAGTATTGTGGACTCCATTGCGTCGCCATCAAATGGCAATTCCTTGAACCACTCCGGAATACGCATTTCGTCTACAGGATACGCGATGCTGGTATAACCCAATGGATTATTTTTTAATTTACACACAATAACTTTGGCGCCATCTGTTATGGGCAAACTGTATTTGTCTCCATACATTTCTCTGCACCTGTTCCAGTTCATACTTGCCCTAACGTGTCCTGGCATATTTGCTTTGCCTTTGGCCTCCTCGGCCGCTGTGTACTTGGTCATGTTGTTTGCTCTCTTTGGAGAACCTTTCTCCCAGCCAGGTCTTGCCTTGAACTCTGCTCTAAATTCGCTTATCTTTTCTAACACTTCTGTTTCGCTTTTGCCTGTTAACACCATGTATAATAAGTCACTTAAAAAGTCCTGCACAAACACCGGAGTATCAGACCTTTTAAGATCGAGGCCCATTGCTTTGACTTTCCCTTGTTTGCCTTCTGTGTCGACACGTTTTCCTTCTTGGTCATAATACAGCGCCGCATATCTTTTCTTAGTAATGAACAATCCTTTTGACGCAACAAGTTCTCTACCTGCCGCTATCACTTCTCCGCGTGTACCTGGACAATGAAATGCCTTGGTCATAAATGCTTTGAATGATCCATTAACTTCTTCTGCAATTTTGTCATACAATGCGACAACTGAATCTTTAGTCCACGGAATAGTGCCGTTGGATATTTCTTTTTGCAAAGTTTTATATGCTGTAAAGTAAACCGAGTCTGTGTCGCCATACACTACACTCTCACCTGTGTGATCATATTCTCCAGCAACAATTTCATTTACTTTACCTGCCATGTGCTTTGTTATACATCTTCCTGTTAGTGTAACCGATTGACCAATCCTTATGTCAAAAAATCTACAGCCAGGATTCAGAATAGCACCATACAAACTATTCAAATTAATTTTTTTAACAAGTTGTCTCTTGTCCCAATACTCTCGCTCAATTTCATTATCTCCACATTCATGCATTTTACGTTGCATATCTTTTCGTTCTGCATACCATTTCTTTAAAAGTCCCGGTATCACCGCTTCGTACTCGTAAGTGAAGATTGTGCCATTTGCACTCAACATCCATTTGTTGTTGCTCTCAAATACTACTTCGTAAAGTTGTGCGGCACTCATACGCACACTAGTGCCATCTTCCCAGTCGACCACAACTTCTGTGGCCTTATCTTGTTTCATAACTGCTTGATACTCCCAACTACCAAATTGGCTGTCCCATGCCGCCGCAAAAGATTTTCCTGCGTGTTTGGCCCTATTGATTTCCGCTGATGTGATTATGGGTCTTATCTGTCCAACTATTGTTTCAGGTCCCATATTCAACGCACGAATCACAGAAGGGTATAGAGAGTTTATGTCAATCGAACCAATCCAATCTTGTATTCCTTTTTTCGGAGTTGCCACATATGCACCTGCCGCCGGCTGATTTTCTTCGCCGTCCTTTTTGTACTTCCTTCCAGGCACTACCATACCACGCCTGTGTGTTTCGTTTACTATGGCCTGTTCTGTAACCGCAACAGCACCCATTGTTGTTTGTAGTAGTACAGTGTTTTGGTGTGCAATCTCATTGGCAAGTTCTATAAATTTTAGTTTCTTTTCGAGTTTGGCCAAAAGTGCAGTATCTTGCCTGTTGTATTCTATGAACAATCCAAAATCATTTTTATACAAGTTGTCCAAAGAACCTTCATACACAGTTTTCTTTTCTCCTAGTTCATGTTCACCAATTGCGTCCAATCTGAAACTGTGCCTTTCCTCATATGTGTATTTCCTGTATAGTTCTAGCAAGTCCAAGTGTACACGTCCTACCAAATCAAAACTTAACTGTTCTCTGCCGTATTTCTCAAATACTCTTCTCTTTGGCTTTTCGCCCCAGAAACACAGCCTTCTCGTGTCGTCTCCGCTTAAAACTTTTTGTATTCTTCCCACAGTGTAAGGAATATCATATCCCTCACTGTTCCAACCTGACAGTATGTCTGCGTCTTCCACAAGTTCTAGGAATGCGTCAAGCATGTCTTTCTCTTTCTCAAACAGCATTGTATTTGGAAATCGTTCAGTCAGCACTTTTGCGTCTTGCATACTGATTGTTTTAGGTGGTACAGCAAGTGTGACCAGTTGATCCGTCCAACCCATGTAACAACTTATGGCAGTTATGGGCATGAACGGATCATCTGTTGTGGAATAACCTCGATCTGGATCGAAGTCTACCTCGATATCAAAAAACATCACATTCAGTTTTGGAGTTTCCTTACCGAGATAATTCTCCTCCAAACATCTAAACACAGGATTGATATCGTGTTCATAAAGAGACTTGTTGGACCTAATCCTCTGCTCTTTTATGAATTCTTTCTGTGTGGCGCATGTTACTTTTTGCAAGGTCTCGCCGGTCATTGACCTGTGTTTGCCCCTTGCGTCAGGATAGTAAAATACATATCTTGCGTCATACTCCACAAAGACACGACCCTTCTTTGGATCTCGTTCTACAACATATATCCTGTCTTCGTCTTTTTTATATAATGCGTCTATGTAACTCATCTACCACCAATAACTTGCTACGCCGTAACCGTAAACATTTATGATTGAAAAATAGCCAGTGATCATCATCACGAATGCCGCATTCCTTCTGTACGAAGCATAACATTGTGTTACCGCTCCTACAAAGAACATTGGGTACACAACTGTCATGTCAGGATTTGTGGCCGTGACTGCTAGTGTAAGGCTGGCTCCAACCGTGAATATGAAACTGACAAGTTCAAAGTAAAACGCTGTCCTGTCACTCTCAAAACTACGAAGCCAGAATAATCTGACTTTGTCTAACATTATAGTTTGCCGGCTGTGTTAAGTATGCTTTCCAGCGTGTCCATCTCGTCAGCGATGTTCTGATAATTGCCTCTGTGTGCAACTGATATCGCCTTGTTTATTAGTGCTGGTTTTAATTCTAGTTCTTCTGCTATTGCTTTCACAGTGTCTTTTAATCCTGCTCTAAGATCTTCAACTTCTCCTAGTACTTGTGATCCTTGGGAAATGATCTGGATTAATTTTTGTTTTTCTGCGTCATTAAAGTTTCTTACTGCCATTTGTTTCTCCTGTTGTTATCAACAGTATATAACAGATTTCGTTTCAATGCAAATTATTTTTTGGCTTTTTTCTTTTTGGTATTAACGTTGATTGCTTTACCACGCCTGTTCGGATTTGGATCTTTTCTTCTCTTCCTACGTGCCGCACTTGCCCTGCCTTTTTTGCCCAGTGCTCTTGCTTTTGCAAGTGGTAAGCATTTTGGTTTGCCTTCACCTTTGCTTTTGCCTCCACAGGCACCTCTAATCTTTCCTTTTGGTCCCATCCTTACCCATTTTTGTTTGAACCATTTTTTAAGATTTTCATTTAGAGATTCGTGTAAAACTATACCTCCACAGTTCACGCAAAAGTCAACATGTTCTCTCTTGACACAGTTAGGCACTCTTTTGCCAAACATGGTCTTCATGCCTTTCTTCACGTATCCTTTCCAACACCTTGTGCCTTCATCAACAAGTGCGTTTAGGTTATAGTTGGGATTGATTGCCCCATGTTTCATCTTGGCAATCATGTCCATCTGTACAGCAACCATGAAATCATAATCTGTCACATCATTAGTACGATGTGTGTATATCTTTACTAACACTTCGTCGTAAAATACACCTAGGTCTGCATGATGATCTAATTTTTCTTGAGGTTTTATTGTGTTGATCAAAAACTCAATCACTTCAAAATAATCCTCAAATTTATATTTTTTCTGTAGACTGTTGTCTTTATATTCCCAATCTGGAAGAAATTTTTGCCTTAGTCTTTCGATATCTTCTTTTGGAAGATTTACGTACTCTCTTTCTGCGTTTTCTTGTAGTTCATTTATTTTCATAAAATATTACAAGTCCCCTTTCAAGCATTTGTTGTAAAAAATTTCAGCATAGTCATAGGCACTTATATCATCTTTGTGCTCTAACGCTATATCAATCACTCTGTTGGCAAGGCTTTCATGATAACCATCATATTTAGAACCTGTTTCTAAACTATTAATATATCTACGTACAAGTTGTGATTCTATTCTTTTTTTATCAGCACCTGCCTGCGCCATTTCCATTGCATCGTGGCTTAACTCCCATAGACGCTGACAATCTCTACGACTCATTGCCGCTTGAACTTCTTTTGGTAGCATATTAATTAATGCCGCGGCACCTAGCGCCATCGCACCTTTGCCTAGTTTCTTAAGGAAACCTCTTCTAGAAGGATCCATCTCAAAAAACAAACTATAATTTGCTACTTCGGATATTCTCATTTCTTGCTCTTGTTACCCCAGTTGGCCGCACCTTTTTTACGACACTGCACTAGAGCACCAGAGGCATAGGCTGAGGGCCAAACTTTGTATCTTGCTTTGACTTTGTGATAGCAGGCATCTTTCTTCTCTGCTAATTGTTCGAATTCTTCTTCTGTGATGCCTTCTACTTCTTTGATTTTTACCATTTCCTGCAACTCCAGTATCTTGCTTTGGTTTTTGGTCCTGGGTTGGCACAGTTGTGTCTTGCCCTGAAACTTTTTCTTGCCTTAGGATTAGACTTTCTGATCTTCATTGTCTTCTGTCCGGCTTTCCTTGCCGAACTACCACCGTGTCCGAAGTTTACTTTCTTAACGTTTCCGGATTTTGGATCTTTAACATACACTTTGAATTTCTTTACATCACCACGCATTGGTTTGTTAAGCGGTACCTTACGTCCTCTGTACTCTGCGTCAAACAATTCAGTTTCGTCTTCTGGAAAACCCAGTTCACCAAACGCCTCATAGAACGCATCATCGTCCTCGAAAGTCATCTCGTCTTCTTCTGGAAACGGTTCGTACGCTTCGTCAAAGTTTAATTCGTCTTCAACATCTCCCAACGCCGTGAGTGCTCTTGTCTTAGAGTCGTCATCTATGTTTAGTTCTGCTATTCTATCTTTCATAGCGGAGATGTCTAACATCAATAATTTGTAATCATGATCTGCGATTCCTGATTTTGCTTCATCAGTTGGAACGTTCAACCCATCTATTCTGCTTATTAAAGATTTCATGTCTTCCATAGTGATTGATTCCCCCATCTTCATTTGTGTTGCGTCTTTTGTAAAGTTAATAGTTTTATTTAAGCCTCTACTGCCTGCACTTGCTGGTGACTTTACTTGTTTTCCAGCGTCTACATGCCCTTGATCACGCAGTCTTACTGTGTCATCAACGTATTTGCCGTAGTTGTAAGGTATTTGACTCATTTTACGTATTTATTTCCACAGCACCACTTTGAAACGTTCTTTATCTATGCCAAAAAATTTAGTTTTCCATTCACTTTGTTCAAAAAAGCCTAACGGATACCATTCTTCTTTACGTGCCAACATAGTTTTAGCACGATCATTCCAGTCCTGTTTTAACAGAAATTGCTCCATGTATGCTTTTTTATCGGCAATCTCTTTATAGTCAAAGCCGTCATATTCCCAATGCAATAGTTCAAACACATTTCCCTGCTTGTCGCAATAGTCGATACTGAAATCCAACCCCCATTTAGGTTTCATTGCAACCAGTTTATACAGATGTGGCTCTGCTTTTGCCCATAATGTAAGTTGTTCCAGAGCATCACCAGAAAAGCCTTTACGTTCAAACATAACCGCATGATTGATATGAGGACCGTCTTGTTCATCGGTGTCAGTGAACCATGTCTGTCTTAAAGTGATGTGTTCTCTGTCACGATGTTTTGTTGTGTATCTGGCATTTGCCACTGCGTATAGTTGCTCCAGTTTGGTTAGATCATAGCCGTTCTGATCAAACAATTCTACTGCTTCCTTTGGAGGACAGGCGAAAACTGTTTTAATTTTTTCGGTCCAGCAAGGTTGCGGATCAAATTGGTTTTTTGTCACGTGCAGTTGCATACACGTAATTATCTATTTTTGTGGATCTAAATCGTTAGTGAATTTGTCTTCTGCAGGTAATTCTACTTCTTCACCTTCATCAAACTCTGGGTCAAGCATAGGCACTTCACCGTCATCATCTTTTTCATCTGATTTGTCTTCTGCTTCCTTGTCATCTTCTTTTTCTTTTGCATGTGGTTCAGATGTGTTTCTGTCTGTTTGTACACCATCAACTACTTTTTCGTCTACTTGCTCTTCTTCTGCAGGTGCTTCTGCCATCTCGGCGTCTGCAATTATTTCAGTAGTTTCTGGAGTCTTGATGAGAATGCTTGATGATTCTTCATTGTAAACTGCTTCATTGTCTGAGATTGTGTTGTAAAGTTCCACGAGAGCAGAGTCTTCTGCGCCTTTGATATACTCTGCGATATCTTTTGTGATAACTTCTCTAAATGATTTCGAGTCATATGTTTGTTCTTCTTTTTGTTCTGTTTTAAGTTCAGCCAATTGTGCTTCTAATTCTGCTATCTTTTCTAGTCTGTTAACTTCTTCATTCACTTCTTTCTTAATTGAAGTTGCTATTGAGTCATCTGCATCTGACTCTTTTATCGCTTTTGTTATTACAGATTCTTTTTTAGGTTCTTCGGTTATTGATTCAACCAGTTTCTCTGCTTTAGCAGAAACTTTTGCTGGTTCAACATATTCTTTGATGCCTGCCAGTTTGGCAATGTCAGCCAATGAAATTTCTTTGTCGTCTAGCACTTTTGGAGCCTTGCCTGCCGCTTCCATAAGTTCATTTCGTTCCTGGTCCGGGGTCATGTTGCTCATTGCATTTAGGCGCCTTACTAGGTCCGCGAAACTTGTATCTGCTGATTTTTTCGTGCTCATATGAGTTATTTATTATTGTTGTAGTGTTATTTAAGTTGTTGATTAAGCATTATAGCAAGTCTTGATTCGTATGCCAAGCCTTCTGTTTTCACAAACTTGCTGTATTTGTCCTGCATACCCTTCACAAAGCCAAGGTCTTTGCCACTTTCAAGTCTCACTTTCACTGCTGAAAGGTCTTTTTTGATCATGTCCGCCAGTTCATCGTTGCCCTGATCCTGTGCTAATTCCAGTGCTGTTTCCATGGCCTGCACCGCTGGAACGCTCCTGTCTATGGCATCCTGTATGGATCCAACACCGGCTAAACCTGCCACAATGACTCCCGCCATTGCTAGGTTTCTTGCCCAGTCCTTAATGCCTTCTTGCATTTGTTCATCGTCCTTTAAATGTTTGTCTTTGATCTTGCCAATTTCTTGATGGTTTGCACCTTTGGCCGCCGCACTCTGTATGGCCTTCATTCCGGCCTTACCGTATTTCTTTACGCCTGCTCTGTAAAGGATACCACTTTCGTCTGTTTGTGTTTCAGATTGTTTTCTCGTTTCTTTGGCAATCTGTTTTTCAACTTCGTTTACTCTTTTTGCCAGTATTCTCATCATGCCTGGTTTTGTGTCGATGTCATCAAGATCAGTCTCTTTTGACAATATTTCATCTATGTTCTTTTGCACTATACCTGCGTGTCTTTGTAATATGCTTGAGTCTAGTTCTTCCCTGTATGGATTTAATTTTTGATATTCTTCGTAGTTGTACACACCTTGCAGGTAGTCCGCGGCCTTGTTCAGTTTGCTCTGAACCCAACCCTCCAGGTCATCACCCGGCTTGATCATGTCCATTAACTCTATCGCATACTTGGCAGTGTGGTACAGTGTTGATTTGCTCATGTGTCCCTCGCCTGCGTCTTCTGAAACTGATTCTGTGCTCTGGTATGCTTTCTTGAATTCTGGATTTTTAATAATGGCCTGTGCGTATTCAATTGTCTCTCTATTTGGTTTCACTTTGTCAGGATCCACTGTATCATGGTTGTCTTCAATGTTGCCTCTGTGCATTTTGATTGCACTGGTAACTTGTCCACCTATAGAATCATCCGCCGCCTCGTTTTCTTTGTCGTTGTCTGGTCTGCCATCGTCCAGTTCAAAACCATAACTGTCATAGCCAGGCATCTCGATAGGTTGTCCTTTGGCCAATTTAATGAGGTCTCCCCCGAATTCTTGCACCATGCCTGTCGACCAATCCTCAAGATCAAAAGGAGTTGGCTCTGGAGGAGGTTGTTTGGATTTGACCAACTCATCTTTGTAGGTATCAGCGGCTTTTTTCTTACCGGCCGCTATGGCATCATTGGCGTTGTCAAACTCATTGGTTTCTCCACGTACAGTCTGGCTACGTGCTCCAGTTTTAGCGACTCCACCTATATTGATATCCATGTTGTAAGTCACCTTAAATTTCCCTTTGGATGTCTTGGATAAAACAAACTTTGTGTCAGGATTGTCCATGGCAAATTTTTTCACCACTTCACCATCTATTGCGACTGGATCATCAACATTTTCAGTCATGCCACCGTCATCGTATAGTCCGGCCTTCTCGCCCTGTGTGTAGCCGTGTACTTTTTTAACATAGTCACCTGCTAGGTCAATTTTCTTCGCCACCCATGATTCCATCTCTGCACGATCGTCGATCATGTTGTGCAGTTTGATTGCGTGTCGGCCGATCTTCATCAACTGGTTCAATGCCATACTTGCCTCGTATGTGTCTGGCTGTACAGGTTCGTGTTTGAATTCTTTGAATTTCATCTTAGTTGAATCCAACGTGTGTTATTTGTGGATATTCTTTCTTAAATCTCTTTGCTTCCATGTCGTACATTTCTACTTCGTCGTAGTATGGATTATCCTTGTCGCTCACATTCATCCTAAGGTATTTGTCTGTCGCGGCTAAAAATTCGTCAATTGGAGTTGAACCTGTGTTCTCAAAATCTGGATCCAATCCTATTCTTGAGAGCAACATCCTTGCGTTTGCGTTTGATCTGTGTGGTGTCTTGAATTCCATGTCATTGGGATAGGTCATTGTTTTGCCGGCTGGGTCTTTTGGATCCTTGTAGTAGCCGTAAAAATCTGCACCTTCTGTGATTTCGTGTATCTTCATATCAATATTTATTAAGCACAGGCGTCACAACGACAATGCTTACATACCTCAATTTCGTATTCTTTTGAGCCGTCTACAGGGCTATGTTTCTCCGTTCTTTTACAAATATTTCCACAATGACTGTCGCAACCACAGTTATCACACTTGATTGGATCTGTCAATATTAAAGGTTCCATTATCTCTTGACCAATGGCCCACCCATGAGATTGACACCTTTGAGTGCATGTGCACCTTTGGCTGTGCCATCTGGTTTCTTG
>PYIJ01490967.1_pt1 | contig 10252 bp, 8 predicted proteins | sample 3578051 | NCBI WGS metagenome assembly PYIJ01 (sample SAMN08408021, study PRJNA431606) | Marine metagenome isolate SA_KN192-05_S13_5m, whole genome shotgun... | biome: marine; feature: oceanic pelagic zone; material: water; isolation source: surface water sample, 0.2-0.8 um fraction ... | reverse complement strand
GTTCTAAGCAGTGAATCTCGATCTCTTGACCGGCGAGCGAGGAAAAATTTTCCGCCGTCAGAGGATCCAAGTGAATTGCTCGTTCGCTTAGATCACTGAGCAAACGCTGCAGCGTGGCTAGTAGCGTTGCCGAGTCGTAGCGTATCAATATGAGAGTACCCAGTTACGCTGAGGTTGCTTCGGGTTTCACCCCGCGGTGAATCGCGGCGATGCCGCCAACTAAATTGTGGAAGCCGGTTTCAATAAAACCAGCATCTTCGAACATTTGTTTAAGGGTTTTCTGATTTGGGTGCATGCGAATAGATTCCACTAGGTATTGGTAGGGTTGGGCGTCGCCAACTAACAACTTGCCTACCGGGGGCCAAAGCGTTTGAAAGGTGCGGTAAGCGGTCTCCAACAATGGATCGGTTGGCGTGGAAAATTCGAGCACTAGCAGGGCAGCACCGGGTTTCAGAACTCGCAGAATCTCGCTGAGGGATTGATCTTTGTCCGTAAAATTACGAATACCGAAGCTGATGCATGCGCAGTCAAAGCTGGCGTCGGCAAAGGGAAGTTGTTCTGCTGGTGCCTGACAAAATTCTACTTGGGTAATGCCTTGATCGAGCAGCCGATCTCTACCCACCTGCATCATGGGCCGATTCAGATCGGTCAGTACGACACGCCCCGCGGTGCCAACGACGGGCGCAAATAGCGCGGCCATATCGCCGGTGCCACCGGCTAGGTCGAGTACATGATGACCCTCTCGAACACCTGCCATTTGCAGCACCATACGCTTGAACAGGCGATGGGTGCCCAGCGACATAAGGTCGTTCATCAAGTCATAGCGATCTGCTACTGCCGCAAAAACACCGTCGACGCGACGCGTCTTTTCTTCAGGCGAGACTTGCTCAAAACCGAAACTTACGGCTTCTTCGCTATCGGTTTGCTGATGGTGTTCGTCCCCCGCTTTTTGCGGGTTATCGGCGGCTTGGGTCATCGCTTTGAATCTTGTATTGGAGTCGTTTGGTAAGGGCGGTGGGGACTATAACGCGTATGCGGCCAAGGTAGGGAGCGCGGTTACTTGGGCCTCCACTGACTCACAGGAATGTTGGGCAGTCTCGAAGCGTTGGCTTGCTTGAGTTCCTGCAGATATTCCTGCCAGAAGCGCTCTTGCTGCGAACCCAGCTCGTGCAAGTAGGCCCATGCATAAATGCCGCTGCCGTGGCCGTCGTCAAAGCCGATGCGAATGGCGTAGTTACCCACAGGTTCAATAAGGTTAATGCCAACATTCTTCTTACCCGTTTGCAGCGTGCGCTGATCAGGGGAGTGCCCTCGTACCTCGGCAGATGGCGAGTAGACGCGCAGCAACTCTGCTGGTAGCTCATATCGCTCTTGATCCCACTGCAGCTCAAGGGTGTGGGCAATTTTGTGATAGGTGATATGTGTTGGGGCGTCCATAGGGCTTCGATCAGTCGCAAATAATACGGATTATGCAGTCACAGGATAAAACGTGAGAGGTCTGTATCGCTAACCAAGTCGCTGAGATGGCTGTCGACGAAGTCAGCGTCGATCAAAATTTGCTCGCCGGCACTTTCGTCGGCGTTAAAAGACAGTGGTTCAAGCAGGCGTTCCATCACTGTGTGCAAGCGTCTTGCGCCAATATTTTCGGTGCCCTCGTTGACCTGCCATGCCAGTTCGGCGATGCGCTCGATGCCACTTGGCGCGAACTCCAAACTCACGTTTTCGGTTGCGATCAGTGCACGATATTGCTCGCAGAGACTCGCCTTGGGTTCCGTCAAGATGCGGCGAAAGTCCTCTGGCGATAACGCTTTGAGCTCTACGCGGATGGGCAGACGGCCCTGCAGCTCAGGAATGAGGTCCGAGGGTTTGGCGAGGTGAAAAGCGCCAGAACCGATAAATAAGATGTGGTCGGTGCTGATGGCCCCGTACTTGGTGGTTACCGTGCAGCCCTCGATGAGTGGTAGAAGATCTCGCTGCACGCCCTCGCGGGATACATCAGTGCCTGACGTCTCACCACGTTTGGCGACCTTGTCCAACTCGTCAATAAAGACGATGCCCGTTTGCTCTACCGCGGTAACCGCCTTACTGCGGATTTCCTCATCATTGATCAGTCGAGCGGCCTCCTCGTCTTGCAGCCGCCTGCGTGCCTCCCCAATGCTCAGGCGCTGTTCTTGTTTTTTACTCTGACCTAAGTTGGCAAACATGTTCTGCAGCTGGTTGGTCATTTCTTCCATGCCCGGTGGCGCCATGATTTCAACGCCTACAGCGACCTGTTCTAGGTCGATGTCAACTTCCTTGTCGTCGAGCTCGCCTTGACGCAGTTTTTTGCGAAACATTTGGCGCGTGCTGGAATCCGTTGTTTCGGTTTCGCCCTCGCTGTTGCGCGGTGCGGGCAGCAAGGCATCCAGAATGCGTTCTTCGGCGCGGTCGGTGGCTTGTTCTGCTACTACCAGCATTTGTTCCTGGCGCAGCAGGTTTACGGCGGTGTCCGCTAGATCGCGGATAATCGATTCCACGTCGCGGCCAACGTAGCCCACTTCGGTGAATTTTGTCGCCTCTACCTTGATCAGCGGTGCATTGGCAAGTTTTGCTAGCCGTCGGGCAATTTCTGTTTTGCCCACGCCAGTGGGGCCGATCATGAGGATGTTTTTGGGGCTGACCTCATCGCGTAGTTCCGGGTCGAGCTGCATTCGTCGCCAGCGGTTGCGCAGCGCGATGGCGACCGCGCGCTTAGCATCGCTTTGACCGACGATGTGGCGATCGAGTTCCGCGGCTATTTGTTTGGGCGTGAGCGCATGATTAGCTGGCATCGGTGGACAAGGTTTCCAAGGTCAGTGAATGATTCGTGTAGACGCAGATATCGCCAGCAATTGTCATGGCTTTGCGCACCACGTCTGCTGGGTTGAGTTCGGTGTTCTCAGCAAGTGCGGTTGCTGCGGCTCTGGCGTAATTACCGCCGGAGCCAATAGCCAACACTCCGGCTTCGGGTTCTAGTACGTCGCCATTACCGCTGATCAACAGCGTGGCGGTTGTGTCGGCAACAATGAGCATGGCTTCGAGCTTGCGCAGTGCTCGGTCGGAGCGCCACTCCTTGGCCAGCTCAACTGCAGCGCGAGTGAGTTGCCCATGGTATTTCTCAAGCCCGGCCTCGAATTTTTCAAACAGCGTGAAGGCGTCAGCAGTGCTGCCTGCAAATCCGGCAATGACCTTATCTTGATAGAGTTTGCGAACCTTAACCGCATTGCCCTTCATGACTGTGTCGCCGATGGAGACTTGGCCGTCGCCGCCCACGGCCACCTGATTTTCGTCTCTGACGCTAAGAATGGTGGTGCCGTGAAACGCTTGCATAGGGAAATCCGTGGTTTGTCGATTTTTGAAAATGCGGTGGTTCGGTTTGGTCAAAAGAGGTCGAACAGCGGGTTGAGGATATTGGCGCTGTCATTGTCACAAAGCAACGCTGAGTTGCGGCGGCGCCTAATTTGTTAGTTCAAAATAATGCCCGAGATGTCTTGCTCACGGAGTTTGGTTAGGGCGCGATTGGCATCTACGCGGCGTTCAAAGGGACCTAATATTACCCGGTGCCAAGTACCCGTTGTGCTGTCGTTTATTTCAACAACAGCGGGCAGGTTGAGCAGTATGAGCCTAGCGCGCATTTCGTTGGCGTCGCCTTCATTAAGAAACGAAGCTGCTTGCACCCTATAGCTTGCCGGCTCGCTTTCCTCGACAGGGTTGCTCGGCCGATAAGGGGCAGTATTTACCTTTATCTCTCCGTTTTTGAGCAGGTCTGGGAATTCGAATGTGACTTTGGGTGTGTCGCTAGATTCCGCGGCGGTTGGGGCGATGTCGCCGGATTCTGTTGCCATCCACTCGGGCAGGTAGGCTGCGAGCAGCACCACGAAGGCACCGAAAATAGCGCCGGATGAAAAGCTTGGCCCGTGAAAGGTCGGGCTCTTTTTCTTGCCCCGTGTTGGTGTAGCCCGGCCGCGGCCAGAGGAGGAGGTGCGGGGCTTTCGTTGCGCCGTTTTTGCGGCGCCACCGCGTGTGGCGAAGTCCTTGGTCATGCACAGCCGCCTGTGGCGAGTTTAGTAACAGAAGGTCCAGAGCAGATGATAACGCGCGGGCGTGACGATGGCGAAGGGGCAATCAACTTTACCAAGTATACAGGGGCCTCACATGGCATCGTAGGGATCAACATCTATAGACCAGCGCAAGCTGCTGTGTGTTTTGGGTTGGCCCAAGCTGGCAAGGACGCGATGCAGCACTGGTCGAGTCGCCGCCATTACCACTAACTGAAAGCGCGTGCGCTTGGCAACGCGCGCCATCGGGGCGGGAATGGGGCCGAGTATTTCCACGCTCGCTGTGTCTTGTTGGCCCTTCAACGCTGATTCTAATGCGGCTTTGCAAAACGTCAAAAATTCCCGGGCAAGGGTTGGGTCCAAGGCTTCGGCTCGCAGCATTGCCATGGGCTGAGCTGGCGGCAGTCCTGCCTGCAGTCGGCTACTCAGTTCTGCCTCGGCGAACCCTCGATAGCCTTGCGACATGAGTTTTTGTAGTAGTGGATTCTCTGGCTGATAAGACTGAATCCAAACGTCTCCTTGTTTTTCCGCGCGCCCAGCGCGTCCGGCAACCTGCACGACAAGTTGGGCGGTACGCTCCGGCGCGCGAAAGTCTGGGCTCAAAAAACCGGCGTCAGCGTTAATTACCGCGACTAGGGTCACTTCAGGAAAGTGATGGCCCTTGGCAAGCATTTGGGTGCCCACCATGATGCAGGACTCGCCGCGCTGAATTTTCTCAAGTTGGGCAGAGAGTTGTGCATTGCTGCGCGTGGTATCGCGATCAATACGGTAAAGCGGTATGTCAGGGAAGAGCTCGGCGAGATTCTCTTCTGCACGTTGGGTGCCCATACCTACCGGTAAAAGATCGTGGTGGCCGCATTGTTCGCAGTGCTTTGGCATGGCGAAACGCAGGCTGCAGTGATGACAAACGAGCTGCTCGGGTTGCCGATGCAGGGTAAGTCTTGCGTCGCAGTCTGAACAGACGCTCTGCCAGCCGCAGGCTTTGCAAACCAGTGTTGGGGCAAAACCACGGCGATTGAGGTAAACAAGCACTTGGCCGTTTGCTTCTAGGTGCGATCGGATCACTCGAATCAGGGTATCGGAGAGGCCGCCGCGCAAACTCTGACCGCGAAGATCAATCGTGTGGTAGCGAGGCATCTTTGCTCCGCCTGCTCTCTGCGTGAGCAAAATATGCTGATAGCGGCCACGCTTAGCGTTATAGAACGATTCCAGCGATGGCGTTGCACTGCCGAGAACCAACGGAATGTCCAATTGCTGTGCCCGCTTCACGGTCAGATCTCGGGCTGAGTAGCGCAAACCGTCCTGTTGCTTGTAGGAACTGTCGTGCTCTTCGTCGACAATGATTAACCCCAAGCTTTGGAAAGGGGTAAAGACCGCAGACCGCGTGCCGATCAGCACCTTAATCTCGCCGGCTCGACATTTGAGCCAGGTTTGCAGCCGCTGGGTTTCGCTCAGACCCGAATGAACCATGCCCGCGCTGCCAAAACGGTTTTCAAAGCGGGCGAGGGTTTGCGGGGTGAGCGCAATTTCGGGCACCAAGACCAGTACCTGCTGTCCGGTGGTAAGGACTCTCGCCATGCTCTGCAAGTACACCTCGGTTTTACCCGACCCGGTAACCCCCTCGAGCAAAAAAACGTTAAAGCCGGTTGCGGCATTGATCGCGTTGATGGCCGTTTGCTGCTCGCTAGATGGTGAAAGCACCGCGCTGGTTTGATGGTGAACAGATGCTGCCTTTCTCTCCAAAACCCCAGTGCCTTCAAGTTTGCGCAGCATGCTTCGATTGAACCCCGCGGCCTCCAGCGCATCGCCGGACTGGGCATCGCCCACATGAAGCAGGTGATCGACAAGGGCTTTTTGCGTTTTCGCGCGAGGCGAAATGAGGCTGGGATCCACCAAGCGCCAAATGTCAGGGGGTGGCTCAGGTTTGATTTCAAGCTGTGAGCCTTTGCGCGCGGCGCTGGGGAGTATGGTGGCTAGCACCTCGCCCAAGGGATAGTGGTAGTAGCTCTGCATCCACTGGGCAAGGCCGAGCAACTCGGCGTCGATGACAGCATCATCATCCAAAATCTCAGATACCGGTTTCGTTTTGGCGTGCGGGTTGTCAACAAGGGTGTTAACGCAGATACCGATAACTTCGCTGCGTCCAAAGGGCACCCGTACGCGCGCACCAATGCTCGGCAGCGCTAAGCCCCCGTCGACGTGATAATCGTAGGCAGAATGTAATGGCCGAGGTACGGCTACTTGGATGACTTGTTTGGTATCGGCCATGCGCCATTGTAAGTAGGATTCGCGCCAGCAAGATAGCTGTGTACATCGTTCATGAAGCGGAGGTTACTGTGCTTGCGGTAGGTAAATGTTCTGTTACCCTGCGCTCCCGTTTTAGTAAGCAAGCAAGCGTCATGAAGTCTGAAATTCATCCTCAGTATCACGCCGTCAAAGCCACGTGCAGTTGCGGAAACGTGATCGAGATTGGATCCACGTTAAGCGGCGACATGCATCTTGACGTTTGTTCAAGCTGCCACCCGTTCTATACCGGCAAGCAAAAGACCATTGATTCAGGTGGTCGCGTTGAGAAGTTCCGCCAGCGTTTTGCTAGGCGCACAAGCTCTGGCAGTTAGCGTTTGAAAAAGCCGCGCGTCGTATGGCGTGTGAGCTCGACGGATAAAGGAGGCGGGCACCTCCTTTTTTTGTGCCTGGAAAAGAGTCTGCTGCCGATTGGCGGCCGGTGCTCTAAAACAGGTCAACAGAGCGAATGTCTTCGGTTTGCCGTTGCTCGCCGCTCATCGTAGAGGATGCGTCAGGGGCGAATTCGGCTAGAAAGACCTCGCTCACTGTCGTGCTGTCGGTGGCAGAAGCGGGCAGACCGGTGGCTTTGTCCACACGCAGTGTGACGACGCCTGGTGGTTGCAGCAGCGGCATCTCAGGCACATCGACTAAGGCTTCTTCCATGAAGTCTATCCAGATGGGCAGGGGAACGTTGGAGCCATACGCATTTCTGCCCAGTGGCTGCTGGTCTTTGAAGCCTACCCAAACGCTGGCCACCAAGGCGTGATTGAAGCCGTTAAACCAAGTATCTGACGCATCATTAGTCGTGCCGGTTTTACCCGCCAAATCGTTTCGGCCCAAGGTTCTGGCGCGCCGGCCAGTGCCAAGCTTGATGACATCGCGCAGCATAGACTGCATGACATAGGCATTGCGCTCGTCCAGCACTTGTTCCGCCAGCACTTGAGCTTCTTGGGTTTGTGTCGCTGTCTGCGCATTGAGCAGCGTCTCCAAGACCGTGGTGCGCAGCCAATTGCTGGGACCAGAGTCTGTGGCGCCATCCCAGGCGATTTCCCGCGTTGTACTGCCAACAACCGCGTCGGGCTCCTCCTCTGCTTCCTCACAGTCTTTGCAGACAGTCGCAGGGTTGGTGGCGTACAAGACTTTGCCGTTTTGATCCAGTAACCGATCCACGATGGAGGGCTCTACTAAGTAGCCACCGTTAGCTAAGACGCCGTAGGCCCGCACCATGTCGATAGGTGCGACGGTCATCGTGCCTCCGCCCAAGGCCAACTGGGTATTGCGCGGGAACGATGTCATGTCGAAGCCGAACTTTTTCACATCCTCAAGCACCCTGCCAGCGCCGACCTCAAGCAGCACCCGCATGGAGACCAAGTTGATGGAACGGTAGAGAGCCTCGCGTAAACGCGTCGGCCCGTTGTAGCGGTTGTTGTCATTTTCGGGCCGATACTGTGATTCAAGATTGGCGTCTTCAAAAACTAAGGGAGCATCAAGAAAAATATCCGCCGGGGTGATGCCTCGACTTAGCGCCGAGCTATAAACGAATGGCTTGAAACCCGAGCCTGGCTGGCGCTGGGCTTGCAGGGCATAGTTATATTGATTGCGGTAAAAGTCGTAGCCACCGACTAAAGCGCGCACCGCGCCGTTTTGCGGGTCCATGGCAATCAGTGCACCCTGAATATCCGGTAGCTGAGTCAGCTGCCATGTCGGTGAAGCACTCGCACTTCCTACTTGGCTAGGGTTCACGCGCACAATATCGCCCACCTGCAGAATATCGCTCATCTGCCGGATCTGCGGTTCGCGCTCGTCCACCGATATATAGCGCCTGGCCCAACGACTATCCCCCAGTTGCACTTCGCCAATACCAAGATCACTGGCGAAGACGAAGGCCCGCTTGTCCTCCACGCGCAGTACGACGGCCGGGATTTGCTCCGCATAGGAGTCGCGCTCGTCGAGGCGTTGTTGCAGGGCTTGGGCCAGTGCTGCTCTTAGGTCTGCATCGTTATCAGCGTTGCCTGCCTCAGCCTGCATGGCGGCACTTTCGTCACTCGTCAACGTGTCGTCAGCGAATTCGGCCGCGACGGGTTGCTTCGGCATGGAATAGAGCTGCTCAATCTGTGTTAGCAAGGCTTCTGGGACTTGGCCCTCAGGCCCCCGGTAGCCATGATCTCGGTCGTACTTAATCAGCCCGCGGCGCAAGGCTTGCGTGGCCTCGCGCTGCTGGTTGGCATCGATAGTGGTATAGATTTCGTAACCGCCGGTGTACAAATCTGGCACCATGCCCACCATCTCTTGGCGCACCCATTCCGCCGCATAGGGACTGGGCAAATCGAGTTCGCGCGCATAAACCTTGGCGGTTATTGGCGAAGCGACGGCTTCGTCATAGGCGCTGCGGGTAATGGACTCCTGATCGAGCATGCGGCTGAGTACCTGATTGCGGCGACGTAGCGCCCAGTTCGGCCCGTTGATGGGGTTGCCCGCTTCTGGTCGCTGTGGAATGCCAGCTAGCATGGCAAGCTGTGCCAGTGATAACTCCTCGAGAGGTTTGCCGTAGTAGGTGGCCGCAGCCGCCTGCGCACCGTAGGCGCGCTTTCCAAAGGGCACGAGATTGATATACAGCTCGAGGATCTCTTGCTTCGAAAGTTCTTGCTCGATTTTGAGCGACAGAAGCATTTCTTTGAACTTACGCAGGAAGCTGCGTTCAAGCGTAAACGAGACGTTACGTGCAAGCTGCATGGTGATTGTGCTCGCTCCGCCAAGTCTGTCATCGTTGAACCCTGCCATGCTGGCCGCCAACTGAATGAGGTCATTGACCAGCGAAATGTAATCAATCCCACTGTGTTGGTAAAAGCGCTTGTCTTCAGTATCCAAAATAGCGCTGATGAAGGCGTCTGGCACATTCTCTATGGCTACGGGAATCAAGCGGCGTTCGCCAAATTCACCAATCAGTTCGCCATCGCTTGCATATATGCGCAGCGGTGCTTCTAGCTTGACGTTACGAAACGCGCTGGCCTCGGGGATTTGCGGATCAAGATAGATATAGGCACCGGCAAAGCCGATCACCATCGTGCACAGGGTCGCGACGCCAAAAACTGCGAAAAAACGTAGCACTGGGTGTTTACGCGAGGATCGCTGCATATGGCTGGGTGGTTACCAGTGGAAATCGAAGGACGAAGTGCAGCATAGCAAACCCAATGTGGTAGGACACGCTTACCGCAATCAGCGAAAGCCTCGCCACTTGCAGTCATCGGCTTACAAACATTGGGGCATCGTTGGGTTTTTATCCCACAGCTTGTCCAGCAGCCTTGTGGTGTGCTTTCAGCGGGCTAGTTGGCTATGGCTTTTGTCGCCAGAAAATTTTTCCGATCTTTTCAATCAATGGTGTCGTTTGATGCGCTCCCATGGCGTCGCAGCCCGTCTGCCTTGGGGGTTTTTCTTCATCACAATTGCCTCGAATTTGTTCTGCTGGCGACAAACGAACACAAGAGCTCGGGATCAATCAAACTCACTGATGCTCACGATTTGAGTTCGCCATGCGAGAGTATCGCCGAGGTCTGTCGCACGGTACTGGGAGCAGAGGTCGGCGCGGTTAGCTGCTGGATCGCTACCGACCAAGCCAGTGCTACCACCGCGTCGACAACCGTCGGCTCACATCACTGGCTCAGGCCGGCTATTGACGCAGCTACCGCCGGGCTCTTAGCGACGACGCTGGCAACCCACCTTGCTCACCTCTCAGATACAGACTCACCAGAGCATGAGCCTAGCGCGTCGCTTGGTGAAGACTGGATCGAAATCGCCGGTGCTCAGTCCGCGCCAGCGATGGACTATCTGTTATTGCCTGATGAACCGATTGCGCATTCGGGCAGGTGCCTGCGTGGCTTTGGTGGATGCCT
>PYIJ01221791.1_pt1 | contig 10270 bp, 16 predicted proteins | sample 3578051 | NCBI WGS metagenome assembly PYIJ01 (sample SAMN08408021, study PRJNA431606) | Marine metagenome isolate SA_KN192-05_S13_5m, whole genome shotgun... | biome: marine; feature: oceanic pelagic zone; material: water; isolation source: surface water sample, 0.2-0.8 um fraction ... | reverse complement strand
TGATTTATTACCTACCAACTCGCCTTAACCAGACCTGGAACGTCGCCACGCATCGCCGCTTCACGCAGCATGTTGCGAGACAAACCAAATTTTCTGTAAACACCGTGCGGACGACCTGTCAATCCGCAGCGTCTTTGGCGACGCACTCGGCTCGCATCACGAGGCTGAGCCTGCAATTTAAGTTGCGCGTCCCAACGCTCTTCATCGCTTACGTTTCGATTCGCAATAATTGCCCGAAGAGCGTCTCGCTTGGCACCGTATTTTTCGCGTGCACGAGTACGCTTCTTCTCTCGTTCGATCATGGATTGCTTAGCCATTCTTCGCCTCTAAGTCCTATGTGCGGAAGGGAAACTTGAATGCTTTGAGCAATTCAAGAGCCGCTTGGTTTGTTTGGGCCGTCGTCGTAACACAGATATCCATGCCACGAATCTTGTCGATCTTGTCGTAGTCGATTTCGGCAAATACGATCTGCTCGGTGATACCCATGCTGAAATTCCCGCGGCCATCAAATGACTTTGGGTTCAATCCGCGAAAGTCGCGCATCCGCGGAATCGCGATATCTACCAACCGCTCGATAAAGTCATACATGCGTTCACTACGCAGGGTCACTTTGCAGCCGATTGGATAGCCTTCACGGATCTTGAATCCAGCTTCAGACTTGCGTGCCAAGCAGATCACAGGCTGCTGACCAGCAATAGCGGTCATATCAGTTACCGCTGCTTCCATCACTTTGCGATCCGAAATCGCTTCACCGACACCCATGTTCAAGGTCACCTTGGTGATCTTCGGCACTGCCATTGGATTGGAGATACCCATATCCTTCTGCAACTGGGGCCGTATCTGAGTACGGTAGTGTTCGTATAATTTACCCATCGTTAGTCTTCAATCTCTTTGCCTGTTGACCTGAAGACACGAACTTTTCGTCCATCTTCATTTTTCAAGCCGACTCGGTCAGCTTTCTCCGCTTCGTGGTTCCAGATGGCTACATTAGACGCCTGGATCGGCGCTTCCTGAGACACGATGCCTCCCTGATCGCCAGAATTCGGGTTGGGACGCTTGTGCTTCTTCACCATATTGATGCCGGCTACCATCAAGCGTCCATCTTTAAGCACTCGCAGCACTTCACCGCGACGGCCTTTATCGCGACCGGCGATCACCACCACTTCGTCATTTTTTTTGATCTTTAACATGCCGAATTTCTCTTTCGAATCTCTTTTCCATTACCTGACCACTCGTGTCCTAGGACCCTTTTCGGTGCAGGCTTATAAAACCTCTGGCGCCAATGAAACGATACGCATGAAACGTTCTGACCTCAGCTCCCGCGTCACCGGCCCGAAAATACGAGTCCCAATGGGCTGATTATTTGCGTTCAGCAACACGGCGGCATTTTGATCGAACTTGATCAGCGATCCGTCCTGACGACGAACACCCTTACGGGTTCGTACGACAACTGCGTCCATTACCTGACCCTTTCGGACGCGACCACGAGGAATCGCTTCCTTTACCGTCACCTTAATGATGTCGCCGATACCAGCGTAACGACGGTGACTACCACCGAGGACTTTGATGCATTGCACCCTTCGGGCACCGCTGTTATCGGCGATTTCCAACATTGTTTCTGTCTGAATCATGTTTCGTTAGACTCCGGTAGATCGAACGTCAATGCTTTGCAGCTTCCAGGTCTTTGTCTTGGAAAGTGGACGGCACTCTATAACCGTAACGGTATCGCCCACGTTGCAATCGTTGTTTTCATCATGCGCGTGAATCTTAGAAGACTTCCGTACGAACTTGCCGTATACCGGGTGCTTTACGCGGCGCTCAACTTTCACGGTAATGCTCTTTTCCATACGGTCACTTACCACAACGCCCGTTACAGCGCGGGGGTTGCTGGCCTTCGCCTCTTGCATCTCTACCTCGGGGGTATCAGACATCTTGAGTCTCCTTCATCACTGTCTTAACGCGTGCGATATCACGACGGACTTCTTTCAGCAGATGGGTCTGACCCAACTGACCGCTCGCTCGCTGCATGCGCAAAGAAAAATGCTCGCGCTGCAGACGAAGAATCTCGGCCTGCAGTTCGTCCTTACTCTTTTCTCGAATTTCCTGGACCTTCATTACATTGCCGTCCGTTTCACAAATACTGTTTTGAAGGGCAGTTTTGCTGCCGCCAATGTCAGCGCTTCGCGCGCCACGTCCTCTGGAACACCCTGCATTTCGTAAAGGACCTTGCCCGGCTGAATCAGAGCAACCCAGTATTCGACGCTACCCTTACCCTTACCTTGACGAACCTCGAGAGGCTTCTTCGTAATTGGCTTATCGGGAAACACTCGGATCCAGATCTTTCCGCCACGTCGAATACGACGAGTCATCGCTCGACGACCGGCTTCAATCTGACGCGCAGTCATCCGGCCTCGGCCGACGGCCTTCAAGCCGAACTCACCAAAGCTGACCTTGGAGCCCCGCAACGCCAAACCGCGGTTGCGGCCTTTGTGCATTTTTCTAAATTTCGTTCTTTTTGGCTGTAACATTTTTGTACTTAACTATTTGGTACTTATCCCGCTTGCGGCCAGCACCATACACCGGCGCAAACTGTTCGCAGTTTCTCTATCCTTGAGGCGCTACTACAGGAGCATTCGACCCAATAACTTCGCCTTTAAAAATCCACACCTTGATTCCCAGAATTCCATAGGTTGTCTCGGCTTCAAACGTGGCGTAATCAATGTCAGCCCGCAGCGTATGCAGAGGAACTCGGCCCTCATGGTAGACCTCAGAACGTGCGATCTCGGCACCACCTAGTCGGCCCGCTACTCTCACTTTGATACCTTCAGCACCCAGGCGCATCGCGTTCTGAATCACTCGGCGCATCGCCCGACGAAACTGAACTCGTCGCTCCAACTGCTGGGCAACATTCTGTGCTACCAGCACCGCATCGAGCTCAGGCTTGCGAATTTCTTCTATGTTGATGTGCACTGGCACACCCATGCGCTTAGATAATTCTTTGCGTAATTTATCTACGTCTTCCCCTTTTTTACCAATCACAATGCCTGGACGGGCTGTGTGGATGGTTACTCGCGCGGTCTGAGCTGGCCGAGCAATCTCGATGCGCCCAACGGAGGCGTCAGCCAATCTCTCGCGAAGATACTGGCGAACTTTTAAGTCATTCAGCAGATATTCCGCATAATGCTTCTTATCGGCAAACCAGACAGATGTGTGATCCTTGACGATGCCAAGACGAATCCCGGTTGGATGTACTTTTTGACCCATGCTGTTCTCTTATTCCGTATCCGACACCGTCACAGTGATGTGACAGCTACGCTTTAAAATTCGATCCGCTCTTCCCTTGGCACGAGGACGAATGCGCTTCATGGTCATGCCCGCGTTGACGTAAATCTCTGAGATTCGCAGATCATCAACATCAACACCTTCGTTGTGTTCGGCATTTGCGATTGCCGATTCCACGGTTTTCTTAACCAATACAGCACCTTTCTTCGTGCTGAAACTCAGAATATCCAGCGCGTCGGCAACGGGCTTGCCACGGACTTGATCCGCAACTAGCCGCACCTTCTGCGGCGAAATTTGTAAGCGTTTTGCTATGGCACTGACTTGCATCGTCTTCCTCTATTCTCTCGCTGCGCTAGCGCTTGGCTTTTTTGTCAGCCGCATGGCCGCGATAGGTTCGGGTTGGCGCAAACTCACCGAGTTTGTGTCCTACCATGTCTTCGTTGATCATAACCGGCACATGCTGACGCCCGTTATAAATCGCAATCGTCAGGCCTACCATCTCAGGCATCACCATGGAGCGGCGTGACCAAGTTTTGATCGGACGTCGCTCGTTGTTCTCGACTGCTTTCTCTACCTTCTTCAACAAATGCGTATCGACGAAGGGTCCTTTAAATAGGGATCTAGGCACTTATCGTTCTCCTATGGCGCTTACTAGCGCTTACCGCGACGACGAACGATAAGATCGTCAGTGCGCTTGTTCTTTCTGGTCTTGTGTCCCTTCGTTGGAACACCCCAAGGGGTCACCGGATGACGGCCACCGGACGTCTTACCTTCACCACCACCATGCGGGTGATCGACCGGGTTCATGGCCACACCACGAACCGTTGGTCGCACGCCACGCCAGCGCTTCGCGCCGGCCTTACCGAGAGAGCGCAAGCTGTGCTCACTGTTACCCACTTCACCAAGCGTTGCACGGCATTCGCTCAAAACGCGACGCATCTCACCTGAGCGCAAGCGCAAGGTCGCGTAAGTACCTTCGCGAGCCACCAGCTGGCAGGAGCCACCGGCACTTCGAACCATCTGAGCACCCTTGCCGGGCTTAAGTTCGACGCAGTGGATCACACTACCTACCGGAATATTTCGAATGGCCAGCGTGTTTCCAGGCTTAATCGGCGACGTTGGCCCGCTCATGATCGGATCGCCAGCATGCACACCCTTGGGGGCGATGATGTAACGGCGCTCGCCATCTGCGTACTTCAACAACGCGATATTAGCGGTGCGATTGGGGTCGTATTCTAGGCGCTCTACAACCGCTGGAATCCCGTCCTTATTGCGCTTCCAATCGATAATTCGATAGTGCTGCTTGTGGCCGCCACCACGGTGACGTGTCGTAATGCGACCTGCATTGTTACGACCGCCAGACTTCTTCTGTGGCGTCAACAACGCTTTGTGCGGCGCACCTTTATACAACTCTGAATCTACAACCTTGACGACAAATCGACGCCCAGGAGAGGTTGGTTTTGTCTTTACAACAGCCATGCCTAAACCCTTATTCCGCCACCATGTAGTCGAGCTCTTGGCCCGCGGCTACGGTGACGTATGCTTTTTTCCAATTCTTCTTGCGCGACATACCGCGAGCGGTGCGCTTCAGCTTGCCTTTTACATTAGCAGTCGTGACCTTAGTCACTGACACACTGAACATGCTTTCAACAGCTGCACGTATCTCTAATTTTGTCGCATCACGCGCCACTTTAAAGGCGTATTGGTTTGCCTCTTCGCCTTGGATAGACACCTTCTCAGTAATGTGCGGCTCACGCAGTACGGTGAAAATGCGTTCCTGATTCATGCCAACATCCCCTCTAATTTCTTCAGGGCGGGCACCGTAATCAGTACTTTCTCGTAGCTGATGAGGCTCACCGGATCCAAACCGTCCACATCGCGAACGTCGATACCTTTCACGTTGCGAGCGGCCAAAAATAAGTTTTCGTCGACATCTTCCGTGACGATCAGAGCTCCAGACATATCCAGCTCTTTCAGCTTTGCCACCAAGGCCTTTGTCTTTGGCGCTTCCACTGAAAAAGACTCAATCGCGACTAGGCGCTCTTGCCGAATCAGCTCGGATACGATGCACTGCAACGCACCTCGGTACATCTTGCGATTAACCTTGGTTGAGTGATCTTGAGGCTGTGCGGCAAAGGTTACGCCACCGGAACGCCAGATCGGCGAACGTGTCGTGCCAGCACGAGCGCGGCCCGTACCTTTTTGACGCCAGGGCTTCTTACCACCGCCACTGACCGCAGATCGGCTCTTCTGAGCGCGAGAGCCCTGGCGAGCACCAGCCATGTAGGCGACGACGACCTGATGAACAAGCGCTTCGTTGTATTCCCGGCTAAATGCTGTGTCGGCTACTTCAACGCTACCGCCGTCTACTGCAAGATTTAAATTCATTTCGCGTCTCCTGCGCCTGGACGCACTTTAACCGCAGGCCGTATGCAGACATCTCCGCCTGGAGCTCCGGGAACCGCACCTTTGACCATGATCAAATTGCGCTCGGGATCCACTCGGACGATTTCCAAATTCTGAGTGGTTACTTTTGCCGCGCCCATGTGGCCGGACATCTTCTTACCCTTAAATACTCGACCCGGGGTCTGGCATTGACCGATCGAACCCGGTGCTCGGTGGGAGATCGAGTTGCCGTGTGTGTTGTCTTGGCCGCGGAAGTTCCAGCGCTTGATGGTGCCGGCGTAGCCCTTACCCTTGGAGGTGCCTTGCACGTCGACGATTTGCCCTGCCTCGAACTGATCGACAGCCAACTCCCCCCCGATGTCCAGATCGCCAGCCTCGTCTACGCGAAATTCCCAGAGACCGCGACCGCTGCCTGCATTCGCCTTGGCGAAGTGTCCAGCCATTGCCTTAGTCAACCGGCTGCGACGCCGCTCGCCGGTCGTCACTTGAATCGCGACATAGCCGTCGTTATCCAGGTTCTTCACCTGAGTAACTCGATTTGGTTCTGCTTCAATGACAGTCACCGGAACGGACACGCCTTCTTCATTGAAGATTCGTGTCATACCGCTCTTTTTACCTATCAATCCAATTGCCATTGGTCTTCCTACCTTAAGCGTTCTACCTGCGGCGACTACAACGGCGAGCGGGCTCTAGCCCCTCTTTCTTTATTTAAAAGAAGAGGACTAAAGCCCGGCTAGCGCCTTTCGCCGACTCCCTATCGGAGCCTTTTGGTATCAAACAATAAAAAGCTGCCTGGCCATTCCTGGCGAGACAGCTTCAACTCAATTCAAACTAATCTGTACTTCCACCCCGGCTGCCAAATCGAGCTTCATCAGCGCATCGACGGTCTTTTCGGTAGGTTCTACGATATCCAGGAGCCTTTTATGGGTACGGATTTCGTACTGATCCCGCGCGTCTTTGTTGACGTGGGGAGAAACCAAAATCGTGAAGCGCTCTTTACGCGTTGGCAGCGGAATAGGACCTCGCACCTGAGCGCCCGTGCGCTTGGCGGTGTCTACTATTTCCTGAGTCGAAACATCGATTAAGCGATGATCGAATGCCTTCAGATGAATGCGAATACGCTGGTTTTGCACTTACGAACTCCAAACCCAAATTAAAATTGCTGAACACACGCGAGCGAGGGCGAGCCTCGCTGCCGCGGGTAATCAAGCATTTCTCCTGTTAAAGAGCGTTCACCCACCGGCTCATCAACAAACGTCGATCTAGCCGATCAATAAATTCTTAATCCTCTATGCGACCCATGGGCCGCCCTGCGTGGCACCCCGCCACGACGTCCCCTTCTCCGACAATGAAGGGGCTAGATTTCAAGCCTCCCTCCTCCCTGGATCGGGCCGCGAATCATACAGACTGATTCACAACCCGGCAACATGTGATGTGGGGAAAAATGAAATTAATCCCGACTGTCACTTGTTGTATCGCAAACGCCTAGTCGATGACCTTGGCAACGACGCCCGCGCCTACGGTACGACCGCCTTCGCGGATCGCGAAACGCAAACCGTCATCCATAGCAATCGGACAGATCAGCTCAACAACCATCTTAATGTTGTCGCCCGGCATCACCATCTCAACACCGTCAGGCAGCTCGCAAGCGCCCGTTACGTCCGTCGTACGGAAGTAAAACTGCGGACGATAGCCTTTGAAAAATGGGGTGTGACGCCCACCTTCGTCCTTCGACAACACGTAAACTTCTGCCTCGAACTTGGTGTGCGGCGTAATCGCGCCCGGCAACGTCAGTACCTGACCACGCTCTACTTCTTCACGCTTCGTACCACGCAACAACACCCCAACGTTCTCACCCGCGCGACCTTCGTCCAGCAGCTTACGGAACATCTCGACGCCGGTGCATGTCGTCTTCATCGTCTCTTTGATACCAACGATTTCGATCTCATCACCTACGTTCACGATGCCGCGCTCAACACGACCCGTCACTACCGTGCCTCGACCTGAAATCGAGAACACGTCTTCGATAGGCATCAAGAACGGCTGATCTACCGCACGCTCTGGCTCGGGAATGTAGCTGTCCAGCGTGTCGACCAAGGCTTTAACCGCGCTTGTGCCCAGCTCATTGTCGTCCTTGCCTTCCAAAGCCATCAGGGCACTGCCCATGATAATCGGCGTATCACCCGGGAACTCATACTGCTCTAGCAGATCAATCAGCTCCATCTCAACGAGCTCTTTCATCTCTTCGTATTCTTCCGTTCCAACGCCACCGCAGTCTTCTGCTAGCAGGTCAGCTTTGTTCAAAAATACGACAATCTTGGGCACACCAACCTGACGAGACAGCAAAATGTGCTCACGAGTCTGTGGCATGGGGCCGTCTGTGGCACCACAAACCAAAATAGCGCCGTCCATCTGCGCCGCTCCGGTGATCATGTTCTTTACATAGTCCGCGTGTCCCGGGCAGTCAACGTGCGCGTAGTGACGTCCGTCACTTTCGTATTCAACGTGACTTGTCGCAATCGTGATGCCGCGCTCGCGCTCTTCCGGCGCATTATCAATCTGAGCAAAATCTCGCATCTCGCCACCGTAAACTTCCGCACAGACACGCGTGAGCGCCGCTGTTAGCGTCGTCTTACCGTGGTCTACGTGACCAATCGTCCCCACGTTTACGTGAGGTTTGTTACGTTCGAATTTTTCCTTAGCCATCATTCTGATCCTATGTAAGCGGATTTATAGGTGGTATTTATTGCGGGGTTCGGCGAACGCCAAGCTTATCCATGACGTTCTGAGACACTTCTGCGTAGTTCACGAATTCCATGGTGTAGGTTGCCCGGCCCTGGGTACGGCTACGCAGATCCGTCGAATATCCAAACATTTCGGATAGTGCGACTTCGGCGCGAACGACTTTGCCGGATGGGCTTTCATCCATGCCTGAAATCATGCCTCGACGTCGATTCAAGTCGCCAACGACATCGCCCATAAATTCTTCCGGGGTCACAATCTCGACCGTCATAACGGGCTCTAACAAAACAGGATCCGCACTCAATACGGCTTCTCGCAGGGCCATGGCAGCTGCGATTTTAAACGCCATTTCAGAGGAATCCGTGTCGTCGAATGAGCCGCCTGTCAGTGTGGCACGCAGTCCCATCAAACGATGGCCTGCCAACACGCCATTGCGCATCTGATCCTCAATACCTTGATCGATAATCGGCACGTATTCCTTAGGGATCTGTGTCTCCGAACTTTCATTAGCGAATTCGTAGGAGTATTGGCCCTCGGCGTCCTTAAGCGGCTCAATACGCAGTCGAACATGTCCGTACTGACCACGCCCTCCGGCTTCACGAATAAATTCCGCCTCACGCTCGGCGCTCTGTCGAATGGTTTCTCGATAGGAAACCTGAGGTTTACCGATATTTGCTGCGACATTGAATTCTCGCTTCATTCGATCAACGATAATCTCAAGATGAAGCTCACCCATTCCAGAAATGATGGTCTGGCCCGTATCTTTGTCGATTTCAACGCGAAAAGAGGGATCTTCCTGAGCGAGCTTCGCCAACGCCTGGCCTAACTTATCTTGATCAGCGACGGATTTCGGCTCAACGGCAACGGCAATAACGGGCTCCGGAAACTCCATACGCTCCAGCGTAATAGCATGCTCTTTTGCACACAGGGTCTCTCCAGTTGTCACGTCTTTCAGTCCGATAACAGCTGCTATATCACCAGCGCGGACCTCGCTGATTTCCTGCCGGTTATTGGCGTGCATCTGCACCATGCGCCCAATGCGCTCGCGCTTGCCTTTGATCGGGTTTAGCACTTGATCCCCGGTTTTCAATACGCCGGAATAGACGCGGAAAAATGTCAATGTGCCGACAAACGCATCCGTCGCAATCTTAAATGCCAGTGCTGAGAACGGCACCTCGTCTTTTGATTCACGAGTGGACACGCTGCCGCCGGCAACTTCGCCTTCAATTGCTTTTACTTCTGTTGGCGCAGGCAGGTAATCGATCACCGCGTCCAGCATGGGTTGAACGCCTTTGTTCTTGAATGCGCTGCCACATGTGGCCAGTACTATTTCGTTGGCCAATGTCCTGATCCGCAAACCTTCTTTGAGCTCACTTAAGGACAATTCGCCGGTTTCTAAATACTGCTCCATCAGCTCGTCATTGGCCTCGGCGGCAGCTTCGACCAGAAGCTCTCGCTGGGCTTCGGCTTCAGCTTTCAACTCATCGGGGATTGCCTGTCGCTCTTGTGTAAGCCCTTGGTCGGTTTCGCTGAATACGATCGCCTCCATGGCAACCAAGTCGATGACGCCCTTGAAGTGCTCTTCAGCTCCCCAAGCCAACTGCAACGGCACTGGGTGTGCGCCCAGGCGCTCTTGAATTTGTTCTAACACACGAGGGAAATCTGCGCCTTGACGATCCATCTTGTTGACAAAGACAAGCCGAGGCACTTCGTATTTGTCGGCTTGACGCCACACGGTTTCCGACTGTGGTTCAACACCAGAGGTACCGCAGAAAACCACAACAGCGCCGTCCAACACCCGCAGGCTTCGCTCTACTTCAATAGTGAAGTCAACGTGTCC
>PYIJ01212914.1_pt1 | contig 10278 bp, 9 predicted proteins | sample 3578051 | NCBI WGS metagenome assembly PYIJ01 (sample SAMN08408021, study PRJNA431606) | Marine metagenome isolate SA_KN192-05_S13_5m, whole genome shotgun... | biome: marine; feature: oceanic pelagic zone; material: water; isolation source: surface water sample, 0.2-0.8 um fraction ... | reverse complement strand
TTTTCATTCCAAAAAATATATTAAATTATTTTGTCTATTTCAGTTATAATATTCAATGCATTGTCATAGTCATCTTTAATTTTGACGTCTGAAATTTGAGAATACCTTGCTATTTCGCAATTTTCTAATTGTTTAATTAAAGATTCAACTATTTTAGAATCAACTCCTTTATTAATTAATATTTTTTTAATTTTTAATTTATTTAAATCAGAGGTTTTTAAAATTAATTTAATCTTTAAGAAATTTAAAAGGGCCCTCTCTAAAGAATCATAAAATTCATCTTTATTATTTATTTTATCTTTAGCAGTTGCTAAATATTTTTTGGCAATTTTTGAGGCATCTATTTTAGAAATATTCAGCTTTCCTCTGAATTTTTTGAAAGTCTTTGAAACAATTATAACTAAAATAAGCAAAGCAATCGGTAAAAATAATTGAAAATAAAATCTTTTAGAACCCCAAAAATAATCTTTTTCTACTGAAATTAAATCTGTACTAAGCTTAATAAAGCCAAATTTTTTAGCACCTAATACATTTAAATTAGACTTTTTAGTATCATTTGAATTGGCTATGAAATTTGAATTTAGAGAATTTAAAACGTTTACAGTATATTCATTAGAATTTAAAGAAATGTATTTTTCTTTTTCTGGATCAAAGTATGAGAAATTAAAAATTGGAATTGGAAATTTTCCTCCTATTTGAGGTACGATTGTATAAACTTCACTTATACTTCCACTCATTCCACTTAAATTAGTTTTGACTTTTTCAACATATTCTGGTTCATATACTTCAAGATTTGGTGGTACAATTAATTTTGGAGGTTTAAACAATTTTAAATTACCTTTTCCACTAATTTTTACAGAAGCTTGAAAAGATTCTGATAATTTTAATTCATTCTTATTTAAATTAAATGATAAGTCAAATTTTCCAACTGCACCACTGAAACTTTTAGGTTTCCCATCTTCTGGTAATTCCTTAACAAGGATATTTTTTTTCCCAGCAGAAATAACTTTTGGTATTTGTTCATATATTCTATTTCCAAAAAAATCTCTTCTATTTGTTGGAATATCTAATGAAATGTTTAGCGATAATGGGTCAATCGTCAAACTTCCAGATTTTTGAGGATATAATACAGCTTTATGCCAAGTTACATATTGATATGGATTCCCCTTATAACTTCCTTGTTTAACCTCTAATCTTGGTATTTTAATTAAATGACTCCAAAAATCGGGGTATTTTGGACTATCGATCTCATTTACATTTGAAATTCTAATTTCAGGAGAATAATATAATTTGTAAACAATTGTAATTGCTTGGTTTATATATGGATTGTAATCTGAAATTTCTGCAACTAGATAAATATCATTATTTACAAGATTATCAGAATTATTATTGGGTGTATTGTCAACAACACCAGTTATGTTTAATTGAATTGGTGAGGTTTTGTACAACTGACCATTTATCTCAATAGATGCTTGCCCAATTGTTAATTTTCCTTTTAATTTAGGTGATAAAAAATAAGTGTATTTTTTTGAAAATGTTCTTTTTCCATTAATCCACGAATTACTAATTGCTTGATTAGGACCACCTACAATATTAAACCCAGTGAATTCAGGTGGAATAAAGTTGTCACCGTTTTCATTCATTTCAAATACGACTCTTAACCTTTCATTTATTCCTAATTCACTTTTACTTACAGTAGCTTTAAATGAGACCTGTGAAATAGCATTAGCCCAAACTATAAAAAATACAAATAATATGTTGAAACGATTTAAATTTAACATATAATCACCAATCTTTTTCATTTTTAATTGGAACACCTTTGATTTTCTTCTTGTTAATTTTGTCTTGAACATTCATCTCCTGATTATTCATTGCCTCCAAAATACTTTTTACCTGTTCAGGAGATAGATTTCCCGAATTATCCACTTTATTATTGTCTTTTTTATTATCTCTATTATTTTGGTCACTCTCCTTTTTATTTTCATTATCATCTTTAGAATTTTTATCATTTTCTTGATTTTTATTTTCTTTATTTTCTTCGGATTTGTTTTTATCTAGATCTTCATCTTTATTTTTTTCATTTTTTTCTTTCTCATTTTCATTTTCAGATTCACTTTTACTTTTATTTTCATTTTCTAGCAATTTTTTTGCTAAAGCATAATTATATCTAGTTTCATCATCGTAAGAATTATTTTTTAAAGCATTTTTATAGGCCTCAAGAGCTTTTGAGTAATCCTTTTTTTTCATAAAAGAGTTTCCCATGTTATGTAAAGAACTGTGCTTATTTTTTTTGGACTTTGATGACTTCTGACTTTGAAAAAATCTTTGCGACGCTTCATCAAAATCTCCCATTTGGTAGTGATTATTGCCTAAATTATGCATTCCTAAAGTTTTATCATCATCTTTTGAAATTGATTTTCTATAATTAAATTCTGATTCAATATATTTTTCTTTTTTATATAAATTATTAGCCTCAAATAAATCGTTATCAGTATTATTTTGACAAAATATACTAGTTAAAAAAAACAGTAAAATTATGGTTAGTTTAATTTTCATTAAATAAATTCATTTTTTTAATCCATTTGGTTCTAGTTTCCAAAACAAAAAAATCAATACATATAACAATCAAAGCAATTAGCAAAAATAATTGAAATCTGTCTTTAAATGAAACAAATTTTTTAGCCTCAAACTCATTTTTATCAATTTCTTTTAATTTTTCTTTAAAAAATTCAGTTACATTTTTTGTGTTATTCCCATCTAAATATGCTCCTCCGGATTCATTTGAAATATTCATTAAAAAATTTGAATTTCTTTTTGTAATTACCACTTCATTGTTATTGTCTTTTTTATAATTTTGAATAACACCGTTCACCTTAATGGGTATTGGTGAACCTAACTCATATCCTACTCCAAATGTGAATATTTTAATGCCTTTTTTCTTAGCCTTTAAAACAAATTCATTTGAAAAATTATTGTGGTCTTCTCCATCAGAAATTAATACTAATATTTTATTGGTTTTTTCATCCAAATTAAATGAATTAACTCCTAAACTGATCGCCTCATTAATAGCAGTTCCTTGCGAAGACAAAAGATTTGTATTTAAGGATTGCAAAAACATTTTAGCTGATCCATAATCAGTTGTTATAGGAAGTTGGGGGACTGCAGTTGCAGCATAAGCTATGATTCCAATTCGATCACTTACAAGATCATCAATAATTGCCGAAACAAGTCTTTTTGCTTTTTCTAGTCTATTTGGAGCTATGTCTTCAGCTAACATACTTTTTGATACATCCAAAGCAAAAATTATATCAACGCCCTCCCTTTTTACACTTTCTAGCTCAGTACCAATTTTTGGATTAACTAATCCAAAAATTATAAAAGACAGAGATATTATAAATAGGATAAATTTCAGATTAAACTTAAAAAATGATTTATAAGGACTAAGAACACTCAGATTGCTTGATGAGGTAAATTTTTTTTGAGTTTTAATTTTCCACCTAATTAAAAAGATATGAGTTATTATAAAAAGTGGTATCACAATAAATAAATAAAAGTAAATTGGTGTGTCCAGTTGGTACATTATATAAAACTTTTAAAAATTAAATTTTTCATTAGCCAATGAAAAGCCAGAATGGTAAGAGATATGATTGCAAAAATTCTATACTTTTCATTATAATTATAAAATTTCATTTCCTCTATTTCAGTTTTCTCAAGCTTATTAATTTCATCGTATATCTCTTGAAGTCTTCTTGCATCAGTGGCTCTAAAATACAATCCTCCTGTCTTGTTTGCTATTTCTTTCAAAAGTAATTCGTCTATTTCAACTTTAGTTAATCCGTATTGAAAATCGCCATTTGGTAGTATCCCAATTGGAGCCCGAGCACTTCCATTACTTCCCAATCCAATTGTATATGTTTTTATTTGAAATTCCCTAGCAAGTTCAGTAGCTATTTTAGGATCAATAAATCCAGAATTATTAACTCCATCCGTTAAAAGAATTATGACCTTACTTTTTGCTTTACTTTCTTTTAGTCTATTAACTGAGGTTGCTAATCCCATACCAATTGCAGTGCCATCTTCAATTACTCCATCATAAGCAATTTCAGACAAAGATTTCTTTACAATACTTTTATCGCTTGTAATAGGAGTTTTTGTATAGCTTTCACCTGCATAAAGTACAAGACCAATTCTGTCATTAACTCGATTTTCTATAAAACTAGATGCAACTTTTTTTAATGCATTTAATCGATTTGGTTTCAAATCTTGTGCCAACATACTTGACGAAATATCAATAGTCATAATTATGTCTATTCCTTTATTAATTATCCTTTGAGATGAAACATCAACTGTTTGAGGCCTTGATAACGCAATAATTAAAAAAATGATAGCAAATATTTTTAATAATATTAGAAAATACTTAAATCTAATCCAAAACATAGACTTTTTGCCAAATATAGATGTTGATGATATGTTTATTATAGCTTGGGTTTTATTAAAAAACTTATAAATAAATAATATGATTGGAACTATTATTAAAAGAAACCAAAAATATTCAGGATTAGCAAAAGTTAAATTTTCAATCACAACTATAATTCTTTTATTATTTTAACAGAGTTTATTAGACGGTCTTCAATATCTTTTCCATATCTATCTTCTTTATCATAAATCATTTGAAATTCAATGGTTGATTTATTGAGCATGATAATCAGATTAAAAAAATTACATCTTGTGAATTTACTTTCTGAATTAACAATATCAGCGGAACCGAAAATCTTAAAACCCTCTATACCATCATTTAAATTAATGACTTCATTTTTAGGAAATATATTTTTTGCACCATCAACCTGAAAATCATTTAAAAAATCATCTAAAACTTTTTTTATAATTTCATCCTTGTATTGATTTGAATTTAAACTATTTTCGTTTATATCAAGAGGAGGTTTAATTTTTAGTCTTATTGAAAACGGAGACCCCCATTCTCCCTCAAAATTATATATTCTTACATCCTTTTTGTCTTCACTAATTCGTTTTAAAATTTCTGGTGTTTCAATCTCAATTGGAGGGAATCCATATTGACTCTTGTACCAATTATTATTTAGAATTTTTTTAGTTGGATAAAATAATATTTCATCTCTTACTGGATAATAACCATAAATTAATACTAATGACCCTAAGCTAACTAAAATTAATGCGAAAAGGCTAATAAAAGCAATTTTTATATTTCTCTTTCGTTTAATAGAAATTTGTTCAAGAACATATTTTTGTGTTTTTTGAATCTCTTCAAATGAGGGTTCAGGGATTATTTTTTGAGTATTTTTTACTACTTTCTCAACTAAAATTCTATCTTCAATTGCAATTTCATTGTTGAAAGATAGTTTTGCAAATTTTACCAAATCAGCCTTTTCTAATACAATTTTTAAATTATCTATTATATAATCATCTATAGGAATTGTTCCATCTTTTTTTAGTTGCTTTAGTTTAATTAATAATTCATTTGAGGTACTTTCAAGAGCAGATACTTTTGCTTCCTCCTCCAAATATCTTCTAACAATTTGAGTTAATTTTGTATAATATATTTTATACTCTCTCTGCTCATTTAAAGTCATTTTTTCTAAATCTTTTAAATCCTCTAAAGCTTTATCAAACGGTTTAACAATTTTTTTAACTTCTTTGACTTTTGGTTTTAGTTTTTTTCTGAAAATAAAAATTACTACTAAAATAATTGCAGCAATGAAAATCCATAAAAATTTATTGAATAAATCGTCGTAATTTTTTTCTACATCAATTATTGGCTTTATAGCATACATTGGTTGTTTAAGTGTATCGACTTCTACTCCTGAAATAAATACTTCAACAGGTTCTGTTTCAAAATCAAAATTATTAATTTTAATTTTTTGTTTTGGAATTGTATACGCACCCGAGTCAAAGTGAATTAATTTATATTTTTTTATAAAAAAATAATCCGGGTTTTTAAATATTGTATCTAGTTTTGACTCTTCAATTACCTCAAATGGAGAAAAAAAAATATTTTTATTGAACTTTATTTCACTTATTGTATCAAGATTAATTTTTATTTGATATGAAATTTCTTGTCCGATTTTTACTTTAGTTGAATCAACTGAAATAGATATTTTCGGATACGGTTGAGAAAAAATAAAAGTTATATTTAATAAAAAATAAAGTAAAATTGGTTTCATTAAATCCTTCTTTTAAAGTAAGACAATAATTTTTTAACGAAGTCTTCATCAGTTTGACAAGAGATTTGCCCGCTTCCATTTTTTTTAAAACTTTCTTCAAAATAATTAACTTTTTTGTAATAGTTTATTGTATGATTAGATTTAAATGACTTAGAATTTGTGTTAACGTAATTAATTACACTGGTTTCATTATCTCTAAATGGAACTATTCCTAAATTGGGTATATTAGATTCTATTTTATCGTAAATTCTAATTCCAGTTAAATCATGTTTTTTCGAAACAAGTTGAATTGAGTTCTCATAGTCACTATCAATGAAGTCAGATAATATAAAAACAATAGACTTCTTTTTAATTACTCGCATTAAAAAGCTTAGGGCCGTGGATATTGAAGTCCTTTTACTATTTGGCTTAAATTCAATTAACTCTCTAATTATTCTAAGAATATGTGACTTGCCTTTTTTTGGAGGAATAAATAATTCAATTTGATCTGAAAATAATATAACACCTACTTTATCATTGTTTTGTAAAGCAGAAAAAGATAATGTTGCAGAAATTTCTGTAATCAGTTCTCTTTTAAATTTTGTTGAAGTCCCAAAAAATTCTGATGCACTTATATCAACAACTAGCATCATAGTTAATTCTCTTTCTTCTTCAAAAATCTTTATAAATGGTTCATTATATCTAGCTGTTACATTCCAATCAATAGATCTTACGTCGTCACCAAATTCATATTTTCTGACTTCACTAAATGTCATTCCTCTGCCTTTAAATGTTGACTGATATTCACCACCAAATAAGTTTTCACTTAACCTTCTGGTTTTAATTTCAATCTTTCTAACCTTTTTTAGAAGTTCTTTCGTTTCCACTAATAAATAATTAAATTATTAAGGAACTTCAACCTGATTAATTATCTGTTCAATTAAATCTTCAGATGTTATATTTTCAGCCTCCGCCTCATACGTTAAGCCAATTCTGTGTCTTAAAACATCAAATACAACCTCTCTAACATCCTCAGGTATAACATAACCACGATGATTGATAAATGCATTACACTTTGCTGCTAAAGCAAGATTGATAGACCCTCTGGGTGATGCACCAAAACTAATCATAGGCTTAATTTTTTCTAATTTATACTTGTCTGGATATCGAGAAGCAAATATTAAATCTAGAATATATTTTTGTATTTTATCATCAATATAAATTTCATTTATTATTTCTTGGGCTTTACTAATTTGGCTAATATTTACAACACTTGATAATTTCTCATTATTCTTTTTTAAATTATTTTGCATAATGCTTTTTTCATCTTCAATACTTGGATAATCAACAATTACTTTGAGCATGAACCTGTCAACTTGAGCTTCTGGTAAAGGATAAGTTCCTTCTTGCTCAACTGGATTTTGGGTTGCCATCACTAAAAAGGGTTTCTTCAATTGAAATGTTGAATCACCAATTGTAACTTGTCTTTCTTGCATAGCCTCTAAAAGGGCTGATTGAACTTTTGCAGGAGCTCTATTAATTTCATCTGCCAGTACAAAATTTGCAAATATTGGACCTTTTTTTATAGAAAAATCATTTTCTTTCATGTTGAAAATCATAGTTCCAATAACATCAGCAGGAAGAAGATCAGGAGTAAACTGAATACGACTAAATGAAGCTTTTATAGCATTGCTTAATGAATTTATAGCTAAAGTTTTTGCTAATCCGGGAACACCCTCAAGTAAAATATGTCCACGCCCTAACAAACCTATTAAAAGCCTCTCAACCATTTTACTTTGACCAATAATAACTTTTCCTATCTCTAAAACTAACAAATCAATAAAAGCGCTTTCACTTTTTATTTTTTCATTAATAATTTTAATATCACTTGTTTTATTCATTATTTTTTTTTTGGAAGACAAATTTGTGAATTTATTTAATTTAATCTTGTTAATAATTGGTTAAATGTAGAAATTAGTTGAATTTTAGAGAGTAATATTCTATTATGAACAAACTTATTTCAAAATCAAGAATCATAGCCGGAACGATGTCTTGGGGTTCTTGGGGGAAAAACTTAAATGAAAACGAAATTGCAGACTTAATAGCTAATTTTTGTCAAGCAGGAATAACTGCGTTTGATCATGCTGACATTTATGGTGGTTATACAACTGAATTGGAATTTGGAAAAGCATTCAAAAAACTTAGTGTAAATCGATCAAATGTTGAATTCATAACTAAATGCGGAATTATGTATCCTTGTAATAAAAATAATTTTGAAGTAAAACACTACGACTATTCAGCAAAAAATATCAGAAAATCAATTGAAAATTCTCTAAATAACTTGAATACAGAATACATAGATGTTTTTTTATTACATAGACCAAGTCCATTGATGCAAGTAGAAGAAATTGGAGACATAATTTCTAAATTAAAAGAAGAAAAAAAAATCATATCTTTTGGTGTGTCAAATTTTTCTGAAAATCAAATCAACTTGCTTGAAAAAACAACCAATATTGATTGGAATCAAATTGAATTATCAATTACTAATAACTCTCCTTTTACTAATGGACTAATAGATTATCTAAATCAAAAAAATATTGGAATAATGGCATGGAGTCCATTAGGTGATTTTTTTAAAATTAAATCTAAATCAAACATGGCTTTATTAAAATTATTGGAGGTTTTAAACAAAAAATATTCATCAACAAATGATCAATTACTTTTATCCTGGTTAATGAAGCATCCCTCAAAAATTTTTCCAGTTATTGGGACAACCAATTATGAGAGAATTAATTTGGCCGCAAGTTCAGAAAACATTGAATTAGAAATAACTGATTGGTTTCTAATGTATGAAAAAATAAATGGCAAAAGGGTTCCATGAAATATAAAAATATTTTTATTACAGGATCTTCTAGTGGAATTGGACTTGCTACCGCTTTAAAGTTTAATATTGAAGGTTACAGACTTATTTTGTGTGCAAGGAAAATAGAAAAGTTAACTCCATTAATCAAAAAAATAAAAGTTCCATATCATATTTTAATTTTTGATGTAAGTAAAAAAGATGATGTATTTAAATCAGTAAAATCATTACCAAAGGAGTTTTCAAAAATTGATATTTTAATTAATAATGCAGGAAACGCACATGGACTTGAAAAGTCGAATGAGTGTGAAATAGACGATTGGGATAATATGGTTGATTCCAATTTAAAAGGTTTATTATATGTTACTAAATCTATTGTTGAATCTATGGTTTCAAGTAGAACAGGCCATATAATAAATGTTGGATCTATAGCTGCTAAAGAAGCTTATCCAAAAGGAAATGTTTATTGTGCAACTAAGGCTGCTGTTGACAAATTTACTGAAGGATTACGAATAGATTTAAATGAATATAATATAAAAGTTGGAGCAATTCATCCAGGACTAGTTAATACAAATTTTTCAACAGTTAGATTTAAAGGGGATAAAAAAAGAGCTGATTTAGTTTATAGTGGATTGACCCCTTTATTGGGAAAGGATATAGCTGATATCATCTTTTTTATGGTTGAGTGCCCTTACCATGTTAACATATCAGACATTACAGTTTTACCAACTGCACAGGCTAATACTTACATTTTAAATAAACAAAAAAATTAATCCTCAATTTCTTGATATAAGAAATGATTATATGGGAATTTTTTTTCGTACAATTTTTTTATTTTTTCATATATAATGTTTTTAAAAGTATCAATATTATCATTATTTAATGCAGAAATGAAAATTGCTTCATTGTTTGTTTTGGACATCCAAGTAGATTCCCATTCCTTGATAGTGTAATTTTTTGATGTTTTTTCATATATCAAATCATCTTTATCATATGAATCTGGACTATAATTATCAATTTTATTAAAAACCATTATCGTTGGTTTTTTTTCACAATTAATTTCCAAAAGAATCGAGTTAACAGATTCTATATGTTCTTCAAAATTCGAATGAGATATATCTACAACATGAACTAATAAATCTGCCTCTTCAACTTCATCTAGTGTGCTCTTAAAAGATTCAATTAATTGCGTTGGTAACTTTCGAATGAATCCAACGGTATCACTCAATAAAAAAGGTAAAT
>PYIJ01276128.1_pt1 | contig 10286 bp, 10 predicted proteins | sample 3578051 | NCBI WGS metagenome assembly PYIJ01 (sample SAMN08408021, study PRJNA431606) | Marine metagenome isolate SA_KN192-05_S13_5m, whole genome shotgun... | biome: marine; feature: oceanic pelagic zone; material: water; isolation source: surface water sample, 0.2-0.8 um fraction ... | reverse complement strand
GTAGGTGTCACCGCTCACACCTCCCGAGAAACAAATAGCCGGTCACCGCATAGGCTTCCGGCTCATTTCTCCTCCAGAGTCTACTTTTCCTCTTTCTCCGGCACATCTTGAAATCCGTGCTCGCCTCGCGCTCCTGACCGAAGATCGCTTATCGTGGAGTGTGATCTCCAACACGAAATGGCTCCCTGAGGCCGGATCTATCACCATGCTGACCACCTCGTGGTGCGGGGACTGCGTTCGACTGAAGCGACAGCTCGCCGACCTCGATATTCCCTACACAGAAGTCAACATCGAGCAGGCTCGCGACGCCGAGGAGTTCGTTCTTGCCGTCAATGACGGCAACAGGACAGTACCCACCGTTATCTTCCCTGACGGCTCGACAGCGGCTGAGCCATCCGGGAACGACGTCCAAGAGCGACTTCAGTAGTTGCCTGCACTGTCAGGGGTGGACCATCACCTTCATGTCAGCCAGATGACTCTTCCCGTGGGTCAATGCCTTTTCCACTTCTTCCAGGGGATAACTCGCGCTCACAATCGAGTCGAGGTCGACAAGGCCTGAGGAAAGCAACTCAACTGCTGTGGGATAGGTGTTTGCGTATCGAAACGTTCCCGTCAGCCAGACCTCTTTGCCTTGAAGCGCCCCGACAGGAAGTGGAACCGTGTCGGACGGTGTCATGCCGATGAGCACCGCGACTCCGGCCGGCGCCAGGCATCGGATTCCTTGATCTATCGCAGACGCCGAGCCGCTGCACTCCAACAGAACATCCGCTTCCGGCATCGCCGCCGTCGCGGGGTCACACGTGGTGAAGCCGAGGTCTTCGACCTTTTGTCGTCTTTGTGCATTGATATCCGTCACGGCGACAACATCGGCTCCACGTGCGCGCGCAACCAGCGCGCAAATAGCGCCGATGGGTCCACAGCCGGTTATCACGGCTCGGGTGCCGAGAGACACGTTGGCTTTCTGGCATGCCCAAACGCCTACCGAGAGCGGCTCCACAAGTGCAGCTGCATCGAAGGACACATGCGCAGGCACCGGATGCACGAAAGCTCGTGGCAGAACAACGAACTCGCAAAAAGCGCCGTCGACCGGTGGCGTCGCGAAGAACTCCACATCCGGGCAGAGGTTGTAACGACCCGATCGGCACTGATGGCACGCGCCACATGGCACACCCGGTTCCATTGCGACCGTCGTGCCCTCAGCAAGATCGTGCACACCATCACCAAGGCCCTCCACGACACCGGAGGCTTCGTGACCGAGCACCAGCGGTCCCTCGACAACGAAGTCGGCGATTCGACCATGCTCGAAGTAGTGAATGTCGCTTCCGCAGACTCCGATGGACTTCACTCGGACGAGGACTTCCCCTGGACCAGGTTCGGGAACCGGGCGCTGACTCATCGTCAACGTCAGGTCAGGGTTGAGGATGCTTACTCGCTGCATACGTGAAGTATCCACTCCAGCGTCGCCTCGGCACCATCGGTATGCAACCGTTGCAACGTCTGAAGGTACGGATCGACGAAACGCTCGTCGTCCACGAGATCTCCGAACAGTTCTCGGTTTTCGATAAAGGCGAGTGGCTGCTCTCGCTGTCGTTGCGCGATGGGTACCAGCTGATCTTTCAAGGGGTCAACGACCTCGATCGGCCGCCCGTCCTCGCCCACAGCTTCGGCATACCGAGCCCAGCTCGCCACGATGGCCGCAGAGCAGCGGATATCCCCGTCCTCGAGCAAGCGTTCGCGAACGACCGGTAGCAGCCACTTGGGAATTCGATCGGACGTCTCCGCCGCCAAGCGAGCGACCGTGTCTTTCACTTCAGGATTCGCGAACCGTTCGATCAACTCTGTCTTGTAGGCATCCAGATTGACCCCTTCAACCGGATCTAGCGTCGGCGTTGCCTCCCGATCCATGTAATGCCGCAAAAAAGTCGCGATGCGTGGATCACGTGCGGCGTCATGCACGTACTCGTAACCCATGAGCGAGGCGAAGTAGGCCAGACCTTGGTGACTGGCGTTCAGCAGCCGCAGTTTCATCTTCTCGTAGGGAGCGACATCCCTGGTCATTTGAACGCCGACGTGCTCCCACTCCGGTCGACCGGAAGGAAAGTCATCTTCGATGACCCACTGGAAGAACGGCTCGCACAACACCGGCCATTCGTCCGTGATCCCCAACTGCTGCGACACCGACACAACGTCCTCGGCGGTAGTACCGGGGGTGATCCGGTCGACCATTGAATTGGGAAACGCAACTTCGCTGCGCATCCATCGACCGAGGGCAGCGTCTCGCGCCGCCGCGAAAGACGAGAATGCGTGACGCGCCACGTCACCGTTGTGCTGAATGTTGTCGCATGACAGCACGGTGAAGGGTGCAACACCCGTCGCTCGTCGCCGCCGTAGCGCCTCCGTCACCACCCCGAATGCCGTGACCGGGGTGTCGTCATTTGCGAGATCGCGGCGCACATCATCATTGGCGAGATCAAAATCGCCCGTTGTCGGGACAATGTTGTACCCACCTTCGGTGATGGTGAGCGAGACGATCTTGGTTGCGGGGTCGCTCATGCGATCGAGAACAGCATCGGGGTCATCCGGTCCGAAGAGGATCTCAGTGATGCTTCCCACCACTCGAAAATCCCATTCACCGGTCGATGACTTCTCCACCAGGGTGTACAGGCCGGATTGCTGCTGCAGCGAACGGGCAAGACCTTCATCCGTCGGCAGGAGCGCCACTCCACAGATCGCCCAATCCGTCGCCCGACCCTGCGTCAGCAGTCGGTCCAAGACGAGCGCCTGATGGGCACGATGGAAGTGACCCACCCCGATGTGCACGATGCCGACGGAAGAATCAGCACGTACGTACGCAGGGGTCTGCACATGATGAGGTAGCGTTCTAAGTGATTGATCGCTCAAGCGGGCATGTTGATTCATTCCGCTGAACCTCCCGAGTGCGGTGAAAATTCTTGTTGCATCAATTCGTCCAGCCGCGAGTTCTCTGGGCGCCCCGTGACCCCGGCTGGTGGATCGCCATCACCTTCATTCTCGGCTCGGTGTTGTTCTGCCTAGGCGCCATACTCCCATTCACCCGCGGACTGTCGACAGCTATGACCGATGTCGTCTACCTCGTTGGTTCCAGCCTCTACCTCGCTGGAGCCTTCATTCAATTCATCCAAGGGCGCCGGATGAAAATTAACCATCGAGACGATGCGTCCGCCATGCGGCACCTTGCGAACAAAAATTCCCGCGCGGCAGGAATTCAAGCCATCGGTGCCCTGTTGTTCCAAACCTCCATGACCGGGGCCTTTATCCGATCACTCTCCATTGCCCAGCAGGAGAAAATTATTTGGGTTCCCGACCTCTTCGGTGCCCTGTGCTTCCTGATCGCGAGTTCGATGTTCTTCACACTTCGCTACCCCATTCAGCACCGGCAGGACAACGGCCGGAGCGCGCGCGAGTTAGCCATGATGAACATTGTCGGCTCTGCCTTCTTCGTGATTTCCGCCCTAGGGGCCTACATCGTTCCGCTCACGGATCAGGCCATCTACCCGCGAATTGCAAATCTCGGAACTTTCGCGGGGGCTGTGCTGTTCTTGCTGTCGTCCATCCCCGGATTGCCGGCGAAACCGGGCGCGAGCACACGAGTGACGCCCCCAGAAGGCGCTTAGCGACTTGACCTAGATGCCCTTTGGGCGGAGATAGCGCTGGGCGAGACCACCGATGAAATCGAAAGCAAGAGCAACCAGGGCAACAAGAACGGCACCGACGAAAATGGCTGTCGGGCGGTTTAACTTAAGGCCGGCGTTGATCGTTTCACCGAGGCCGCCGCCGCCGATCAGGAATGCCAGCGCAGCCATGCCTACGTTGATAACGGTTGCTGTCCGAATACCAGCCATGATGACCGGAACAGACAGCGGCAACTCGATCTTGAACAGCCGCTGGAAGCCGGTCATTCCCATGCCTTTGCCGGCTTCGATCACTGACTTATCCACCTGCTCGAGGCCGACGATGGTGTTACGGAGCACCGGCAGTAGGGCGAACGTGGCGAGCGCGATGATCACCGTCGTCGCACCCTGGCCGAGCCACACGAAGAACAACACGATGAGGCCGTACGCGGGCAAAGCTTGGCCGAGTCCCAGCACGCTGACCAGGGTGTCCTTGATCTTGGGGGCCCCTTCTCGGGTTACCGCGATGCCGATCGGAACCGCGATCACGATGACCAGGACGCTTGACCAGAAAGCGACATACAACTGTTCCTGCATCTGACGCAGCAACTTCGCCGGTTCCAAGATCTTGGTGGTTGTCTGATCGAACTCCGAGTAGTTCCACACGACAAAGAGCAAGACGGACAGGATGAGAAAGAGCGCAGGCGTGACAATGAGGTCGAGCGAATCCGACCTCCATCGACGAGTCGGTTTGGCCTCCGCATCCTCAGCGGTCAGCACTACCGCGGTGCTCACGACCCTGAGCTCTCCGATCCGGTCTGAATGAGGAGGTGCGCGAGGCTTTCTACCGTGCATCCGCCCAGGTAATTGCCGCGCGCATCGACCACAACTGCCATGCCCGCGGCGCTGGTCAGCATCGCCGACAAGGCATCTTGCAAAGTGTCTTCCGGCTGGAGTTGAACTGCGATCGGACGGCCAGACTTCTCCAGGCCCGATGACCGGTTCAGGGCACGCTCGTCGATCCACCTCGTGGGGTGGTTGTTGCCGTCGAGGAGGACGGCGACGCTCGTGTTCGCCTCATTCATCATCGCGAGAGCTTGATCGCGCTGGAAGGGCTCCTTCAAGGTGACCAGCGGAGAAAGTTCGATGTCCTTCACGCGACGCAGAGTGAGGGTCTTCAAGATCGCACCGGAGCCAAGGAAGTTCTCCACGAACTCATCCGCTGGGTCGGTCAGGATGTGTTCGGGTGTGTCCAGCTGAGCGATCTCACTCTGCTCACGCAAAATCGCGATCCGATCCCCCATTTTCACAGCCTCATCGATGTCGTGGGTGACGAATACGATCGTCTTCTTCAGTTCTTCCTGAAGCCGGAGGAACTCGTTCTGCAAACGATCACGCGTGATCGGGTCGATCGCCCCGAACGGCTCGTCCATCAACAGGACGTCGGGATCCGCACCCAGGGCCCGCGCCACGCCAACACGCTGGGCCTGGCCGCCGGAAAGCTCGGATGGGTACCGATCCCGATAGATGCTGGGATCCATCGACACAACCTCGAGGAGCTCGTCGACGCGCGCATTGACCTTGTCCTTCGGCCACTTCAGCAACCGCGGAACAGTGGCGATGTTTTCGGCAATCGTCCGGTGCGGGAACAGTCCGATCTGCTGGATCACGTAACCCATGCGACGGCGCAGTTCGTTCGGATCGCCCTTCGTGACGTCCTCGCCCTCGTAGATGATCCGTCCCGATGTCGGCTCGATCATCCGGTTGATCAGGCGAAGCGTCGTGCTCTTGCCGCAACCGGACGGACCGACGAGGACAAGGATCTCGCCGGGGTTGACGTTGAGGTTGAGGTCCTTGACCGCAGGCTCCTCGACGCCCGGATACGCCTTCGTCACGTGCTCGAGCTGGATGAGTGGTTGAGCGCTCACTGGATCTCCCGTCAGGCTTTCTTGGTTCGTGGTGTGGTCACGCGACCGAGGCCGCGCAGCAAAGAGTCGATGACAAACGCGAGGGCGAGAGAGAGCAGGACGCCCGTCCAGATCGCTTCTAGTGAATTCGGCAGCGGCAACCGCGCCAGTCCGCTCTTAATGAAGTCACCGAGGCCACCGCCGGCGACGAGTGTCGCGATCGCGGAGATACCCACCGTGAGCAGCGCCGAGACTCGAATACCGGCGAGCATCACCGGCCAGGCCAACGGCAACTGAATCTTCGTCAGCACCTGCCAGCGCGTCATGCCCATGCCCTTGGCGGATTCCAGAACGCTGAAGTCGACCGAGTCGAGTCCGGTCGTCGTATTTCGCAGGATCGGCATGATCGCGTACAGATAGAGCGCGATGAACGATGGCGTGAATCCAAGACCGACAATGGGAATGAAAATCGTGAAGAGGGCCAGCGAGGGGATCGTGAGGAAGACCGACGAGATCGCGAGGGCGAGTTCTTTCGCGAACGTGTGGCGCATGGTCAACACCGCGACGACAACTGCTGTGATTCCCGCAGCGATCGTCACCAGGACGACGTACATAAGAGTCTGCGTGAGGCCATCCACGATGAGGTCCGTCCGGCTCGACATGTAGTCGAACCAACTCCGTACGCCGTCCACAGACGCTCCTGACCGCTAGGTCGAAACTATGAGGGAAAAGAAAGAAGACGTGCCAACTAGTAAAGAGGGCGGGGGCCGTAGCCCCCGCCCTCTTTCGAACTAGCCGGCGATGATGCCCTGCTCGATGAGGTAGTCCTTGGCGACTGCCGCGGGCTCCTCACCCTCTGCTGAGACGCGAGCGTTGAGCTCGGCCATCTTGAGGTTGTCTAGCGGCTCAAGAATCGCAGCCGTGATCGCATCGTAAGCATCCGCGTTCGCGTCGTAGGTCTCCTCGCGAATGGTTGCCGAGATGTTGTAGAGGATGTTGACGCCCGGATCCTCGACCAAGGTCAGACCCAATGCGGGAATACGGCCGTCGGTCGTGAAGATCTCACCGAAATCGCAGTTATCGTTTGCTGTCTCGGTGTAGATCACGCCCGTATCGAGAATGTTCTGCTGAGCGTCCGGCAGTTCAATGCCGGCGTGGGTCTCGGTCAGAATCAAGCCGTCGGGACGGTCCGGGAATTCAGACTCCATGCAGACGACGGCATCCGGGTTGTCGCGGACGTACTCCATCATTGACTTCAGAGTGAACGGACCACCGTTAGCTTCTGTCGCTGCCGGGCTGGAAGCGAAGCCGTAGGTGTTGTTGAACGGCGAGCGATCCACCCACACGATGCCGTTCTCAGCATCGAGGTCGCGAACACCAGAGGTGAGTTCCTCCGGGTCGAAGCTCGGATCTTCTTGGCCAAGGTGGACGGTCCAACCCGTGCCGTTGTACTCCATGTACATGTCAATCTCGCCGGACAGCAGCGCCTCGCGAGCGACCGCGGTACCACCGAGGTTGACCTTATCGTCGACATTCGCGCCGGCACCCTCGTATGCCTGAACCATCATCTGGCCGAGGATCAACTGCTCATCGAAGTCCTTCGAGCCGATGGCGAGGTCAACGCCACTCAAGTCGTACTGCGATGCGACGCTATCTCCACCGGAGTCGCCACCTGACGAATCGTCCGAGTCACTCGAACAGGCAGCCAGCGCAAGAGCCGAAGCACCCACGATGACCGCGAACTTTTTACCCATTGAACCCATGAACGTGCTCACTCCTTGAATCGCTTACGTGCCGGGCTTCTGACCTTGAGAGGTTATCGGGTATTCATGAGCACCGCCTAGACCCCCTGAGCAACGTCACATCCGTGACCGTGCTTGAGACATTTCTGAGATACGTGCGACACAAGCGTTATCTTCGCGCCCACTTGTGAAATCTCTTGCTCACTTCTGCGCACGGACAGGGAGCCCCCCGCCACCCACGGGCAGGTTGCGGCCGCGCGAGTTAACGCTGGATTCCTAGCGCCTCGAGTCGAAGATCGAGGTCACGCAACCGAGGGCGGACGATCGCATCGGGAAGGCCATCCTCGTCTCGCATCCTGAGTAGCTCCTCTTGTTCAGCCCGGACCATGGCACGGGCGAGTTGGAGCAAGGCCACCGAGTTCACCGGCCGCTCCACGTGCTCATCGGCCTGCCCGGCAGATCGATCGAGACGCTCTTCGCAGTCATTTCGAAGCCGGTCAACGACCTCAGGAGAAATCCGCTCACCGCTGGCGTCAGATTCCGACACCGCTGCGTCCAGTCTTTCCAGAGCTGCACGCGCCAAGGCTGAATCCACCGTTTGCGCCAACGCCGCATCATCGTCGCCGCGCACTCCCAACCATCGTGCGAGCGGTGCAACAGACAGCGTCAACAGCAGACTGATAACTATGATCGCGAATGTCGTAGCCAGGAGCACATCGCGGTAGGGAAAGGGTTCACCACTGGAGACGACGAGCGGAAGCGAGAAAGCCGCGAGTCCTGACACCGGCCCTCGGGCACCCGCCCAGGCAACGACAACCGCCTGCCTGACCGCCTGGTCTCGAACAACGCCGCGACGCCTGTCCCGGGAACGCTCGATGACAACCATGAGACCCACGAACAAGAACCGAGTGCCGACCAAGGTGACGAGCACCACGGGCACCAACACCAGTACGAGGGCTACCTCGTCTGAGCCCAGCCGCCTGAAAACTTCGGGTATCTCCAACCCGATGAGGCAGAAGGCGAACGACTGCAAGATGAAGGTGACGTGCCGCCACACGGTGGTTCCTTGCAGCCGCCCCGACCACCCGGGGTCTGCATGCTGAGCGTTGGCGAGCCACAGGGCCGCCACCACTACCGCCAGAATCCCCGAGCCTTCGAACTCTTCGGCAACGACGTAGATCAAGAATGGCGCGACGACAATCAATGAGTTGGCGGCCACTAAATCTCGACTGCGACGCAGAACAGTCGACATGCCCCATCCCGCAAGCGAACCGATCAGCACGCCGATACCGACGGCAGCAGCGAGCATCCCCGCTGCATTCAGCATCGTCACACTGCCGGCCACCGCCGCAACCACGGCCACACGCAACGCCGTCAGACCTGTTCCGTCATTGACGAGGCTTTCGCCTTCCAGGATGGAGACCAAGCGACGGGGCAGCGACGCTCGTTTCGCGATCGTGCTGACCGCCACCGCGTCGGTTGGGGAGACGATCGCCCCTAGGGCGAACGCGACGGCCAATGGCATCGCCACGAACAGGCTCACCACACCGCCCACAACCAACGTCGCCGTCAGCACCAGTCCGATCGCCAGTGCCAGGACAGGTCGACTCACGCGACGCAGGTCGAGGTAGGACGAACTCAGAGCCTCACCGAAAACCAAGGGCGCCAGAAGCAGAATCAAGATCACTTCCGGTTCTGGGGGCGCGGCGGGTCCGAACGGCGCGAGACCCACGACCACTCCGAGAGCAATTAATGGAAGGGCGATTCCCCACCCGCGTTGCCTCATGAACGCCGCGAGGCCGAGAACGATGACCGCGGTGAGTGCGTACGCGAACAGATCGTCGAGCATCCAGCAACCCGGTCAGATCAGCCGGAAGACTCGATGCGTCGTCGCCCTTCGAAGGCGCGCCCGAGAGTTACCTCATCGGCGTACTCGAGGTCACCACCCACCGGCAAGCCACTCGCCAAGCGCGAGACCGCTACCCCCAATGGCTGAATGGTGCGGGCGAGATACGTGGCGGTTGCTTCCCCTTCGAGGTTCGGGTCTGTCGCGAGGATGACTTCGTTGATTGTGCCGTCCGCGAGTCGGCTGAGAAGTTCTCGGATGCGTAAGTCCTCCGGGCCGATGCCTTCGATGGGATTGATCGAGCCACCGAGGACGTGATAGCGACCGCGAAACTCACGAGTTCGTTCGATCGCGACAACGTCTTTCGGTTCCTCGACAACACACACAACGCTGAGATCACGCTTGGGGTCCGCGCAAATACGACATTGATCAGCCTCAGAGATGTTTCCGCAGGTGTCGCAGAACTGCACTCGCTCCTTCACGCGAACGAGCGACTCAACCAAACGCTGAACATCTTCCTGCTCAGACGCCAGTAGGTGGAACGCGATTCGTTGCGCACTCTTCGGGCCAACACCCGGCAATCGCCCCAACTCATCGATGAGATCCTGAACGGCACCTTCGTACATCAGTGCTCGATCTCCCCGATCTGCGTGGCGCCCATTTCCCGCATCACCAGGTCAACGCCGGAAATATCGTCGACGTTCACGTCATCGACGCTCGGAGCGTCGGCAGGGTCGTTACTACTGCTGTTGGCTCCACTAGTGCCCGACGCAGACGCGTTGGCGTTCGACGCAACCACAACATCGATGCGCAGATCAACTTTGAGGGTGTCCGCGATCGCCGCTCGAAGTTTCTCGTCGTGGCCGCTCGATGCCGCGTTGGCGACTTTGCCGGGGCTATCAACTGCCACTGCGAGAACTCCGTCCGACCACGAGACCGGCCGGGAATCGTTAAACAGCACCCACGCCACCCTGGTGCGAGACAACGTGTCCATCACCGCCGGCCACATCGTGACGAACCCTTCGAGAGTGATGTCCGAATCGGCCGCGCTAACCGTCGAGGCTGTCGTCGCCGGCTCAGCATCGTGCGTCGGCGCACCCAAGGTGCCTGAACTGTCGGCACCGTCTGCGCCGTCTGGGCT
>PYIJ01037277.1_pt1 | contig 10292 bp, 7 predicted proteins | sample 3578051 | NCBI WGS metagenome assembly PYIJ01 (sample SAMN08408021, study PRJNA431606) | Marine metagenome isolate SA_KN192-05_S13_5m, whole genome shotgun... | biome: marine; feature: oceanic pelagic zone; material: water; isolation source: surface water sample, 0.2-0.8 um fraction ... | reverse complement strand
TTCTTTAACTTCAATGGTAATGTTATCATCTGAGTTCGTTTTTTGGGTCAAGTTATTTTTGCCTATGGATGATTTACTTGTACCCATTGGGTTTTGATTACCAATTAATTTTGCAAGAAGTTCTTGTAACCTGCTGCTGGTTATTGGCCTTTCAAGTTTGCCTTGGTTTGCTAATGATAACGTACCTGTTTCTTCAGAAACAACAATACAAATACATCTGTCAAATCTTTCTGTAATTCCTAATGCTGCTAGGTGTCTTGTGCCATATCTACTTATACCTTGTCTTGAGAGAGGAAGTATTACTCCAGCCGAAATTATTTTATTACCTTTTACAAGAACAGCTCCATCATGTAATGGTGTATCTGTTGCAAAAAGATTTATTAAAAGTTCAGTTGATAATTGAGCCTCAATATTTGTACCTGAATACAAAAAATCTTCAGGTCTTAAATCACTTCCTAAATCAACAACGATTAAAGCGCCTCTTCTATTCTGTGAAAGTTTACCTGCAGTATCAACCAACTGAGTAATAGTAGTTGATGCTGCTCTAAACTCCTTAGGGGGATTTCCCAATAATACAGTTAGTCTACCAGTCCCTAATAATTCCATTAATCTTCTAAGCTCTCCTTGCCAAAGGATTGCTAAAGAAAGTGAGCAGACTAAGACTACAGCATCAATTAACTTTGATGTTAATGGAAGGTAAGCATATCTTTGAATAAACCATGCTGTTGAAACTAAAAATAAATATCCCCTTAAAAGCCATAGTGTTCTCTGTTCTTTGACTCTAGAAAATAATAAAAGTCCAAATCCAATAGCAAATAAGACGTCTAATAAAAGTTTTAAATTTATTAACCCCCAGAAATTCACATTAAATAAAAATTTAATCTAAATGTACCTAACTTTGTTTAATAAAGCGATCAGGCAATACATCGTATTTTAAAAGATCAAAAGGACTTTCTCTTTTTTGAATAATCTCTGCTTCCCCCTCACAAACTAAAAGAGCAGCAGGTCTTGGGATTCTATTATAATTTGAACTCATTGAATTATTGTACGCACCAGTACCAAAAACACATATAAGATCTCCTGTTTTACAATCTGCTAGTTCTATTTCCTTGAACAATACATCTCCTGATTCACAGTGCTTACCAGCAATAGTATATTTATTTTTGGAGTTAATATTAAATGGATTACTTACCAAACAAGCAGAATAATTTGATTGATATGTTATGGGTCTAGGATTATCACTCATTCCGCCATCAACAGACAAATAAGTTCTGATTCCAGGAATTTCTTTAAAAGCTCCAATTTTGTAAATTGTTATGCCTGCTGTAGATACGATGGATCTTCCAGGCTCACACATCAATTTAGGTAGATCTAAATGGTGTTTTTTACAGGCTTTAACAACAGAGTTGGAAATTGTTTTTACCCATTCATCAATAGAAGGCGGATCGTCATTTTTTGTATATTTAATGCCTAATCCTCCTCCAACATTTAGTTCTTTAATATGATGACCAAATTTTTTGGCGTCCAAAATAACCTTTACCATTATTTCACATAAATCTTTATGAGGGTCTAGTTCAAAAATCTGGGAGCCAATATGAGCATGTAGTCCTATTAACTTTAGATGTTTAGTGTTGCTTATGCTTGCAAATAAATCGTTCAAATATTCAATTCCAAAACCAAATTTGCTATCAAATGAACCTGTTCTTATATATTCATGTGTATGGCATTCTATTCCAGGCGTAAAGCGAATCATAATTTCTAATTCATGATTTAACGAATTTGATATTTCCTCTAATCTTTTTAAGTCGTAGTCATTATCTACAATTATTTTTATGTTATTTCTAATTGCAAAATCTATTTCTTTGTCAGATTTATTATTGCCATGAAAAACAATTTTTTCATTTGGTACCCCACCCTTTAGAGCAGTTAATAATTCACCCTCTGAAACTGCATCAAGTCCTAGACCCTCTGAAGAAACAAGGTTACTCATGAATATAGAGCTATTTGCCTTGGAGGCGTATATCGGGAGTGATTCCCCTGGGTAATACTTTTCTAATGCTTTTTTATAAGCTCTACAAGACTTTCTTAAAGTGAGTTCATCAAGGATGTAAAGAGGAGAATCATATTTTTTAACTAATTCTTCAATAGAACACCCACCTACGGACAATTTTCCATCCTCTCCAATGGAAGTAGTAATAGGCACGATATTTTTATTAGGACTTTCCCACTCAATTTTTTGTTTTAAAAAAGATTTTTTTTCTTCCATGTGAGAGCTTTAAAGTAAAGTTTTGCGAAAACTGTCATATTTTATAATGACTCTAGATTTGAAATTCTAAATACAAATTTATAATAATAATGATATCTATTAAACAAATAAATGAGAAAGATATTGATTTATGTTATGAATTAGATTCAAAAACGATTTCCCTTTGGAGCAAGAAACAATGGGCCAACGAATTCAAAAAAGAAGGTACAAAAATCTTTGGATTATTAATTACAAATTTAGTCATTGGAATATGCGTTTTTCAAGTTGTTCTTGATGAAGCTCAAATAAATTATTTTGTTGTAAATAAGAAATTCAGGAAAAAGGGTTTTGGTTCTTATCTAATGAGCTATTTAATTCATAAATGTGAAAAATTAAATCTAAAGAAATTACTGTTGGAGGTCTCTCGAAAAAATGTTATTGCTGAAAGATTTTATAGTCGATTTAATTTTTCTACTGTAGGAATAAGAAAAAATTATTATAAAGATGGTTCAAATGCCCTTTTAAAAGAAAAAAAATTAACAACAAAATAATGTAAAAATTTAATTGTTCGGATAACCAGAATGCTTGAAATTACTATAATTTCTTGCTATATCGCAAAAAAAATGCAATTTAATTTAATAAATTATACTTTTGGGTATTCACAAAAGCTCATTCTGAACACAAAATTGACTTATTACTGGTAGGTTATTAGTAGGAATTTAATCTTCTAATGTTTGAAAGATTTACAGAAAAGGCTATAAAAGTCATTATGCTTGCTCAAGAGGAAGCTAGGAGACTTGGACATAATTTTGTTGGAACTGAACAAATTCTTTTAGGGTTAATTGGAGAAGGAACTGGGGTAGCAGCGAAAGTACTTAAATCACTTGGAGTTAATTTAAAAGATTCAAGAATAGAAGTAGAAAAAATAATAGGCAGAGGCTCAGGTTTTGTAGCTGTAGAAATACCTTTTACCCCTAGAGCTAAAAGAGTTTTAGAATTATCTCTGGAAGAGGCTCGTCAACTAGGCCACAATTATATAGGTACTGAACATTTATTATTAGGTTTAATAAGAGAGGGAGAGGGTGTTGCTGCAAGAGTTCTTGAAAATCTTAATATTGACCTAACCAAAGTAAGAACTCAAGTAATAAGGATGCTAGGCGAAACAGCAGAAGTTGGGTCTGGGGCTAGTTCAAGTAAGGGAAATTTAAAAACTGCTACACTTGACGAATTTGGGACAAATTTAACAAAATTAGCTAGTGAATCAAAATTAGATCCAGTCGTTGGCCGCCATCCAGAAATAGATCGTGTAGTTCAAATATTGGGTAGGAGGACAAAAAATAATCCTGTTCTCATTGGCGAGCCTGGTGTAGGTAAAACTGCTATAGCAGAAGGTTTAGCTCAAAGAATACAAACTGGTGATATTCCAGACATACTTGAAGATAAAAGAGTTTTGACACTTGATATAGGACTTTTGGTCGCAGGAACAAAATATAGAGGTGAATTTGAAGAAAGGTTAAAAAAAATAATGGAAGAAATTAAATCAGCAGGTAATGTCATTCTTGTTATAGATGAAGTACATACCTTAATAGGAGCAGGAGCTGCTGAAGGAGCTATAGATGCAGCAAATATTCTTAAGCCAGCTTTAGCTAGAGGAGAACTTCAATGTATTGGAGCTACAACTCTCGATGAATATAGAAAACATATTGAAAGAGATGCCGCTTTAGAAAGAAGGTTTCAGCCTGTAATGGTCGGAGAGCCATCTATTGAAGATACTATTGAAATTTTAAAAGGTCTTAGAGAACGATACGAACAACATCATCGTCTAAAAATTACTGATGATGCGCTTGAAGCAGCAGCTCATTTAGGGGATCGATATATATCTGATAGATTTTTACCTGATAAAGCTATAGATCTTATTGATGAGGCTGGAAGTAGAGTACGTTTAATAAATTCTAAACTTCCCCCTGAAGCTAAAGAAATAGATAGAGAACTAAGACAGGTACAAAAACAGAAAGAAGAATCTGTAAGAAATCAAAATTTTGATCAAGCAGGTCAATTACGAGAAAAAGAGATGGAATTGTCCGCAAAAATTAAAGAGGTATTGGATAATAAAAAAGAATCTATTGCTGGAGATCAAACGGATGCTGATAATAAGTCTGAAAAAAGTGATTCAGAACTTATACAAAGCCCCCTTGTTAGTGAAGAGGACATAGCACATATTGTGGCGTCATGGACGGGTGTTCCTGTTCAAAAATTAACAGAAACTGAATCAGTTAAGCTTCTTAATATGGAAGAAACACTTCACCAAAGGTTAATTGGCCAAGATGAAGCGGTAAAGGCTGTTTCTAGAGCTATAAGAAGAGCAAGAGTTGGATTGAAGAATCCTAACAGACCCATCGCAAGTTTTATCTTTTCTGGTCCTACTGGTGTTGGTAAAACTGAATTGACGAAATCATTAGCTTCATATTTCTTCGGAAGTGAAGAAGCAATGATTAGATTAGATATGTCAGAATTTATGGAAAGACATACAGTTAGTAAACTTATAGGATCGCCTCCTGGATATGTAGGTTTTAATGAAGGTGGTCAGCTTACTGAGGCAGTCAGAAGACGTCCTTACACTGTTGTTTTATTTGATGAGGTTGAAAAGGCGCATCCAGACGTATTCAATTTATTATTACAACTGCTAGAAGACGGAAGATTAACTGACTCTAAAGGCAGAACTGTAGATTTTAAAAATACATTGTTAATTATGACTTCTAATATCGGGTCTAAAGTAATCGAGAAAGGAGGAGGCGGTTTAGGATTTGAATTTTCAGGTGATTCAGTTGAAGATAGCCAATACAATAGAATTAAATCTTTAGTTAATGAAGAACTTAAGCAATACTTTAGACCTGAATTTTTAAATAGACTTGATGAAATAATTGTATTCAGACAACTAACAAAAAATGAGGTTAAAGAAATTGCTGATATAATGTTGCAAGAAGTTTTTGCAAGATTACAAGATAAAGGCATTAAGCTAAATGTTACAGATGCTTTTAAAGAAAGACTTGTTGAAGAAGGTTATAATCCTTCATACGGAGCAAGACCTTTAAGAAGAGCTGTTATGCGTTTACTAGAAGATAGTTTGGCTGAAGAAGTTCTTTCTGGGAGGATAAAAGATGGAGATAATGCTTTAGTTGATATAGACGATACTAAAAAAGTTACAATAAATATTTCCTCTGAAGAATCTTCTCAAGAGTTAGCAAGTGCAAACTTCTAATTATTTAAATTAAATATGCAGTCAATCTCTCCAGAAACTATATATAGGGGGAATTCTGCTTGGGAAAAATCTTTACCTCAAATTACTAAGTTAACAAAAAGCCCAATAATTTTAGGTAGAGGCATTCATACGAATAATTTAAGAAATAAAATTTTTATTGATTTAAAAAATCATAACCTGAGAGTCAAATCTGCCAATTTACAATTTGATTGTTGTTATGAAGATATTTCAAGAGTAAAGGAAATAATTTCAAAGAACAATCATGACTCTATTATTGCTGCTGGGGGCGGCAAAGTTCTTGATTCTGGTAAATACATAGCAGAGTGCCTTAATATCCCTTGTGTCTCTGTACCACTTAGCGCCTCTACATGCGCAGGTTGGACAGCCTTATCGAATATCTATACAAAAGATGGCCAATTTATAAAGGATGTTTCATTAAAATCTTGTCCAAAAATTCTAGTATATGACCATAAATTTATTCAAACAGCTCCGTCAAGAACACTTGCAAGTGGTATAGCGGATGCTTTGGCAAAATGGTATGAATCCTCAATAACGAGTTCAACAATTGATGATGGTCTTGTTCAGCAAGCGATTCAGATATCAAGAGTTCTAAGGGATCAACTACTAATAGATGGAGAAAAAGCATTTAAGAGTGAATTTGAAAATAATTCTTCTTGGCGAAATACTATAGAAGCGTGTGGACTAACTGCAGGATTAATAGGAGGTATTGGAGGAGAAAAGTGTAGGACTGCAGCCGCACATGCGATTCACAATGCAATTACTCAGATAATTACTCCAAATAAATTTCTACATGGTGAGATTGTTGGTGTTGGATTATTATTACAATTAAGACTAGAAGAAATGAAAAATAATAATAAATTAGCTGATCAATCAATTAAACAATTGTTGGTACTTATGAAAGAATTGAATTTACCAACTACTATCCGACAACTTGGAATAAATGTTTTTGAAAATAATAATTTAGAGAAAATTGCTGATTTTACTTGTAGAGAGAAATCTGAGATTCATTTCTTGCCTTTTGAAATTCATAAACAAGATATAGTTGAGGTAATCGCAAATTTTGAAAAACAAAAAATTAAAACATAAACATTTTTTTGACTGAAAATAATTTTGAAAAATTAAATGATTTAAATGTGGAATTTTTTGAAAGTGCCAAATTTTCACTTTTAGATCCTTTAGGTCTTTATTTGGCAAATGATGTTGAATGGATAAAACTCAACCAAAACTGGAACTCTTTGAAATTTCCCGTGGCAATAGGAGGAAAAGGTCAACCTATACTTCTTTTACATGGCTTTGATAGTAGTTTTTTAGAGTTCAGGAGAATATATAAATCACTAAAAAGAAATTTCCAAGTTATAGTTCCTGATCTTTTAGGCTTTGGTTTTAGTCCTAGGTGCGCAACAAATGAATACAATTCCTCGAAAATAATTTCGTATTTAATTGATCTCCTTAAGACCTTACAGATAACAAATAATTTAAAAATTATTGGTGCCTCTATGGGAGGCTCAACAGCTTTAAAACTTGCTTTTGAAATTCCTGATTCTATTGATAAAATTATTCTTTTATCCCCAGCCGGATTGTTTGGAAAACCTAAGAGTATCCCTTTTCCTCTCAACCAAATTGGCGCCTCATTTCTTGGATTACCTCAGGTCAGAAAAAGTCTTTGTAGGCAAGCATTTGCTTTCCCAGATGAATGTGTTGGTGAGATGGAAGAGCAAATTGCTTCAATTCATCTAGGTTGTAAAGGATGGAGGAATTCACTTGCATCATTTGCAAAAAGTGGAGGCTTTGCTGGAACTCATAAATACATCCAAAATATCCCAATTAAAACATTATGTGGTGAAAATGATAGAATTCTTGGGAAAAAAGAGATTAAAAATATAAGAAATATTGAAAAATTAAATTTTGTAGGGTTGCAAAATTGTGGTCATCTTCCACATGTAGATCTACCATCGTTATCTAGTAAAATCATCCAAGATTATTTTTTGGAATAAAAGATTTGTTAATTAATTCAGATACTTGAGAATTATAAAGATGTAATACACAACAGATGGAGTAAAAATGTAACTGTCAATTCTGTCAAGTATTCCACCATGCCCCGGTAAAAAAGTTCCGGAATCTTTTATTTTTGCATCTCTCTTCATCATAGATTCAATTAAATCTCCAACTAATGCCATAAGAGAAATTGAAATTCCATATAAGATTCCAACAAATAATGGATTTTCCCAATTCATTAAAAATGCGAAAAATATTGCTAATAAAATTGAACAGGATATTCCTCCAATTAAACCTTCTATAGTTTTGCTGGGAGATATGGGAGAGAGAGATGTTTTGCCAAGCGACTTTCCAATAAAATAAGAACCAATATCACTTGCTACAATTAAAAAACAAGAAGTTAAAGTTAAATGAAGACCTGTAGTATTTGATAAGTTCTCAAAAGAAATAAACCCCTGATTTGAATTTATTATCACTGAATCTAATCCCCTTAACTTAATCCAGTAACTTGGTAAAAAACCTAAATAAAATAAACCAAAAATAGAGGCGGCAATATCTGAAATTGTTCCAGGTTTTGGTTGCAAAAGTAACCAAGTGCAAATCCCAACAGAACAGATTGGCAAAATTGAATTTGATATTTCTCCTTCAAGCAAACCAATGGTCTTAAGATAAGTTGAAATTATGATAATGAAAGATGAAAATAATGTGGTTTTTGTAGCCGGTTTTATTCCTTTAAATTCTGCCATTCTAAAAAACTCCAATAATGCTAAATACGTTAACAATGCTATTGCTAATGTAAAAAACCAACCCCCCAACAAAACAACAATTAAACCAAAAGTCCCTATAATTAGCCCGCTCTTTAATCTCATATGAAATTTCTATGTTTTTACTACTCTTATATTAAAATTTACCAGATCTTTATTGCATAAACCTTGATTATTTATCCAATTAAACCTATCTATATCAATTTTTTCTCCAGGAACAATTAGAGGAATCCCAGGAGGATAAGGGCAAATGATATCTCCAGATATTTTATTTAATGATTGCGAGAAAGGAATACTCCGAGTCTCACTTATCCAAGCATTTCCAATTTCAATTTCGGGAGCCTGAACTAATTTAAAGGGCGATTGGAGCACTTCTAATCTTTTTGATTTTTTAGAATTAAATAATAATTTATTCCATAACTTTTCAAATAAATTAAGAAAATCTTTTTGATTTGCAAATCCTAAGCAAAAAGTGAGAGTCATCATTTCTGGTAATTCAGCAATAAGACCATTTCTATAAAAAAACTTATCAGCAGTAAAACCATCAATTCCAGCCTTTGAGGTATTTAAGACAATTTTCAAGGGATCTTGGGTTTCTATGAGAGGAATATTTTTTTGAATTAATTTTTTGTAAATACTTTTTGCTTCTAAAATTCTTTTTTGGTATTTTGATAAACTTTTTTTATTAAGCCAGTCCTTAATAGACTCTTCACAAGAAGAAAGTAACAAGGAACTAGGACTAGTAGTTTGCAACAAATTAATACTCTTGATTAAATTATTTTCATTTATTAGATTCCCTTTATACCAAATTACTGCCGTTTGAGTTAAACCATTGAGAGACTTATGCAATGAATGCACGACTAAATCAGCGTTTGATGATAAGGCTGGTTTTGGTAAATTAAGGTCTTCACAAAAAAGAAAATATGAACCATGAGCTTCATCAACTAAGACAGGTAAACTTTTTTGATGACAAAAATCTATTAAAGGCTCTAAATCTCCGGCATATCCATGATAAGAGGGACTTACAAGAATCACTCCTACAATATTATTCTCATCAAAATTTAATTTTTTAAATACATTTTTCAACCAAATTTTTGTAATTGGTTTGTAATGACCTGTTTCTGTTGAAAATTCTAGGTCAAAAAATATTGGATTTATGTTCTGCATTGCACATATTTTTATAACACTTATATGAACATTTCTAGGCATTAGGATAGCTTCCCCTGGATTCGCCATCGCGATTACTGCTGATTGTATTAATCCAGAAGCTCCATTAACTCCAAAAAAACATCCTTTCGCTCCAAATTTGTTAGAAAATTCTCTTTGAGATTTAGCAATTAATCCGCTTTGAGATAATGGCGAACCTATTTCTGGTAGTTCTGGTAAGTCCCAATACCCAGGGGGGTTTTTTAATAATTTCACTAATTTTTTTGGTAAAGCCACCCCTCTGTTATGCGCGGGAAAGAACAAAGACTTTAAAAACTTTTTAGTAAGAAAAGATGAAATTCTCATAAAGTATATTTGACATATATAGAATGGACTAGATGGTATTCTTTTTTGATACTTTTTAACTTTAATGAAAAGTTCTTATTCGCAATATTCAGCAAAAGATGACTTAATTTGGTTGATTTTAAGACCATGGATTTTTATTCCAAGAGTTTTATATATCCTTTTAACTTTTATTTTTCTTTTTTTAAGAATACTTTTTCAAGGTAACAGTAAAAATAAAAATATACAAAAAAATCTCTCGAAATATCTTTTTGATGTAATAACAGGTTTAGGACCTTGTTTTATAAAATTAGGACAGGCTCTTTCAACTAGACCAGATCTTGTTAGACAAGATTGGCTTACAGAACTTACAAACTTGCAGGATAATCTTCCAGCATTTGATCACAAAATTGCTTTAAAAATTATTGAGAAGGAGCTTGGAGCCCCTGCTCATGAGCTGTTTGATGAGTTCCCAGATAGCCCTGTCGCTTCAGCAAGCTTAGGCCAAGTATATAAAGCA
>PYIJ01006203.1_pt1 | contig 10360 bp, 8 predicted proteins | sample 3578051 | NCBI WGS metagenome assembly PYIJ01 (sample SAMN08408021, study PRJNA431606) | Marine metagenome isolate SA_KN192-05_S13_5m, whole genome shotgun... | biome: marine; feature: oceanic pelagic zone; material: water; isolation source: surface water sample, 0.2-0.8 um fraction ... | reverse complement strand
TATCCAGGACAACCCAACTGCACCGAAGCCTTGAATTGTTGTTAACTGCCTGGTGGGTAGAACAAATTTTCTAATTAGGAATGATAAAAAAAATGTAATTAAAGCAAGAGCTATAAGTGAAAAAGCATACTTCATATTTTCTTGTATGAACGCATAAATTATTGTTGGGATAGTTGCTAATGCAAGTACGGGAAGTATTCCACCACTAATAAAAAGTACAACTTTTATCATTTAAATAAAACTTAACAAAAAGTATCTTCTATTTTTTCGATAGATTCTGGAAGTGTAAAGACAACAAGCCTATCTTTATCACCAAACTTCCAAGCTCCTGATGGGATAAAAGTATTTTCTCTTCTAGTGACTCCAGCAATTAAACAATTTTCAGGCAACTCAAGTTCAATTAGTGATTTATCTAATACATGGCATTCGCTGGAAAGTACTATTTCTAATGCTTCAACTTCAGTATCTTCAAAAGTTAATGCAGATGTAACCTGGTCTGATCTTACATCTTGTAAGATTGAATTTGCTGCAGTTATTCTGGTTGAAATAGTTGCTTGAATAGAGGAATCTTTAAGCAGTTCAAGGTAGTCAATTTTATTTACTCTTGTTATGATCTCAGGGGCTCCTAATGCGTTAGCAACTAATGAGCAAACAATATTCTTCGAGTCATCTTTACTTAAAGCAACTACTGCGGAGTTATCATCTACGCCAATATTTTGTAAATTTAATGGATCTTTAGGATCATTGTAAACAACAATAACATTAGAATTATTTTCAGCTATCCTATTGCAATCATCTTTGTTGTCATCGATTACAACAACTTCATAATTTTTATATAACCTTTCAGCTAGCAATTCTGATGATCTTGAAGCTCCAATTATTATTACTTTTTTAATTTCATCTTTTCGATCAATACCAATCAAAGATGTTGCTGTTTGTATATCTCCAGATTTAACAATAACTTTTATATGATCCTCAACTTGCAGCTGAGTATCACCATTTGCAATATGTGACGTGCCGTCACGCATGTAGGCTGTAACGAGCCAATTATCTCTTCCTCCGAATTCATGTATGTTTGACAATTGATTTTTAATTAATGGAGAATTTTCAGTTACAACACCACCAACTGAAAGTAGCTTTCCATTACTGAATTCATGTATGTCATATATACCAGCTCTTGATAAAAGCTTTTCAATTTCATCACATGCACTTTCAGATGGATCAATAATTTTATCTATATTTAAATCATCTATTTCATTTTTTAAAGAGGTGTCTTGAACTCTAGCAAAAGATTTTTTTGTTCCCATATTTTTTGCTAAATAGCAAGACAACATATTTACATTTTCATCATCTGTAACCGCAATTATTATATCTGCTTCTTCTGAGCCGGCTTGAGTTAAGGATGAGGGACTTCCACCATTTCCTTTGATTACAAGAGCATCAAGAGTTGCATTCAGTTCTTCAACCTTTATCGGATTTTGCTCAACGACTGTGACATCATGTTGCTCACTCGATAACTTACCAGCTAGGAAGCTTCCTACTTCACCAGCCCCGATGATGATAATTTTTTTCAAAATGTCCTCACTTTAAGAATAGTGGCTTTTCAAATACATGGTAATATATTTATAAGTGACTCAAATTAATACCATATCAAATGAGCAAAGTTTTTTACTAGATTCAATTGTGGATTTATTACTAAGTCAAAAAATAACGAGTTTAAAAGTTTTAAATCTGCAGTCCGATCAATTTCATGATTGTGTAATTATTGGTTCTGCTAATTCAATGATCCAAATGAATTCAGTTGTTAAAAAAATTAAAAATGATTTAACCGTTAATGAATTTATATATGAAGGTGAAAATTCAAGTTGGTTATTAATAAGTATTAAAGGTATATTGATTCAAATATTCACTGAAGAATCTCGGGAGTATTACAATATTGAAGATATATATTTTGATAGTGAGACTCTTTATAATTACGGTTAACAAAAACCTAGGGGCTGTAGCTCAGCTGGCAGAGCACCTGCATGGCATGCAGGGGGTCAGGGGTTCAAATCCCCTCAGCTCCACTGAATAAATGAATTTTCAATTTTTAAAAAATTTAATTAATGACACAAAAGAGCTCGGTGTTTCACAGTTTATAATTATCATTGCCCTATTTATTCAAGTAGGTATTGTGACTAGGGGATTAGGAACTTCAAAATATGGTCAAGCTGTATTAGTACTAGCCTTAATTGCGGTAATATTTAGAACATTTCATGGAAGAAACAGTGATGTAACTTTACTAATGTTAAAAAAACATGGTTCAGGCATGTTTACGATTTCTTTAATTTATGATTTTTTAATAGGTTTGATTTGCTACTTATTGTGTTTATTTGTTTTTCAGTCTCAACTTAATTCATTGTTTGGAAATTACAATATGAGTTTGGCTTTAAACATTTTATTAATTTCAAGGATTTTTCAAACATTTTCAGAGAGCTCAAAGGCAGTTCTTACTTACAATGGAAAATTTAAAAGATTTGCACTTGTAGATACTGTTTCAAACTTAATAAGATTTTTAGCAATTGTTGCGCTCTTTAATTTTAATCCAACTATTGATAATTATTTATTCGGTCAAGCAGTTTTTTGTTTTGTTTATGGATTCTTTAGTTTATTTATATGTAGAGAGTTTTTTAAAATTTCAGAAATTTCAATCAAAAATATTAAAGGTTACTTTAGTAAGTTTAAGTTAGATTATTCAAAACAAAGATTTGATCAACTAGTTGGTATTGTTCCACAACACTTGGATCTAGTTATTCTTGGATACTTTACTGATTTATCAACAGTAGGTATTTTTAGAATTGCAAAAAGGCTTATAGAGCCAGTAACATATATTGTTTCAGTCATAACACCAATTGTTCAAAACAACCTATCAAAAGACAACATAAAAGTAAATTTTTCAAATCTTGTAAAAAACTTTTTACTACCAATCTCAGTTTTCCTAACTGCCTTATATTTCTATTTTGGAGATGAGTTTATAAATCTAATATCTGGGCCAACCTTTAAAGAAGCGTATAGTCCGTTATTGATACTTTTGATTGGGTATTTAGCATACTTAAATACATTTTGGATTAGACAGTTATTATTATTTGCAAATTTAATTCATTTCCATGCATACAGCAGATTAATTGCATTAAGTGTTTTTATATTCTCTTCATTTTTACTTGTTTCTAATTTTGGTGCAATTGGTATAGCGATAGCTTTATCGTTAAGTATGGTTTCTCAAAAAATTTATGAATTTTATGCATATTATAAAAATATAAAGCAAAATTAAATATCTAACATATTTAAAACTTCCTTAGTTATCATTTAATATGAATGATAAATATTGATAATTTAAAATTATATGGATTAACATTTTCATTATTTTTAATTTCTTTAGATGCTTACACAATCTTTAATGTACCTTTTCAATGGATAGGTCTATCAACAATTGTATTTTTATTCGTTTTGAATTTTAAAAAAATTTATTCTCAAATAAATACAGTTTTTTTTGTAATAATATTTATTATTTTTACGCCAATACTTTTTGAAATTTTTAATAGCTATGAAATACTCTTTGAAAGAGATTACCAACTTAGAGTATTTAATTTTGTTTCATTTTTTATCATCGTATATGTTGCTCAAACATTTTTACCATCAATTAGCCAAGAAAAATTTATGAATTTATTAGAAAAATTGTTATTAATTATTTCAGTATTTTCTATATACATTTTCATTTCCCAAATTTTTGATTTATTTGAACCATTTCGAAATAGATCTAATACAAATTTAATGAGTAATACCTCACAAACTACATTTTGGCCGTATGAGCCGCATAGAATAATGGGGACTTTTAGGGAACCATTGCTGTATGCTTCCTATATATTTCCTATTTCTTTGATACTTTTTTTATGTAAGAAAAATATAAGTATCTTATCTACGTTTATTATTGCTTTAGCTTTAGGACTTACAAGAAGTGATTTAATAAGAATTTATGCAATTACTGGAATTATTCTTTTTATAGTGCTTCTTTTGTACAAAAAAAGTAAAAATAATAAAATTGTTTTCTTTTTATTTGCAGTTCTTCTATTTTCTTTTATTTCAATTCAAGAGTGTAAAGTTAATCCCGAAAGCAATGACTGTTTAGATTTAAATATTGAAGAATCTAATGATTTTCTTTCTTTTGAAGATTTGGAGTCTATTACTAATTTAGATTCAGATAGAAAAAATTCTCTCAATTTTCTACTGAAAAGTGATTTAAATTATTTTGGTCAAGGATTTAACACTATTGTTATCGAATATCAACAATATCTTACTAATGAAATAAATCAAGAAATGTATTTAACCAACAGAGTGCTTCCAAAATATTTAAATATTAGTTATCAATCTCAAAATTTTGGAACTGGTAATTACTCAGCAAATTTTTATAAACCAAACACTCAAAGTATGTTAATAAACGTCATAATCTCATCTGGGATAATTTTAATTTTAATTTTGTTTGCAGTTCCCTTATTTGTGCTTTTTGTGAAAAAAGACTTTGGAGCTTTGCTTACAGTGCTTTATCTTTTGCTATTCTTTTTCATTATTCCAATAGAAGAATTAAATGCATTCACAGGTTTAATTTTTGGATACGGGTTTAAAATACTAGAGAAGGGGAATTCATTTGACTAAAGTATTTAATTTTTCACCAGGCCCGTCTAAATTACCACAACCAGTCATAGATGCTGTTGGAAAGTCAGTAAACGTTTACAAAAATACTGGAAAATCTGTATTGGAAATTTCACATAGAAGTAATGAATTTGCAGATATATTGAATGAAATACAAATTAATTTTTCCAAATTGTTCAACTTACCTGAGGATGTGAATGTTTTGTTACTACAGGGAGGTGCTACTTTTCAAAATTCATTTATACCAATGAATGTTAGTAAAAACAAAACCCTAGGCTGCTTTGTTACAGGAACATGGGGCAACAAAACTTCAGAAGATTTCACAAAAATTTTTGATAATTTAGAAATTATTGATGCAAGAAATCAAGATTTAACAAAGTATGTTGGTGGGGACTTTGACGGATTTAAAAATATTAATTTTTTACATATGACCTCAAATGAAACTATCGAGGGTGTGCAGTTCAAAGACTTTAATAATCTAAATCATGACAACTTAATAATTGACATGTCTTCAGATTTGGGTTCTTATAGTTTTAATTTCGATAATTTAAGCTATGTTTATGCTGGCGCCCAGAAAAATATGGGGATACCAGGAGTCACAATTTGTTTGGTGAAGGATGATTTTCTAATTGATACGGATAATCCAAAATATTTAAATTTAAAGTTACTCACAAAATCAAATTCTATTCTTAACACGCCACCAACATTGTCAATCTACGTACTAAACCTTGTTACTAATTGGATGATTGAAATGGGTGGAACTGAATATTTTCAAAATAAGTCAGAGCGCCAATCGAAAACAATATATGATTTTATCGACAACAATAATGAAATCCTGAATTGCAATGTTGATTCAAAATTTAGAAGTAAATCAAATATTGTTTTTAATTTTTTAGATGATTCTCAAAATAATAAATTTATTGACCTAGCAAAAGAAAATGGAATCATAGGTATTAACGGTCACAGAAGCGTAGGCGGTATCAGAGTGAGTTTATTTAATAGTATTGACGATGATATGTTTGAATATTTTATGAATTTTTTCAAAAAATATATTAGTGAAAGTAAATAATTGAAATTTTCAAACATTTCAGAATATTATTTTAATTCAGATAACGTTACTGGATATCTTTCGGATTTTTCAAAATATAATCATGAAATTGACAGTATCAAGCTACATGAAGAGACTATTAAAAAAAATGAAATTACAAGCGATGTAGATGTAAATAATTTTGAACCAATTATTTTATCTTTATACCCCAATAAGATTTTAAACAATGAATCAAAAAATTTTGAAACAAGTGAATTAATCCTTTTAGATGGACATCATAGATGGAAATATGCAAATCAAATAAATCTTGTTAATAAATTAAAGTGTATATTAATTAATTTTAAGGACGTTAAAGTTAAATCTTATTTTTTTAAAATTAATGTAGAGAAAGACAAATTTATCAAGCATTTGTCTGAAGCTGGTTATATACCAAATAATGATGGAAACATTGGAATTTATTTTGAGGATGAAATGTATATAAATAAACAAGTTGAAAATATATTTGATTTGTATAATTTTAAAAAATTAATTCAAGATGATAATGTCATTACACCAATTCTTGAAGATGGTGGCGAGAGCTCAACTTTTGTAAAATTTACATCACTAAAACCACAAGATTTATTATCTATTGATCACCTACTTCCACCTAAGTCAACCTGGATTACCCCTAGGATATAAATGAAAGTAGCACATGTAATAAACTCATTGAATAGGGGAGGTGCAGAAAGCCACCTACTCGAATTGGTAACTGCTCAAAGTAATAACGGATTTATCGTAGATGTAATTGTTATAGGTAAGGATAGTACTAATATTCTTTCAATTAAGAGCGACTTGTTGAAATTTTGTAGAAAAGTCCATCGATTAAAAGGTCCTAGAATGTTTAATATACTATCTTATATAAAACTTCAAAAGATAATTAAAACAAATTCATATGATATTGTACATTCCCATCAGCCAAGAAGTGATTACATGATTTATCTATTAAAGAAATTAATTTTTCCTGAAAAATTTTTTAAGTGGATAGTTTCTGTACATGGTAAATATAATTCCTATCTTGATGAGAATTATAAAAAAATATTTAAATTATATTTTTTTAAAAAACTGGTTAAATCATGGACATTTGCTGATGAAGTAATCGTAATTTCTGATGAGGTAGAAGCATGGTTAGAAAATCAAACCAATCAAATTCAGCCTCATGTTATTAATTATTGGATATCATTTAAAGACAACGTATCAATAGATTTAGATTCTGATTTCAGTATTGGTTTTTTAGGTAGGTTAAACAAAAATAAAGGCATTGAAGACCTCATAGATTCTTTGAATGAACTTAAATTAGATTTTAATTTTGTTATTGGAGGTTTTGGATCAGAAAATTATATTAATTTTTTAAAACAAAAAATGACCAACAAAGTGAAAAGAAATTCATCATTTTTAGGTTATGTTGAAGATCAGTCTAAATTTTTTGAAAGTATTGATTTATTTGTTTTTCCATCCTATTCAGAAGGCCTTGGATTAGTTTTATTAGAGGCTATGAGCTATAAAAAAATCTGTATAACAAGAAATGTAGAACCAATGAATCAATTTATAAATGATGAAAATGGTTATTTGTTTGGTAATAATGATGAGCTAAAAAATTGCATTATTCAAGCCTTTAAAGATGTAAATAATAAAGAAATTTATAATAAAAAAATTGAAAATACTAAAAAAGTACTAGAAACATATGACATAAAAAATGTTTTTCCTAAAATATTAGAAGTGTATAAGTTATGAGCGAGTATAAATTTCAAGAAATTGAATTAAAATGGCAGAAGTATTGGTCCGACAATAATTCAATTAAATGTGACATAAATTCATCAGGTAAAAATTTTTACAATCTATGTATGTATCCATATCCCTCTGGAGACTTGCATATGGGGCATATTCGTAATTACACAATTGGTGATGTAATTACTCGATATAAGATGATGAATGGTTTTAATGTTTTATCACCAATGGGGTGGGATTCGTTTGGTCTTCCTGCGGAGAATGCAGCAATTAAAACTGGAATTCACCCTAAAACTTTCACAGAAGAACGTATAAATAATATGAAAGATCAAATAATCAGGCTTGGCTCTCTTTATGAGTGGGATAGAGAAGTTGCAGCGCACAGTAAAGATTACTACAAGTGGACACAATTTATATTTATTAAACTTTTTAAGAATAAGCTAGCTTACAAAAAAGATGCTCCGGTTAATTGGTGCAACTCATGCAAAACAGTATTAGCCAACGAACAAGTCGTTGAAGGTAACTGTGACAGGTGTGACGCCACAGTTGATCAAAAAAACCTTAATCAATGGTTTTTAAAAATATCTAATTATTCAGATGAGCTTTTAGATGGACTCAATCAAATAGGAGATTGGCCAGAGAACGTAAAAGCAATGCAAAGAAATTGGATAGGAAAATCTGAAGGTGCAGAATTTTCATTAAATATTGAAAACACAGAATTAAATTTCGATGTGTTTACTACAAGACCGGATACTCTATTCGGAATGACATTTGCAGTATTGTCTCCCGAACATCATCTTATGAGTGAGATTCTTGGTTTATCACCAAATAGTGATGAATTACTTAAATATATAAATGATGCAAAAAATAAATCTGAATTTGAGAGAATGTCTCTAACAAAAGAAAAAACTGGTGTAGACACAGGACTCTCTGTGATAAATCCTGTCAACGGAAAGAATGTTTCTTTATGGATAGCAGATTATGTATTAATTAATTATGGAACTGGTGCAATTATGGCCGTACCCGGTCATGACCAAAGAGACTATGATTTTGCAAAAAAATATAACATTGAGATTATTCAAGTTATATCTGATAAGGCCAAAAAATCATCAATTGAAAACGAAGCATATGTGGGTGAAGGGATCCTTATTAATTCAGGAGAATTTGATAATTTAGCATCTCATAATGAAGGCTCTAAAGAAATTATTCAATTTCTAGAAAAAAGCAAAATTGGGACAAGTAAAACCACATTTCGCCTGAGAGACTGGTTAATAAGTCGTCAAAGATACTGGGGGTGCCCTATTCCACTAATAAATTGTGAAAAGTGTGGAATGGTGCCCGAGAAAGAGGAGAATCTACCAGTTTTATTGCCAGAAATTAATGATTATAAGAATACTAACGAATCACCTCTTGCTAAGAGTGAAGAATTTATAAATACAAACTGTCCTACATGCGGTAATGAGGCAAAAAGAGAAACAGATACAATGGATACTTTTGTTGACTCATCATGGTATTTTTTAAGATTCGTTGATCCTGATAACAAAGATATGCCATTTGACGCGAGCAAAGTTAATAATTGGCTACCTGTTGATCAATATATAGGAGGTGTTGAACATGCTATCCTACACCTTTTATATTCAAGATTTTTTGTAAAAGCATTAAGAGATATGAATTATTTAAATTTTAATGAACCTTTTCATAATCTATTTTCTCAAGGGATGATAAATTTTGGTGGTTCAAAGATGTCGAAATCAAAAGGCAACACTGTTGATCCAGAATCTTACTTTGCAACCCATGGGGCTGACGCTTTAAGACTCTATATCTTATTTATGGCACCACCAAGTGACGGAGTAGAGTGGAATGATGGAGGCATTGAGGGAACAAAAAGATTTTTAAATAAATTTTGGGAAAACATTGAGAGATTGTCAAAATTAGAGGAATTTGAATTTTCAAAAAATGAAGAGAATATAGTAAGAAAAGTAAATCAAAGTATAAATTCAGTATCAAAACACCTGGACAAGTTTGAATTCAACACAGCTGTTTCAGATTTAATGAAATTAAATAATGATTTGTCAGAATTTTTAAAGAATTCTAAGGATATATCTAAAAATTCAAAAGATATGATTATAAACAATACATGTATTTTACTTTTTCCATTGGCACCCCATATTTCCTCTGAAATTTACGAAGAATATTTTAAAGATGAATTAATTAATGTAGCATGGCCTAAGGTTGACACTGAAAACTTAAAAGATCCTACATATGAACTCGTAGTTCAAATAAATGGTAAAAAGAAATATACACGAGAGACAAAAATTGGCTTAGAACAGGCAGAAGTTGAACATATCTGTAAAGAGGAATTTGATATGAACATAAGTGAATATAAAAAAATAATTTATATTCAAGATAAGATTATTAATTTTGTCGGATAATGAAATTATTAGTAACTGACAATTTAATATCAGATTTAAATAAGCTTGATAAATTAAATATAAGTCTTGAAAAAATATCAATAAAAGAAGTTTCTAATCAAGCACAGTCTCTTTTCGAAACTGATAAATATAAATTTGTCTTTGATGAATTTGTAACTTTAACTTCGTTTAATAAATTAAATATTGACTTAAAAAATAATTTTATATTTCAAGTTAAGAAATCAAATTTACCTAAATTTACTTCACTTAAATCAAATATTGATGTTTTGCATCTTGAAACTGGGAAAAAAGAAAATTATTTCCCTTGGGATCTTACCAATATTATTTACAGTTCTAGAAAGTCTATAGATTTAAAATTATTAAATTTCTTTACTTTAAATGAGAGAGATTTCAGAAATTTTATATCTTATTTTATAAAAGAACTTGTTAG
>PYIJ01450033.1_pt1 | contig 10365 bp, 12 predicted proteins | sample 3578051 | NCBI WGS metagenome assembly PYIJ01 (sample SAMN08408021, study PRJNA431606) | Marine metagenome isolate SA_KN192-05_S13_5m, whole genome shotgun... | biome: marine; feature: oceanic pelagic zone; material: water; isolation source: surface water sample, 0.2-0.8 um fraction ... | reverse complement strand
GCCATAGACAGGATATCAGAAGTGCTAGGCATAGACAAGTACGAGGCAGACATGTATAGACGTGCATTCGCAAAAAAGAACGAAGAAAAAATAATGGAGTTCATAACAAAATTAGGAGACCATCCACGCAAGGATGAAATAATCACAATGCTACAATCCTTATCTGGATTTGGATTGTGTAGAGCTCATGCAGTAAACTTAGGTAGACTAATATGGGCGTTGGCATATCAGAAGGCACACAATCCAGAGAAGTTCTGGAAATCCTGTCTCAAACACTGCCAAGGATCATACAAACGTTGGGTGTACAGAACAGAAGCAAAACGTGTTGGCATAGAAGTTGTTACACCAAGCAAGTCCGACAAGTGGGACACTCCAGATTTCCAATACAGAAAATATGGTTGGTGGAGCCAAAATGATTTTATGCCAGGCATGTACGTGAAAGAACTTTATCTCGACAAAGTAGAATTTGCAGGCATGATAGCAAATGGTAGGGTGTTTCGAGGTGACAAGGGAAAATACATAACATTCCTTACATTGGGCGTTGGTAATGGACAGTACGTTGATGTAACGATCAAGAAAGCATTTGCTTACAGTGATTACGATGTTGTGTGGGGACAAGGCACAATAAGACATTCCAACAATTCAGACTACGTGGAATGTTACGACTCAAAGGGTTTTCGGCTAGAAAAATTTTTGAGAGCGTAGAGCATACTGCCTTAAATATCCACATGCACTTACAAGACATTTGGACTGGTTTCAGTGACCAACAATACAAATACATAACCAATATCATACAGAACAGTGATGCAAAATCTGTGTGTGAGATTGGAACATTTGTTGGCACAACTGCAAAACACATTTGGGGGAGTATAAAAGGATCTGGAAAAAAACTTTATCTAGTAGACAACTATATGTTCTTGCCAGAAGATAAAAGACAAAAGTTTTTTAGTGCTGTCAAGCATTCTATTGATCCAGAAACAAAAGACATTGTGACCATACTGGAAGACAGTCATTCATACAAATGGACGAAACATGATTTTGTATTCTTTGGACATCATGATGCCGACCATATGTTACCAGACCTAAAAAAATTAATCAACAGCGACGTTCAGTACGCCATAATAGGTGATGGTGTGCCTGGTTGTTTCCAAAGGACAAAGGCAGTATTTGAATTTTTAGCTGACAGGCTTGACTACGGTTTTGAGGCACAGTATTATCTAAATGGATTGATAGTAATAGGTAGGAAGAAATTAGAATGTACCTTGCCCACAGAGGAGGGCACCCTTTTTGCACACACAATAGAATCCATGCCTAAAGAAAAAACAAAGTATGAAAAGGCAACAGATGAACTTAAAAGAATTTATTGAATGGCATAAGACAATTGACGTCTATGAACTATCACCAAAAATAGCAGATAAAAAATCCTGGGGATTCATGGGCATGGGAAACCTAGAGCTTCCGGATATTAAAGACTTGTATGATAAAGCCGAAGACGAAGTTTGGCGAGAAGAAAGAATGGAATACCTAGCAATCTATGACGACGTGATTACGAAGTGGGCAGAGAAAACATGGCCGTTCCTGAGATGTGTACAAGCTAAAATTCAAATACAACAACCTGGAGAGGGGGTTAGGCCACACTTAGATTTGTGCGGTACATATCTTGAAAGTGTTGTCAAAGAAATACCGTGGATGGCCAAGAGAAGACATTCTATAGATGAGCCGGGTGTTGACATATATCGCATGGTAGTTGCCATGGAGGATCACGTGGAAGGACAGCAGTTTGTCTTTGGCAATCAAGAATGGATATGGAAAAAAGGAGATTGTGTCCGTATCAACGCACTAAAATCTTTACACTGGACCAAAAACAATAGCAAGGTGAATAGGCCAATGATCAAAATTACAGCCATCGACCCTAGAAACAAGTAATGCAAAATTTAAGAAAATATATTGAGTGGACGAAACAGATCAACGACTACAAGACTGCACCCGAAGTGGCCGATCCAAAAGCCTGGGGCTTCGAAGACCTTGGGCAAATAAAACTTCCCACTGCAATAAATTTAGAAAATGCCACACCAGGCGACGAGGGATATTCAAGCATACGAAACGATAACTTAATTGAATGGGCAGAGTCCACTTGGCCTGATCTAAAATGTGTTGATGCAAAAATACAAATACAAAGACCCAATGAAGAATGTAAACCACACTTAGATTTTCTAGGAGATTATTTAGAAAGGGTGTGTGAAAGTATGCCAATAATGTACGGAGTACTGCATTCGTTGGAGAAGCCCGGGCTTGATGTATGGCGGATGTTTGTAGCGATTGACGACCATGTGCCAGGACAAATTTTTTCCATAAACGAAAAAGAGTGGCAATGGAAAAGTGGTGACTGCATTCGTCTAAACAACTGGCAGGCGCTTCACTGGACCAAGAACGAAAGCAAAGTGGACAGGGCAATAATAAAAATCACAGGTATAATGTAATGAAATTTTTCATTTCCGATAAAACAAAAGTAGGCAACAAATATGGCAAGTGGTACTGGTGGACCGATGATGCATGTGAGGTATTGGCTACAAACGAACACCTTGTAATCTACTCCGGGTATACCATAGAAAAATCAATCGAAGACATACTGCTAAAAGATCCAAATCAGCTAGAACAGGCAAATGGATCATATTGGGCAGTAATCATGACAGAAACAACTGTAAAGGTCGTTGTTGATTACTTCTGCCAAACAAAAATATTTTATAGAAATAAAGACCGTATAGAAATTAGCAACGCAATATATCTTTTTCCTTTCACGTCAAGTGATGTTGATAGACAAGAGGTTATGAAAAGGTTATCCATTTCCGAAGAACACAAAAAATATATTCCGACAGATAGCTTTGAAAAATGGGAAACATTTATTTTAGACTGGAGCAGTTATGCAGGGAGCCCTAGCTTGGGTATCCGACAGTACTCGCCTGCCATGTGCAAGACTGTTTTCAAGGACACGTTCTTATTAGAACCTGACCATTGTCTTATAGCATCTGACAAGATAGAGATTAAACGTATACACAACACTTATGACTCAATAATCGACGCTCTTAAAATGCAACAAGGCACAGCAGAAGAGCTTGAGGATTACATTCATACTTGCATGAGCGAACACGCAGATGTGATCAAAAAGAAATACAGAAATATTGTCAGTAGCCTTAGCGAGGGAATAGATTCGGTGTTGCAGGATCAACACTTCCCAGATGCCAAGAAAATTATGTACAACTTCTCTCCATCAAATGCGCCTTTCGATTACAAACAAAAGGCAATTGATAATACTAAACACAAGGAGTGTCAAGTTGATCAGTTCTTATTGGACAAGCAGAGTATACAGAAGACAGCAGGAGAAGTAATGAACGATCCATCATGTTTCTATTGGGACACACTACCGTCACAACAGCAAATAAACAATCTTAAAGACAAGCCCGACATTTTGTTGTATGGACAGAACGGAGATAACATGTTCATGCACAAACCTTTTTTCTATTATGAATACATGTTTTGCAAACAGACAGCTAAAGAGCTATCTGTGGACGATAAACTTTTAGAATTCAACAAGGCATTGTTAGACTTCAAAGACTGTTATTCATGTGTAAACAACATATGGGATAAACCAGCCAATACTTGGCAGGAAGCGTTTTGGGACATGACAAAGGAACAACTAGTGATAGAGCTAGAGAATGACACTGAATATGATTACATATACGATTTTGCAAAGAAGAACACGCCTGGGCTGTACAATCGTGAGATTTCTCATGCAGGTGACGTATTGGTTACATCATTATTTTGCGACAAAAGGATTTTTTACAAAGTTATGCAGGCACCTGAAGCAGTCATGCTGTCAAGCATTAAGGACGCACAGATACAAAAAGATATACTAAAGAAAAAATTCAATTACACATTCGAGACACCCTATAAGGACCAGGCCGAATTCAATGCTGTACACATTATCAAGCCCATGTATCTAAACACTATCAAGTATTGTTTGTTGGATCATTTACCAAGAGCGTAGAGCGTTTTTTTTAAATTACGCGAAGCGTAAAAAAGCGTATCGCAGAAACTTGACACCCCATGACTTGCGTGTATAATTACAAGTAACATGGAGATAATGATATGGGAATCCACTACGATTACAAGAGCACCAGGGGTGACAAGAAGTTGCGTAAGCAACAGGCACGTGATGAGCGTAGGCGAAGCAAGAAGAAACAGGCCACACCCGCTGTTGAGAACACAGTGCCCGAGGACGTGGTCCTAACCATGGACATGATCACGGATCCCAACTACAAGCATGAGAAATAATCACACAATCAGCCTGGCCACGCACCTGTACACAAGGATAGATCAACACCAGACCGACGCGGACACAAAACGCAACAGGCCCATGACCTGGCCCGCGGGACTGTACTTCACACGAGATGATCTGGTGGAATGGATAGCGGAGCATGATAAACCAGAGACTGTTTGAACACTATAGGATAGACACCAGCAAGGACCTCAAGATACGGAACAGGTGCCCGAGGCCCGCGGACACGATACTGATAGACAAGCAGGGCTCGTGCTACGCATGTGAGTGCCAGTCATGGTTGCCACAGAGCATAGGCAACCTGCAGATCAAATCACTGGCGGAAATTATCGGCAGTGACATGCACCAACATCTCCAGGGCTCGATCACAGATGGTAGCTATCGTTACTGCAACGAACACCAGTGCTCATACATCAGGTCCGGTGCTGTATTGCATGGCCAGCCGGATCGCATACAGCACCTGAGGCTTGCCATAGACGACAGTTGCAACCTGCGTTGTCCGAGCTGTAGGAAAGGCCTCATATTCCACAAGGAGGGATCCGCATACAACCTGGGCGTACGACTCGCGGACAGGATCAACGAATGGCTGTACAGTTACGAACATCCAATCCAGGTGCACATAGGTTCAGATGGTGACCCGTTCGCCTCACACGTGTACAGGCACTTCATGGAGCAGACACCAGAGCGGGGCAACATCAAGTACAGCATACTGACCAACGCACTGATGTTCAAGGAGTTTCACACACGTGTGCCCAACGTGATCAGAAACCTCAACGAACTTGGCGTCAGCATAGACGGGGCAACGAAGGACACATACGAGAAACTGCGGCTGGGCGGCAAGTGGGACAAGATAAATGAAAACTTGGAATGCATAGCCGAGCTGAAACAGAAACATGGATTTAGATTCATATTGCACTTTGTGGTGCAGAAGGACAACTACCATGAGATGGAGAGCATCATAGACCTTGGTGAGCAGTACGGTGCTGACAGGGTGTGGCTGAACAAGATAGAGGACTGGGGCACCATTGATGATTTCAGGACGCAGGACATATTCAACACAGCGGACTACCAGCGCCAGCTTGACAACGTTGTCAGACGGATACATCAACGCAATGATAGATTTATAGAGTGTCCTACTTTAATAAGTGAAGCGGTTCGTTATAAAAACAAAAACTAAACTGCAATCTCGGATAACAGGCAGTGGCACCTATCTCCACAGTGTGCAGTATGTCACTGCGAAGCACTATCGGTCTGTCGCACTCGACCCTGTCAATCTCGTTGGCGTAATCATCATACCAGACGTTATAGGTGTCTCGGGTGTTCAGCACGGGAAAATTGACCTTTGCTATGACCGGTGGCTCGTCCCTGTGTATGCCTGTTGATATTTGATCGTTGTATATCGTGAAGCTCATGTCTCGCACCTTGAGGCCCAGCTCGTCGAACCATGCCTTGGTTGGATTGTTTGGTATGGCGAAATAGTCCTGTATCTCCTCCCTGCTGAGATGATTCCAGAACTCCGTGACCTTTCTGTTGGCAGTGATGCCTGTGTAGTAACCAAAAAGGCTGTCTGCGATCTTCTGTTGTTTGTCGCAATCCAGAATAAAATATGACTTCATTTTGCTTATTTAAATACAGCTGACAATGAAGATAGCAATAACTGGACACAAAAAAGGCATAGGCAAGGCGTTCGCAGAACAGTTGTCCTCACGTGGTCACGAGATAATAGGAATATCAAGGAGTGACGGCGAGAACATACGAAGGACAGCACACACGGCCAGCCTTATCGAACCCTGTGACCTGCTGATCAACAATGCGATCAGTAACTACGCCCAGACGGAATTGCTTTTCGAGATATGGCACCGTTGGCAGGCCAGCAAAGACACCCATCACATATGGAATATATCAACGGAGCTGTGTTCACAACAGAACGATCAAAAATTGAGTGGACTCAGCATGAGAGAGTCAATGCAGTATCGGAATCAAAAAATGAGTCTTGAACTCGCACACGCACAACTGGACGCCCAAGACAGCAACATCAAAATGACACTTATCAGACCAGGCAGTGTGGCCACACAGCCGTTCAGCCTGCCCAACAGCATATCCGCAGAAAAATATGTTGAACAGGTATTGGCCCAGCAGGAAATAATCTAGTGGACCCAAAAACTTTCATCAAGAACAAAAGCATCTGCACACTGCCATGGACTGGTTTTGAGCTTGAGCCCGACGGCGTGGTCAAGAACTGTATCATATCCACTGACACAATCGGTGACATCAATGACACGCACATCAGAGACATTGTTGCAGGCAAAAAAAATATCGATCTCAAAAAAGCCATGCTGGCAGACGGTAAGCCAAGAAACTGTGAAGGATGTTACCTACAGGAAAGGAAAACAAAAAGTTTGAGCAGTATCAGTAGTAGACTCTACTACCTAAAAGAAATAGGTTCGAAAACCGACCTAACCCTATATGACAAGACACAGAACTTTGACTTGAAGCATGTTGACCTACGCTGGACCAATTCCTGTAATCAAGCCTGTGTGTACTGTGGTCCAAAGTATAGTAGTAAGTGGGCGACAGAACTAAACCAAAAGGTCAAATCTAAAAAAGAATCCAGGCAAGAGGTCAAAGATTTTGTTTTTGAAAACATATCCGGACTAGAGAATGTGTATCTTGCGGGCGGTGAGCCGATGCTGATGAAAGAGAACGTAGAGTTTTTAAAATTGCTAAAGGAAAAAAATCCAGACTGCAACATAAGAGTGAACACAAATTTAAGCACAACCGAAACAGGGGTGTTCGAGTTGCTGTGTTCTTTTAGAAATGTGCAGTGGACAGTCAGTGTTGAAAGTATCGAGGACGAATACAATTACATACGTCACCACGGCGACTGGCAAGACTTTGTAAAGAACTTAGAAGTAATTAACAAGTTACATCACAAAATAAATTTTAACATGTTGCATTTCATATTGAACTACAAAAGCCTACACGAATGCGTGGACTTTCTAAAAGCAAAAGGTTTTCATGACAACTCTTTTGTAGCGGGACCACTTTATGGCCCACCTTTTTTAAATATGTTAAATCTTCCGGATGCCATGCTAGACCAAGTAGTCAAAACAATAATTGACAAACTTGATCAAAGTCCACAGGGCTACCTGAAGAACAGCTATGAAAATCTTTTGAAATACTACACCACAACCAAGTGGGATAAGAACATTAAAAAATTTTATTACAACCTGGGCAGGATGGACGAGAGAAGAAAGCAAAACGCCAGGGAAATATTCACAGAGCTGTTTAGGGAGTTGGATGCTTACATACTGGAATAAATTACTCAATAGAGATTGCACTGTTGTTTGCATTGGCGACCACACGGTGTATCCAATATTCCGAGTGGGACACACGACACTGATGTACGCCCAGGATAAGAAGTTAGTTAATAAAAATATTTCACAGTGCGAAAACATTGAGATTCTTATCAGAGAGCCCGAAGAGCGATTTGTGTCAGGCATCAATGAATTCTGTTACAAAAATAAATCAGACATAAGAGAGACTTTGCAATTGGTAAAACAAGGAAAGTTAGTTGACCTACACTTTGCCCCACAGTACATCTGGCTTTTACATCTATATAAATTTTACAAAGGTAATGTTACATTGAGATCCTTTGACTACATAGACACGTTAACAACTGTACACAGAAACAAGAGTGTTAAAAAATATCCAGTAGAGATTGTAAAAAAATTTGTAGATGTTGATTACAAATTATTTGGCTACCTAGACGAAACTACAGAGCTGAAAAAAATAATAAAGGAATGTAAAAATGTACTGTCCTAGGTTGAGGCACTTCGTAAGGTTAAATCAAAACGGCACAATAGGCAAGTGTGGACACATGTTCAATCCTATGGAATTTAAAACTTTCGACGAGCTGGACAACAGCATATGGCTAAAGGAAATAGAAAAGACAATGGCACAGGACAAGTGGCCAAAGGAGTGTGTGCGTTGCAAACGTACTGAAGAGGTCAATACCGAAAGCATTAGAACCAAAAGCATAGAGAGACACAAGATACTGCACCCTCGTAAAGATGATTACTTGGTAGTTGGTGGAGTATTAGACAACATATGCAACAGTGCCTGCCAGTCCTGTAATGCCAACCTTAGTACCAAGATAGGCAGTTTGAAATCGAAAAATTACAAACGCATAGACAACTATGCAACATTCTGGCAACTGCCACAAAACAGAATACTTGAGGTAGATGTAAATGGTGGTGAACCAACTGCGAGTAAGAACTACAAAAAAATCTTATCAAACTTACCAGCAAACACGAAAATAGTAAGGATGAACACTAACGGTTCAAGGATGATCAAGGAACTTGAAACAATTTTAAGAAACAGGACAATGGTCATCGTTACATTGAGTTTCGATGGCACTGGCAATGTGCATGACTATGTGCGTTGGCCTATAAAATGGAAGAACTATGTAAAAACTGTGAAGGCATATAAAACTTTGCAGAAACAATATCCTTTGTTAAAGCTGAACTGTTGGACCACAATCAGTAGTTTGAACGTGGGAAATTTGCCCAACATATTAGATTTCGTTACAGAACAAACACTCGATCACAACTGGGCATTCGTTGTTGATCCCGATGTGCTAAACATAAAATACAAAAACAAATTTACCTTAAGTGCGAAACAAAAATTAAGCAAATCGTCTTACAAAGTTTGTAGAGAGATAGCTAACAAAGTTGCTATCGATGACAACAATGATAAGGTGCTTGACTATTTTATTAAGAAACAGGACACCTTACGTAGCATTTCTATAGATGACTATTTTAGTTTGACACCAAATTTTTCCAAGAACAAGTTAGCAAAACGTTGATGGTGCTCGATACCATAGTGTTCACCATCCTTGGCGAAGCTGGGATCTTTGTACTGTGTTCTCTGCGTCCTTGAGTCCCAATAAGGCCAACAGTTCTTAATTGTGTATGTCTCTAGTACATTCAGTCCCTGCATGTGTTCATGATATGAATCCTGTGCAAAACAATGATAGGTTTGGCAGTTATTTTTCTCAGCATACTTCTCGACAAAGAAAACATTTTTTAAAAAATTTTGTTTGTCTGTGTGTTCGTCCTCGTATTTCAAACGTTCATCATAGCTCATCATACCTTGTGGATATGTCCCGAGACGTTCCCTACGACTCCAAAAAGGCCAACACACGATTATTATCCTGGGATCAATTAATTTTTCACAACCATACAATATCCTTACAACCTTGTCACAACTAGCACCAGGCTGTCCCAAATTCCAATATCTAAGTCTGGTTGTGTTGTGTTGTGAAAGAAAATGCACCCAGTGTTCGTTGTCGGCGTTGCCCTGTCCAAAAGTATGACTGCATCCAAGCACTACAACGTTCTTCTTGCCATCGGGCATTGGATCCCATTCAGGACATCGATAGCCATGTGAATTAGTTTTGTAGTCTATTAATGGTTGCTTGTTGATGCCTACGCTTTTTGGTAGTTCTCTGTCTGAGTAGTATCCGTGTTTCACACAACTAATTATTGCACCGTATGGTAGTCCCTAGGAGAATCGAACTCCTCTTTGCGGTATGAAAAACCGCTGTCCTGACCGATAGACGAAGGGACCATGTGGCGGGAGTGAAGGGACTCGAACCCTCGGCCTCCTGCGTGACAGGCAGGCGCTCTAACCAACTGAGCTACACCCCCAAAATCACCAAACTTACCAGAACCACCTTTATTACCAGAAAACTCATCACAGCGTTTATTTTGAGGTCTGTGTTGGTGGTGCCCCCGCACGGATTCGAACCGCGGACCTATTGATTACAAATCAATTGCTCTACCAGCTGAGCTACAAGGGCCTCAAACACATCTATATAGTATATTATAAAGCACCTTATGTCTACCGTTTAAACGTACACAGAGCGACGCACACGCATGGTAAAGGCCATCGAGGCGTAGTTGTACATGACACGAAATACATGCATCTAAATGCATTAAAATGCACCTATGTTTTATACGCATATC
>PYIJ01347157.1_pt1 | contig 10380 bp, 12 predicted proteins | sample 3578051 | NCBI WGS metagenome assembly PYIJ01 (sample SAMN08408021, study PRJNA431606) | Marine metagenome isolate SA_KN192-05_S13_5m, whole genome shotgun... | biome: marine; feature: oceanic pelagic zone; material: water; isolation source: surface water sample, 0.2-0.8 um fraction ... | reverse complement strand
CTCAACATTAAAACATAGCCAGTAAGCTCATTTCCATGCATAGAAGAAGTATATAAAAACGAAGGCTCGTTTTCAGGAAACCCTACATTATTAGATATTTGAACTGCTAAAATTTTATGTCCTGAATTTAATGTTCCAAGATTATGAAGTTTACAAATTGAGGGAAAAGAATCAGCAAATGCTTGCATCATATTTTCGTATTCTTGGTAATTAGGATAAAAATTCCAAGAAGATCTTAAAGCTGTATGCTCTTGAACTTGTATTTCTTCATTTATTATTTCAAATGGAATTTCTAAATCTAAAAAATCAATGAATTCTTTCTTATTAGCGTAAGCATAAATTTTTTGAGAATTTGATTTATGGTCTACAGAAATAATTTTACTAACAGAATTAATATTTTTTGGTGGGTCGAAAGAAAAATATTGTTCCCCTTTATTAAAAAATAAAGAGTCTATTAAGCTGTTCTGAGAAAAAAAACTATTTACTCCAAACAATAAAGTAGAAATCACGAAAATTTTATTTGCGTTAATAAACTTCATATTCAATCAATTTTAAAGGTTGTTCCCAGATTAGAATCTTTAAGTTGAATGCCAATTTTATCTAATTCTATTCTTATTTTATCTGATAATTCAAAGTCCTTATTGGCTCTTGCTTCCGATCTCATTTTAATTAGCAGCTCTAATGTCCCTTCTAATTTTTCCTTGTGTTTATTTGCATCTTCATTATCATTTTGAAGACCTAAAATCTCAAATACAAATATATTTACCGTATTAATAATAATCTTCAAGTCTTTTTTATTAACTGTAGAGCTACCATCTTTAACCTGATTTATAAATTTTACAATACTAAATAGTTCTGCAATTAAAATAGGAGAATTAAAATCATCATTCATTGCATTGTAACAATTCTCTTTCCACGATTCCACATTAAAATCTGAAGTGTTTGAAGATGGGCTCAAAGTTTCTAAAATTCGGATACTTTCCATTAGCTTATTATACCCTTTTTCAGATGCCAATAATGCTTTGTTTGAAAAGTCTAAGACACTGCGATAATGTGCCTGAAGAATGAAAAACCTAACACAACCAGCAGAAAAAGTTTTACTTAAATGTTTACTGTTTCCTGTAAAAAAATCATTTGGCAAGATAAAATTTCCAGTAGATTTAGCCATTTTTTGACCATTTAATGTGAGCATATTTGTATGCATCCAAGTATTAACTGGGCTACTATCGTTACATATTTCAGCTTGAGCAATTTCACATTCATGATGAGGGAATTTCAAATCCATACCTCCTCCATGAATATCAAATTTTTTACCCAAATATTTCGTGCTCATTGCAGTACATTCCAAGTGCCAACCCGGGAAACCAATTCCCCAAGGTGATGGCCATCTCATTATATGTTGTGGCTCTGCACGTTTCCAAAGAGCAAAATCTTGTGGATTCTTCTTATCCGACTGACCATCTAGTAATCGGGTATTATGAATTAAATCTTCAATCTTTCTACCACTTAATATTCCATAGTTATTTTTTTGATTGTACTTTAAAACATCAAAATAAACTGATCCTTTAAATTCATAGGCAAACCCCTTATCTATAATTTGCTTGATAATTTCTATTTGCTCAATAATATGACCAGTTGCAGTAGGTTCAATGCTAGGGGGTAAAAAATTAAAACGGTTTAATGTGTTGTGAAAATCTACGGTATAGCGTTGAACAACCTCCATAGGTTCAATTTTCTCTAAATGTGCTTTTTTTGCTATTCTATCTTCTCCTTCATCAGCATCATTTTCTAAATGTCCTGCATCCGTAATATTTCTAACATATCTTACCTTATAACCTAAATGCAATAAGTATCGATATACCATATCAAAGGACATAAATGTTCTTACATTTCCAACATGAACATTGCTGTAGACAGTGGGACCACAGACATACATTCCGACATTATCTTTTTCAATTGGGATAAATTTCTCTTTTTTAGAAGATAGAGAATTATATATATATAAATCCTTCATTAATGATTTGTAGGAATTAATTTACGATTCTATTTAACTTGGATAACTTAATTGCCTTATTATTTACTTTTATTTTCTCAATATTAGATTAATTCTTTTTTTTGAGAAATGAAAATTAGGTTGTCATCCTAAAATATCATTTTAATTTTTAAGATATTTGAACAAATATAAAGAGGCTCTTTTAAATCAACTGAAAAAAGACATTTTTTTTATTGTAAATTCTTTTTGTAAAGAAATAAATTACTTTTAATTATAAGTTTTGCCACTTCTAAAAATATCTACAGGAACTAACTATAAAGTTGGTATTTGGGAATTCAATCAAGATGAATTTAATCTAAATCATTGCAAGATTATTCATCCTAATTACCATAAGGACTTTATATATTATAAAAATGAAACTAGAAAATGGCAGATTTATGGTGTAAAACTTCTTTTTAATGAACTTATTGATAATGAAATATTAATTTCAAAAAATGGAATTCCTTGTATAGAACAGTCCAATAAAGAGATTTCTATTACTCACACTAAAAATACAATTGCAATAATTATTGCAGATTTTCCATGTGGGATAGACATAGAACAAAACAATAGGAACACCTTAAAAATCAAAGATAAATTCACAAATAATGAAGACTTCAATGATGGTAATGATTTAAAAGAGTTACTTAAAAAATGGTGCATTAAAGAGGTGCTTTATAAATCTAAAAAAGACAATTCAGTTTTATTTAACAATCATTTAATAGTCAAAAAAAATTCTAATGGATATAAAGGCTTTTGCAATCATCCAAATTTCTCATTCTCAAGTAATATAAAAGTATCCAACTTTCGAAATTATTTTTTAGCTTTCAACACAGATTATACGGTTAGACATGATTAAGAAGATTATTAGCGATAAAATATCAAAAGGAGAAAAACAATGGTGTGTTTTAATTGATCCTGACAAGATTGTTTTTGAGGAAATAAGCGAATTAATTTCGCTAACAAATAAGTCTAGCTGTGACTTTATTTTAGTTGGTGGGAGCTTAATTAATCACCAGATGTTCGATAGTTTTTTGAAGGAAATTAAAACTCTTTCCAGTAAGCCTATTTTAATTTTTCCAGGAGATAACCAACAAATTTCTAAGTATGCAGATGGCATGTTTTTATTATCTCTTATAAGTGGGAGAAACCCAGAACTCTTAATAGGACAACATGTGAAATCAGCATTTAAGATAAAAGCTAGTAACCTTGAAATTTTACCATGTGGCTATATTCTTGTTGATGGAGATAATTTAAATTCAGCAGTTTACATGAGTGGATCTCTTCCAATACCAAAGAATAAAAGTTCTATTGCAGCTGCAACTGCTTTAGCCGGGGAACAATTGGGACTTCATTATATTTATTTGGACAAAGGGTCAGGTGCAGGAGAAAGCATTGAGCAGAAAATGATAGCAGATGTTAAAAAAACAATAGATATTCCATTAATCGTTGGAGGAGGTATCAATAGTCAACTAGATTTAGAAAATGTTTGGAATGCTGGTGCAGATATTGCAGTTATAGGAACTTCCATTGAAAAAGATTTTAAAAATATTTTCCTTTATAATAAAACTCCCATAAAATGATTTTGGGTAAATACTTTAAATGCATTGCTATTGGGCTAGTAATTTCAACAAACTCTGCATTTGGGCAAAATGTCTCAAGAAAAGAATATATTGAAAAATACTCTTCCTTAGCAGTAATACAAATGCATCAATATAGGATTCCGGCAAGTATAACATTAGCTCAAGGAATATTAGAGAGTAATAATGGAAATTCAAGACTGGCTACAAAAGCAAATAATCACTTTGGTATAAAGTGTCATGGATGGGAAGGAAAAAAAATATTTGCTGATGATGATAAAAAGAATGAATGTTTTAGAAATTATAAAAATGTATTGGAATCTTTTATAGACCACTCCCTTTTCCTTAATAAATACAGTAGATATCAATTTCTTTTCGACTATAAAATTACAGACTATAAATCTTGGGCAAGGGGCCTTAAAAAAGCAGGATATGCAACTAACAACAAGTATCCAGAACTTCTAATAAAAATTATTGAAGAAAATAAACTGTATCAATTTGACAGCAAAAAAATTGATAAGAATTTAATATCTAGCAAAAGAAATATTTACATGCATCCCAACAAAATAAAATATGTAGTCTCAAAAAATCAAGAATCTTATAAGACTATTGCAAAAAGCTTAAATATTAAATTAAAACTAATCCTTAAATATAATGATGACGATAACCTATCGGAATTAAATAAAGGGACCAAAGTATTTATTCAACCTAAAAGAAATAGATCTAAACAAAGAATTCATGTGGTAAAAAAAGGGGAAGATTTAAGAACTATTTCTCAAACTTACGGTGTTAAAATGAAATCTTTGAAAAAAAGAAATCAACTAATTTTAAAAAACAGCTTAAATAATGGGGATAAATTAAGATTAAGATAAATTTTTCTATTAACATTGTTAAAATTCAATACCATGGTTTCACCTGAACAACTTAAAGTTATTAAAGATCGCCTGGAAGCGTTAAGGGGGTATCTTTGACATTGATCAAAAAAGAGAATTAATCAAAGAGGAGGAATTAGTAACTCAAGATCCTGAGTTTTGGAATGACCCTAAAAAAGCTGAATTAGTATTAAAATCTATAAAAAACAAAAAATTGTGGGTAAAGTCCTACGAAAATTTGAAAACCAATCTTGAAGACACTGAAGTTCTATTTGATTTCTTTAAAGAAGGTGAATCTTCAGAAGAAGAAGTCTTAAATCAACATAAAAAATTAATTGAAAATTTAGAAGATTTAGAATTAAAAAACATGCTTTCTTCCGAAGAAGATCATTTAAATGCAATTCTTCAAATTACTGCAGGTGCAGGAGGTACAGAAAGTTGTGATTGGAGTGCAATGCTAATGAGAATGTACTTAATGTGGTGTGAGAAGAATGGATATAAAGTCAAAGAAATTCATTCTCAAGATGGGGATGTAGCTGGAATTAAAACGGTAACTCTCGAAATTTCTGGGGATTCTGCATTTGGGTATTTAAAAGGTGAAAATGGTGTTCACAGACTAGTGAGAGTTAGCCCATTTAATGCTCAGGGAAAAAGAATGACTTCTTTTTCATCAGTTTATGTATATCCGAGTGTTGACGACACCATAGAAATAGACATTAGTTCAGCTGATATTAGTTGGGATACTTTCAGAAGCGGAGGTGCAGGAGGGCAAAATGTTAATAAAGTTGAAACTGGAGTACGACTAAAACATGCTCCAACTGGAATTGTTATCGAAAATACTGAAACTAGATCTCAACTTGGCAATCGTGAAAAAGCAATGCAATTATTAAAGTCTCAACTTTATGAGCTTGAATTACGAGCTAGAAGAGAAAAACAAAATGAAATTGAAGCTGGGAAAAAGAAAATTGAGTGGGGATCTCAAATTAGAAGCTATGTGTTAGATGATAAAAGAGTAAAAGATCATAGAACAAATTTTCAAAGCAATGATCCGTTTAAAATACTTGATGGTGAATTACAGCCTTTTTTAAATAATTACTTAATGAGTTATGGAAAATCAAAATAAATGAAATATTATCACAACAACAGATGTCGTAAAAGTAGAGAAGGATTGGCTTTTCTAGAATCTAAAAACATACAACCAGAAATTATTAATTATTTGGAAAATAAAATTTCTAAAGAGGAATTAATAGAACTATTAAAAAAATTAAAGATTACTGCCTCAGAACTAGTTAGAAAAAGTGAATCAGTCTATAAAGAAAATATAAAAGGAAAATCTCTTTCTGAAAATGAAATAATTAATTGGCTGGTAAAAGAACCTAAATTGATTGAGAGGCCTATTCTAGTAAATAAAAATTTAGCTGAAATAGGAAGACCTAAAGAAAATTTCTTGAAAATTATAACTTAAACATCTTTTATGATACCTCTTTTGGACAATTGAGCTTTGGTGATGTCTATTACTCCCCATTGAACCCAAAGACCAATAAAGCCTCCTAAAAATAACAGCACCCAGAAAGCCATACCAAAGAAAAAAAGAAATATTGCTGTTCCTAAAACCATAAATTTTAAATTTGAATTAATTTTCTATTAACTAAATTAGTAATAAAAATATTAAAATGAGCTTTAGAATCGAAAAAGATACCATTGGAGAAATTCAAGTTGAGTCAACAAAATATTGGGGAGCTCAAACAGAAAGGTCAAGAAATAATTTTAAAATTGGCCCACCAGCATCTATGCCATTAGAAATAGTGCATGCATTTGCCGTTTTGAAGAAAGCAGCAGCCATCACTAATTTTCAGCTTGGTGTTTTAGAAGAAAATAAAAAAGATTTAATAGCCAAGGTTTGTGACGAAATCCTAGATAACCAATTAAATGATGAGTTTCCTCTAGTAGTTTGGCAAACTGGTTCTGGAACACAAAGCAATATGAATGTAAATGAAGTTATTGCTAATAGAGCCCACGTTTTAAATGGAGGATCTCTAGAAGAAGGCAATTCTACTTTAAAAGCGAATGACGATGTTAATAAATCTCAATCTTCAAATGACACTTTCCCAACAGCAATGCATATTGCTGCATATAAAGTAATAATTGAAAAAACAATACCTAGTGTTACTGCTCTAAGGAAAACTTTAGAGAAAAAAGCATTAAAATTTAGAGAGGTTGTTAAAATTGGAAGAACCCATTTAATGGATGCAACTCCCTTAACTTTGGGACAAGAATTTTCTGGATATGTATCACAGATAGATCATGGTTTAAAAGCTCTGAATAATACAATGGCGCATTTAAGTGAGCTTGCATTAGGGGGAACAGCAGTAGGTACTGGATTGAATACACCAAAAGGTTATGCAGAAATGGTGGCAAAAAATATTGCAGAACTAACTGATTTGCCATTCATAACTGCTGAAAATAAGTTTGAAGCACTTGCTGCCCACGATGCAATTGTAGAAACACATGGAGCTTTAAAACAATTGGCAGTATCTATCAATAAAATTGCTAATGACATTAGAATGTTGGCTTCTGGACCTAGATCTGGTATTGGTGAATTAGTTATCCCTGCAAATGAACCTGGCTCATCCATAATGCCCGGAAAGATAAATCCTACACAATGTGAAGCTCTTACTATGGTATGTGCTCAAATAATGGGAAATGATGTAGCGATAAGTTTTGGAGGTGCACAAGGACATTATGAATTAAATGTATTCAAGCCTATGATGGGGAAAAATTTAATTGAAAGTGCAACGATTTTAGCAGATGCCACTTTGTCATTTAATGAGCATTGTGCTAAAGGAATTGAGCCAAATCATTCAAATATTGAAAAACTATTAAACAATTCGCTAATGCTAGTAACTGCTTTAAATACTAAAATAGGCTATTATAAAGCCGCTGAAATAGCAAATACTGCACATAAAAATGGCACAACTTTGAAAGAAGAAGCCATTAACTTAGGATATGTTACTGCAGAGGAATATGATCTGTGGGTAGATCCAAAAAAAATGATTTAATGAATAATAGATATATTTTAAGTGTAATTCTAAACGTTACTTTGGCTGCATTGCTTTTTGTAGTAACCATCATGTATGCAATTAGAACACACCCAATTGTAAAAATCTTGGCACTGTTTTTGAATATATTAGCTATATACAATACTTACAAAACAATAATTAATAAACCAAAATCATGAGTGAAATAGAAATAGAACCTAAAAACATTTTAAAAACAACTTTATTCGGGGGTATAGGAATAATCCTAGTCTCACTATTTTTCATGTCATGGACAGATGTAAATCCAGGCGAAGAAGGTTTTATATATAGACCATACACTGGCGGTATAGATCAATCTAATGTTTATACAGAAGGAACAGTTTTTATTGCTCCTTGGAATGAAATGATTACCTATAATATACTTCAGCAAAGTAGAAATTATAGTTCTAAGGTCATGGAAAAAAATGGGATGGAATTGGAATTGATGTAACTATAAATTACAATCCTATGCAAAATAACACAGCAAAATTGCACTTAAAACATGGTAAGGCATTTGAGAGCTCTTTTATTGATGCTAAAGTTAGAGGAGTTATTAAAGACGTAATTGGAAGATACACTTATGAAGAAATTTACTCTACTAAAAGAGAAGCTTTAGAAACTGAAATGGATACTATTTTCCAATCTGAATTTCCTGCCAATTTTATTTCTTACAATTTCTGTGAAATTGCAGATGTTAATTTACCTGAAAATGTAAAAGTTGCAATTACTGAAAAAGAAACACAAAAGCAAAGAAATCAAAAAGCTAAAGAGCTAGAAGAAGAACAGCAGTATCTAGCAAATGCAGAAATAATGAAGGCTGAAGGTGAAAAGAAGGCAGCTATTTTAAGAGCTCAAGGTAGGGCTGAAGAAATTAGATTGGTACAACAGCAGTTAACTAGATCTCCAAACTATATAGAGCTAGTTAAATGGAAAGGCTATGCAGACGGAAAAGGTTCTCCTTATGGGCAAGACAATGTTTTTGGGGCAGGAACATCTGTAATTAAAGGATTAAAATAATTAGACTAAAAATAAATTGTTTGAATAATTTAAAGTTATCTAGGCACCTTCGGGTGCCTTTTTAATCTTTAAAAAAACGCATGGTGTCATCTACTACTTTATCATTCCACAACATTTTATAGTGACCTATTTTAGAAAATTTTATTAGCTGTGTATTCTCCATATTCATTTTTTTAATCTCTTCAGAATTTTTTATGGGGATAATTTTATCATGTTCGTCATGAATCAAAAGCAATTTTGAAAAATCTAATAGTTTTAATTTTTCGTCTATATTAATATTTTTGATTTCTTCATTTGCTAATAAATTTGCTTTCTGAACAAAATATGTAAAGGAAAGATTAGATAAACCTATCAAATTTTTAAAGTCTTTAAAAATTTCTAAAATGGAATTTGGGGAAGTTAAAAAAACAAGTTTATCTAATTTATAGTTCAATTTTGACAAAGTATAAGTACAAACTGCTGAACCAAAAGAGTGAGCTATCACGCTGAAAGGTTTATTAGGTTTTATATATTCTATAACCTTGGAAAAGGCTTCTCTACACTCTGCTAAGTTGGTGTAATTTGATTTGTATTTTGCATGACCAGGCAAGTCAAAACTAATGACTCTGTAGTTATTCTTAGACAATTGAAAAGCAAATTTAGAAAGGCTACCAGCATTCGATTCCCAACCATGTAATAAAAAAACTAGGTTCTTATTTTCAGACCCTATTTCGTAACATAGTAGATCTTCTTTTGGAGAAATGACTTTAAAGTGATGAACTTCTTTGTAAAACTCCTTCTCTCTTTTTCTTATGGTTTTAATTCTTACTTTTTGGAATAGTTTGAATGCTTTTGAGCCAGCAAATTTTGGAACAAATAATGAAATAGATTTAAAGTAAAATCTTAAAATATAAATTTGCCAACTCATTATAAAAACTTATAAAATGAGATTAATTAGAAACTTTAACAACTCCAAATTGTAACAGAAAATAGAGATTTTATTACTTCTTAGTTACTTCAACTGTTTCTTCTTTTTTAGCAACTGGTTCAGACATTGCTTCTTTGTCTAGAGTAAACTTAATAGCGTCAGTTGCAGACTTGGTTCTCAAATAATACATACCTGTTTTTAGCCCTGCTTTCCAGCCATAAAAATGCATAGAAGTTAGTTTAGCAAAGTTGGCATTCTCCATGAAGATATTAAGTGATTGTGATTGATCGATAAATGCACCCCTATCTGCTGCCATATCCAATAAAACTTTTTGAGATATTTCCCAGGCTGTTTTATATAGATTTTTAATATTATCAGGTATTTCGTCAATATTTTGTATAGAGCCATTGGATGCCATTAGCTTGTTTTTAAGACGATCGTCCCAAATACCTAACTTAACTAAGTCTCTTAGCAAATGCTTATTGACAATAATAAATTCGCCAGACAATACTCTTCTTGTATAAATGTTTGAAGTATAGGGTTCAAAACATTCGTTATTTCCAAGTATTTGAGCAGTAGATGCTGTTGGCATAGGAGCTAATAATAGAGAATTTCTTACGCCATTTTTTTTGATCTCTTCACGTAGCAAATCCCATTCCCATCTATCAGAGGGCTCAACATTCCACATGTCAAATTGTAATATTCCTTGAGAGACTGGTGAACCTTTATAAGATTCATATGGTCCTTTTTCTATGGCTAAATCTTTAGAGGCTGTAAGTGCAGCATAATATATTGTTTCGAAAATATCTTTATTAAGTTGTCTTGCTTCTTCTGATTCAAAAGCTTGTCTCATTAAAATAAATGCATCTGCTAAACCTTGAACGCCAATCCCAAT
>PYIJ01065362.1_pt1 | contig 10383 bp, 12 predicted proteins | sample 3578051 | NCBI WGS metagenome assembly PYIJ01 (sample SAMN08408021, study PRJNA431606) | Marine metagenome isolate SA_KN192-05_S13_5m, whole genome shotgun... | biome: marine; feature: oceanic pelagic zone; material: water; isolation source: surface water sample, 0.2-0.8 um fraction ... | reverse complement strand
CTTATAGTCCCCCTTCCTTAAAACTAATAAAGTTTGATTGGTAATTACTAAGTATATTAAAAGAACAGTAAGTATCTAATTTTGTAATTAAATTACCACTTTTAATAATATAAAAACCATCCATATAGCCATTGCCAGATGGTTTAAGATAAAAATATAAATTGGGGTCAATTTTCATTTTTAATAATTTACCTGATTGTTGTGAACTCAGTGCCCAATCAGTAAAATGTTCATTAACTTTGATTGAAATAAGTGGAGGGATTTCATCTAAGGAAACCAAAGGTTCAACTTTTCAATTAACAATATTTATTGAAATCACACTTGAGCTTTGAATTGAATAATCATCCACTTCACACTCTAATGCAGCTGCATTAAGATTTTTCATAGAAATAAATAATAAAATTGTACTAATAAATAATTTAAACATAAGTGAATCATAATTGATTTTGATTTTTTATCTTGTCCAATATCACTATTGATTTTACCTAATGGCTAACCAAGACATACATGGGATATTATATTAATGAGCTTTAAAAATTTTATTCTTCAACCTCCTGTGGAGCTTATTAAAGAAATAGAAGATTTAAAAAACTTAGTTCTTGAAATAAAAGCAGGAAAAAAATTTGGGGTTAAGTTAACCAATAAAAATACTAATGAATATTGGATATCCTCCGCTGATCATATTCAACAAAGATAAAAAGACACTAAAATTAATGGTTTTAGTTGAAAAGATTGATCTTTTAATAAACCATTAATCTTTTTTTCAAATAAAAGTATATAATAATATCGACCAAGGAGGTAGACACATGGATGAAACTAAAGTAACTGGTGCTATTTTAAAACATATCGAGAATAATTTTGAAACTACAACGCTTGACGGATGGAGTGTTGAGTTTGAAGGAATTGAAGACGATGATGGAAATTTAAGCACACCAGCACAAGACCAAGAAAATGGTTGGAGTCGCTTTGTTGTTACAAAAGTAGATGATGGAAGTATATTTTACGTTATTTGGGATTACCCAAGCAAAAGTATTTCTGAATTTAACGAAGGATAAAATTGAATGGCCTATAAAATTAGAGATTTTCTTAGTTTAGAAGAGGCTCTTTCGTACGCTATTGAGCAAATTGGAGATGATGCAATTGAAAAAGCTACTGGAAAATCTTCTAGTTACATTCGCAAATGCTCTGATCCGGATAGCCCACAAATATTACCTTATCAGCTTGCAATGAAAATAGATTTAGAATGTCTTAAGCTGAACAAAGGAACCCCTCTATTTAGCTTTTATGAACATCAATTAGTGATCAATATGAAAGATCATAATATTGAAGAGCGTTTAAATGATGTAGTAGGTCAAATGAGCGCCAAAGCTCTTCTGATTGTTGATCGATGTATTCAAGCAATGAATAAATTTGGCCCCGATGGTGATAAAATCTCCAAAGCAGACCTTAAGGGAATTTCTGAGGCCATCAAACAAATGGAAGAAAAGATTTTAAAAGTAAAAGTTAAAGTAGAAGAACATTCATAACTAAATTACTAAATTAAAAGGCTCTTTGTTTAGGTTGTACTTGTATAAAATATTCTTTTAAAAATTTTCTAAAGGCAGTCGATAGTTGTTGTCTAATAATAGCCTCAGACAAATCAAATTGCTTTGCCATTTCGTAAACTTCGAGGGAATGATTAAGACCATAACCATAATACATTCTTATTAACCTCTCTTCTCGAGCAGTTAGTGTATTAAATATTTTATATGTAATTTCTCTTAAGACTCTGATTTGATCTCCCTGATTTATAGAATCATTATTTTCTGTTTTGTTCATAGGTTCATGAAATGGTAGATCTTCAAGTAATTGCTCCATTTCCTTAATTTCTTTTTCCAAATCATTTGGGATACTGTCATCACTTTCATGTTTTTGTTTTTTATTCATAAAATCATTGTAAACGCAGATGTTATTTTTGTCTTGTCCAATGCTTTTTTTCATTTTGCACATAGTCTTGGATAAAAAAATTTTGTAAAAATACAAAGTTAAATATCTAATTTTAATGATTGTATTTTATTTCAAATTTACACTATATTAAGATTTATGAGTGATTTAGAAAAACTTAATAAACCTTTTGGTATTAAAAATTATATAAATACATGTGTTGAATTTTTTCCAGCACCATTGCCAGAAGAAGACATGCATTCTAATGAAAAATTAGAAGAGCCCAGTGACTTATTTCAAAGTTCAAAAGATCATGATTTGGAACCTATTTTTATTCCTCCCTCTGGAGAAATCACTATTTGTGATCTTGATTTAGATAGTTTTGAGCTTGTTCCAGATACCGATCAAACCATTAGTGGTAAAGAATTTTTAAAATTTCAACTTCAAAAAATCAATATTGATACTTTAATCCAATTACCAACTAGAGTTGATTTTAGCTTATCAGATGAATTAATAACCAATTTGCTTAAAGAAACATTAGACCCAGCAATAGAGGTTGATGATTGGGGATACCCTAAAGATGAAAGTAAGTATCCTTATTGGTTAAACCATACAGATAACATATTTAATATCCATAAGCCCGAGGAAGAACAATATGTAAAAGATTGGGAGGAAACCCTAACCGTGGGTAAAAAGTTTTTAGAGGAATTCAGATCAAGCCACCCAGATGTATTACTTGATCCAATGGTAGATGCTATTTTGGACGACGATTGGGGAATTTATAATCATTGGGGAGAAGCAATAACTGATTTAGCTAGTACTCGATATTCTTATTCTAATTGGAACTGTCCTTTAATGGTTATGTACTCTGGAAAAATGTGGCCTCAATATTCAAAAGAAGGATGGCCTAAGTTTCACTCACCCACATCTAATATTTATGATGTTTATGTCAGAAATAACGATGAGGGAGATCCGATTTAAATATTTACCTCTAAGCAAATGACAAAATATTACAAAATTGAAAGTACACATCGACATGGATGTACGGAAACAGTTTTTTGGAAGAACTATGAAACCAATCAATCTTTTGAAGAAGAAATAAACTGGCGCCAGGCGTCAATAATCATAGAGGTTGAAGAAGAAGATGGTCATACCCTTGAAAGTCTCCAAAAACAAACCACTGTCAGTGATCCTTTTGAAATAAGCTTTGATACCGACAGGTTTATAGTTAACGACGTAGAAACCCTCGATAGCACTTACCAAACATATGCCAATTTTAAGGGTATAACTGAGGAAGAATTAAACGCACTTATTGATGAAAAAGGTGATTTATACAGCTGCGGTTATACAAACGAAGGTAGCGACTATAAAATTTTAGGTACAGCCAAAGTGACAGATGAAAATTGAATATGAGAATAAAGATTCTTATTTTAAAAAAGATTAAATAAGACTGAATAAATCTTCCCAATCAGATTGTCCTTGGAATGAGCTTTCATGATAGTTAGAAATAACAATAATCTTATCGCCCCGATTTAATTTAGCCATATCAGAGCTCTTTGGATTTATATAAAAATTTCTTATTCTTCTAGTCCCACCTTTATAAAAGGATGAATATTCATAGTCGATATAACCTATAAATGTTTCATTTTTTTCTGAGAAGAATTTTTTAATATCAGAATTTCTGATGTCGATATTCTTATTATAAACATCGTATGACTTAATAAAATTAATCTTTTCAAAGAGGTACTCCATCAATAAATGGTTTTTTGTATCATAAAATGCAGATGCTAAAACTTTACTTGAGAGAGAGTTTGTTTCTATGAGGTCAACACCCTTAAAAGGTAAAGCAAGTTGTGTCTTAAAATCTTGTAGTAATAATTTAGATTTATATGAATTTATTTCTGTAACATAAGAAGGTGCAGTTTCTGGCATAAAATTTTTATATTCGATGGTATCTTTCTCGCTTTTATTAGGATCAGGAACATTATCAGTAAATCCTTTAAGATCTTCGTCAGGTGTGGATAATAATTCATCAAAAAGAGCAGATATTGCATCATTATTTCTGTCCTTAGTGAAATTTTGATCAATAGTAATACCTTTTTCATGTTCAATTTTTCTTATTACCTTTTGAGGATCTGTAAATAAATAAGTGAAAAAATTAAATAAATTGATCATATCATGATCCTCAACGGGGTTGGAATAATGCCCTTCATCAATTTCATTATTAAGAACAATTATGTTGTCAAAATCTAAGAACTTATTTTTCTGAAAAGCGATATCTTCTAAGTTCCCATAAAGATTTTCATAGTTTGTGGGGTAAATATTAAATTGGGATAAGCTTTTTTCTATATTATCATTAATGTTTTTAACCCTGCTATTAAAATTATTTAATAAGCTACTTTTATTTTTCATAACAATCTTTTTTACAAAAACATCTCCTCTTTGTGATTTTTGGTAACGAATAAAATATGTATCACTTAAATTTATTTCATCTTGGAAATGTAATCTTTTGTCGGTATGAAGGAGCTCTAGCATACCACCATCAGTGACTATTTCCTTCCAAGAGTATTTTTCTTTGAGATCTAATGATGTTTTTCTTTTAGAGCTAATAATATCAATTAAGTAGTGCCCTATTTCAATATCTTTTAATTGCTCAGAAAGCTCTTCATTTTCAAATTTATTTGTGATTTGAAAAATATTTACATGACGGACTCTTTTTTGCTTATATCCATCAAACGTATCAATTTGTCTTATTGGCATCAATATCAAACCTAAGGGAAGAGAATTATCTTCAAATTGTTTTAAAGGGTTGATAATTTTTTTTAAATTCAACTCTTCTTTATTCATAGTATGAGGAACGTAGAGATGCCAATTGGCAATTGAGATATTGCTTGTCAGTTTATAAATGGAATTGATTATGTTTTTAATTTTATTTTCATCACTAGATGTTGAAAATATTGCGATATCTAAATTTTCTTTTTTTGGATCTTTAACATCTAAAGATTGGTCAATTTTAAAATTAATATTTAAAATTTTCTTTTCTGAAATACTTTTAAATTCATCAAGGAGCAATGATTTATTTTCAGCTAAAACAATTAACCCAAACCCTTTTTGTAAAATATAATCTTTATGAGGGTTAACTAAAAATTGTGGTTTTTCAGAATTTTCTTCTATTTCTGTTTCAAATGTATTTTGATTAAATTTTGTATTTTGAAATAATTGATAAACACCAATAATGGTAACGTTCTCTAACAATTGATTGATCAAAGATAATTTTTTTTCATAAAAATAAGATAAATATTTTTCATATTTTTCATCATTGTTATCAATGAAATAAAATTCAGACCCTTTGAAACCAAAAATGCTTTCAAATATGCTAACTGACCCTGGATTATTAATGCTCTGACCTATTAATTGCTCTCTTAATTTTTTTGTAGATACAATGACAGGATAATTACCCTCAATGCCATTTAATTTTGCTGACGCTATCGAGTCTATGATTAGATTGCGATGATTTTCAATGAATCTATCAGCCAACGATCCATCAAAAACTTCTAAAATTATTTTAACTGGATTTGATTTCCAATATTCAGATTGGACGATTTTTGAAAAAGACTTTGTAACTTCAACATCGCTATCTAATTCAGACTTATAAAAATCGTCATTATCTGGATTTAAAATGAAAATAGATCTGCAATTTTGAATATTTGCTAATTTTAAAATGTCTTCTTGCCAAATATAACCTTGTCGACAGACAATATTTACGTTTTTTTTAAGCTTAAATTGACTAGATATTTTATTTAAAACATCACCTGGCTTGAGAATGCTAATTATTAAAATATTAAGTTTCTTATCCTCACTCAAAGCCTCTACTAATTCTTTTATTAATGGGGTGGTTTTTTTTGTATATCCCGAAATGACAATATGATTTTTTTCTTGAACTTCTGAAGCGCCCTCTCTGAGCTGGTGCGCTCTTAGAGAAACTCTCTGCGTAATTATGCCTATAAGGGTATAAAAAAGGCCTATACCAATAATTGTAATTATTATTTTTAAAGTAAAATCTAAAGGATTTATTGCACCTGTGGATAAGAGAGTACCAGAGCTCAAGAAGTATTTAAATGTTTGCCATAAAAATTCTTTATACGTTTCGCCAATCTGAATTGTGATCCCAAGCTTATAAATTACAAAAGTAGTTGCAGAGAAAATTAAAATAATTGCTAGGCTCGTAAGAATTAAGAATATAAAAAGATTGAGAAGACTTTTTTCTAAAGCACTATCAAATAAATATTTTATTTTTTTTAGAAAAAACTTCATTATGGAAGTTTAAGCTCTTGATTACTTAGTCTTATAAAAAGTTTGTATTTATTTCCATCAATATAACCATCCAAAAAACCTCTATATGGAGTTCCGTTGGATTGTAGGATTATTGGGTCTGTGCCCTTCTCACCTGCACCTAATAAAACCATTTGATTTTTTTCATGTAACTCTTTAGCCATATTAAATAAGAATTCAAAGGTTAATCCATCGTTATGAAATAATTGGAGGCTTTTTTTAAAGATAAATTTAGAAATTGCTTGTTCCCTAGATAAAAAATTTTTTGTCCATCTCAAAGGCGGGGTATCATCTCGAACATTTGCTTCCATTTCGATTGGCTCTTGAGTTTTTTGGAGCTCTCTTTTGTTATTATAAATTTCTTCTTGGATTTTTGGTGGGCTGTAAAGAATTTGTGATTGGCTATCTAATAATACCACATCGGTATCTGAAACCTGTTTTCCAAAGATTTCCATATTTAAATCTACATGGTTATTGATTATTTCCTCAGCTAAATTGTCTTGATAGGTTTTTGATAACTGTTCAATGTTGGTTGCTTTTGAGTCAGATAATAGTCGGGTATGCTTTACGGGGCTTTCCTCATAAAAATAGCCAACATTTTGTTGGTGTCGAAGGCTTGTAAAAGAAACACTCGACTCTCTTCCTTTATGATCAGCAATATGAATTCTTCTCAAACTCATGACTAAAACATTTGGAAGTCCAATTCTTCCTCTTCTTGAATTTCTTCGATAATAGATGGTTGGGTGTTCTCCTCTACCCAGTCTGATGGACAAAAATTACCAATAAGCGCAAAAATATTTTCACCTGATTTAATTAATACACCTGTCTCTAAGTTGTAATCAGCATAATAATTAAAAGGGAATTGAAAGAATTGATTTTGAGAGAGTGCGTTTTCTAATTTTGCATCAATGGAAGATGGGGTAAGGGCATACACAGATGTTACTTCTAAACTTAAAAGATCTTCAATACTTATCGTTTCTATTTTTTGTGGGTTTCCTAATGTGGAGTCAAATTTTTTAAGTGTTTGGTTATTTGAATTTTTAGCGACTAAGTCATTTTTTTCAACATTACTAAAATTTTGATTGATATAAACACCCTCTAGGCCTCCCGAAGGTATCAATTGGCCTGTATCCTCGTCAATTTGTGCGCGAACACAAGGTTGACCGTCACTACCTAGTGGAATTCTTTTTTTAAATCCATAGAGGTCATTTCTAGAAATTTTTTTGAACGCAAAAGATGATAGATTATTATCCAAAAGGAGTTGTATTTCTCTAGCCATAAATATGCTCCTCCCAGCCTTTTTTAACATTTTCTTCGATCGCCAAATTGAAAAAATCCAAGGCTTTTTTTTCATCATCAAAAGGGTTTAAATCTCTTTTAATAGGGTCTTTTCTTCCTTCAGAATAATCTAAATAATAAAAGACATAGGGGGGGAAAACACCCGTCTTTTCCTTATTGGTTTTCCATAACATAAACTTACGTATCGCTTTTCCTTTTTTACTTTCTTTCACAAAAGTTTGAGTTTTTGTAATTTCTGACTTTAATAAATTGTCAAGATCAAGAGACAAACCAAAATAATCCTCATCCAGGCCTGTAATTCGCGTTAATTGACTCAAACCGCATTGATCTGTATTAGCTTCTTTGTCCGAGCGAACAGCACTAATCGTGCTGGCTAAGAATGACATCGATTGATTTTTGCCAATACACCGTAGAGAGTCTTTAGCTATTGAAAATATTGGTTTTTTTATTGGCTGTTGGTCGCTTTTTTCAATTTGCGTATCATAAAAATCAACACCTATGACTATTTCTGGTTTCACAAATTGATACGCCGTACCATTACTTGCAATTTGAATATAATCACAATCGATATTTAATTTTTGTAATTGACTCAGTAAATCTGGTTGATTGATTGAACTATCAAAATTTCCTGATGAACCAATAAAAATAATTTCGTTATTATTTTTTAAAGATCCAAAACTCACTGAGCGAAGAGTTTTTTGATCCTCTTCTAAAGTATAGCCTAAGATGACAGCATCAATATTTTCTTTTCTTTTTACTTTAATAATATTCGCATCATTGCGTAGGATAATCCCTTCTCCATCCTTTTGGAGATAATCATCGAAAAATTTTTTAATTTCTGAAAGATCTAATTCTTGATGTGACAAAGCAAATATGGGTTTGGTATTATCATCTCCAAAAAGCTTTTTCATTTTTTCGTATTTTTCTAAAAAACTGTTAGATGTATTTTCTTGTTTGACTATATCAAATAAAGCAATTGCTAAGTTACTTGATTTGGAAGAGAGACCAACAATAACATCTCCATTGCGTTCACGTTTTTTAGAGCTATCAAATAATTCTCCAACAAGAATAATCTTTTCTTTTATTTTGAGTTTTTTAACTTCATCAACGATATGCTGAAGATTTACTGATAAGTCTTGTGATGAGGAATTAAAAATTTGAATATTATCATCTTGAACCGAAAGAAAAAAAGTTTGGCCATCAATTTTTTTAGAGCAAAAATATTTTTGATCTCCAATTTGTTCAAGATTGCTGGCATCTAAAAATTCATACTTGCTCGCTACATTGTTTTTATAACTTTTAATTGATGTCTGAAAATCCATAGGGGAGCCATTAAAACATATTTTTGCTTTTTAGATAATTGAAAATATGGTGTTATTAAAGGGAGCAATCTCTAATAACACCAAAAACGAGGACCGTTATGTGTTGCAAATAGGCTTAAACTTATGAATTAATTGATGTTCTATTTCTTCTAAGTCTCTTTTTGATTTATGAGGGTGATTTTCATAAGTAATTTTTATTTCTTTTAATTGGTGATTTCCCTCTAAAAATTTTTTAGAAAAATTAGTCCATTTTTTGGTAGGCTGTGTATTGCCTTTTTCTTTAGATAATAACTTACGGGTGTGATGTAAGGCTCTTAACGGCATACCATCATTTTTCTTTTCAGTATCAACAGCGCTAATGCCGACGTAAATGCAGCCGTAAATATCATGCCACCACTGATAAATTCCCTTTTGATAATATTCATTTGGAATATTTTGCTTAATTGCAGGTTCTCCACAGTTCATTTCAATAATTTGTTCTAATGTTGTATTCATATTTATAAGATAACATGGACATGGTGGTTTTGTCTTGTCCAAGATGAATTGAACAATTTGACTAAGTATAACTAAGAAAGGATTTTTTAATGAGCACATCGCAAACAAAAGAAAGTTTAATTAAAGAAATTAATGAAAGTAGTTTCTTCTTTGGAGAAATTAGCGATGAATTAAAAAAGGATGTAGATATTGCAAGGGCGCTCATCAAAAATCAAGGGAGCGATGGGTTTGATAAAATTGACTCCTCATTTAAAGCCAATAGAGAAATTATTTTAATTGCCTATGAAAATGATGATAGTGGCTGGAATTCTCACGCTTCAAAGGAAGATTATGTTCCTAAAGAGTTTATCAATGATGTTGAGGTTATTAGTGCGGCTGTGAAAGCAGGCTGGTCTTTGGATAAAGTACCAGAAGGTTTAAAAGAAGATAAAAATATTCTCATGGCTGGTGTTCAAAATGATCCTCGATCTTATGAGAAACTATCGGATGAACAAAAAAATGATGAAGAAATTTTATTAGCAGCAATGGAGAGTAAAAAAGGAGGTTCATTTTATACCCCTTTTAAATTTGCAAGCGCTGAACTAAAATCAAATAAAGCATTAGTTTTAAAAGTACTTTCTAAAAGTGGAAATTCTCTAGAGCACGTCAGTGATGAACTAAAAAAAGATAAAGAAGTTGTACTAGAAGCCGCAAAACAATCTGGATATAGTTTGCAACATGCAGATGAAAGCTTTCTTAAAGATAGAGAGATTGTAATGTACGCTGCAAAAGATGGGGCGTCCAACTATATCGATAGCTCTTTTAAAAACGATCAGGAAATATGTCTTTCTTTAATTAAAAAAAATGCGGGCAGTATTTTTTGGTGTGACGAAAGTCTAAAAAAAGATAAGGCTTTTATGATTAAAGCAATTGAGCAAAATAAATTTGTTACTTTAGAAGAAGTTTCCTTAAATTCAGAACCTGAAATTGATAGTTTAATTAAACAAGGAAAAGCAATTACAAAACTTTATTG
>PYIJ01223386.1_pt1 | contig 10398 bp, 10 predicted proteins | sample 3578051 | NCBI WGS metagenome assembly PYIJ01 (sample SAMN08408021, study PRJNA431606) | Marine metagenome isolate SA_KN192-05_S13_5m, whole genome shotgun... | biome: marine; feature: oceanic pelagic zone; material: water; isolation source: surface water sample, 0.2-0.8 um fraction ... | reverse complement strand
TTAGAAAAAAGATTACTCTTTTTGATTTTGCTATGAAAAGTAACAGGGTTGATTTCATTTGCAGGAGAGTTTATCAAGTCCCTAGAAAAATTAAGTGATTCAGTATAAAAATTAAGAAACTCTAACTCCTCCTTGCTACTAACATATAATAAATTTTTTTGAGATCGTGACTGAAAATTATAATTTCCCCAAGACCATGCTTTTTGCATTTCTAAATCAGAAGAAAGAGCATATTTTGAAAAAATATAATAATTACCTTTATTTGATGATGCAAACTGGCAAATACCTGTTAAATCTCTATCTTGTCCCTCTCCAATAATTACCTCTTTTAGACGTCCATCGGGATAAGGTATCTTTAAAATTTTTGACTTTTCTCCCTTGAAATTATTAGATAAACACCAATTTTTAATAAAAAGTGGTTGTTTAGCTAACCAATCACTAAATTTATTTTGAGAAATGATAGAAATTTTTGTAGAACACTCAGTATTATCATTTGTAAACATTCGATATAAAAGGATATTAGAAAAAAATGACCAAACAACAAGAGGAAAAGAAAACAGTAAAATTTGAAACAGAAGTATAGAAACTCTTAGATATTGTAGCTAACTCTCTTTACACTGAAAAAGAGATTTTTTTAAGAGAATTAATATCTAATTCTTCTGATGCATGTGAAAAACTACGCTATGTAAGTCAGACAGACTCAACACTAGGTAAAAATGATAAATTTGAGATTCGTATTCATATCAACGAAAAAAATAAAACCATTACAATCAAGGATAATGGAATTGGAATGAATGAAGAAGACATGCAGTCTAATCTCGGAACTATCGCTAAGTCTGGAACAGAAGAATTTATTAAAAAGATGGGTGATAAAAAAGGAGATATAAATCAAATTGGAAAATTTGGAGTTGGTTTCTACTCATCTTTTATGATCTCAGATCAAGTAGTAGTAAGATCAAAGAAATATAACTCAAAGGAATCATTTTTATGGACGTCTGATGGTAAGGGCACTTTCTCAATTGAAAGTACTGACTATAAAGAATTCGGAACTGAAATAACTCTCTCCGTAAAAAAAGATGAGGGTGATTTTTTAAGTAAATATAAGATTGAAGAAATAGTAAAAAAATATTCTGATTTTGTTCCCTTCCCTATTTTTGTGTCCTCTGAAGAAGAAAAAAAAGATAAAGATGAAAAAGAAGTTCAGATTAATTCTGCTGAGGCTATTTGGCTTAAGGATAAATCAAAAATAAAAACAGAAGACTACAAAAATTTTTATAATCAAACATCATCTTTTTATGATGAACCTTTAAAAACTATTCATTTTAAAGCCGAAGGAGTGGTAAACTATACATCACTTCTTTTTCTTCCTAAATCTCAACCTCAAGATCTATACCATCCTGATAGAAAGAATAATTTAAAACTATATGTAAATAAGGTTTTTATTTCTGACAAATTAGATGCTCTAATTCCTGCTTGGCTTAGATTTGTAACAGGAGTAGTTGATACTGAGGATTTAAGCTTGAATATTTCAAGAGAAATCCTTCAAAATAATGCAGTCATTAACAAGATATCTTCTGCATTAACTAAAAGAGTGCTAAAAGAAATATCAGAACTAAAGAAAAAGAAACCAGACGATTTTTTAGCTTTTTGGAAAATATTTGGACCCGTAATAAAAGAAGGTCTATACGAATTTAATGATTTTCATGATCAAATTTTTGATTTTACAATGTTTAACTGCTCAGAAGATGAGAAAATGATCACACTTGAAGAATATGTAACAAAATATTCAAATGACAAGAAGAAGATCTATTACATCTCTGGTGAGAACAAAGAAAACCTTATGAATAGTCCACAAATGGAATTGTTCAAGAATAAGAAAATAAATGTTTTACTAGTAACAGATCCAGTTGATGAGTTCTGGATGCCTATGAAAATGAAGTTTAAAGATTTTGATTTTACTTCGATTACTAAAGGTGAAGTAGATATTGAAGAAAAATCCAAAAAATCCAAAGATACTAAAGAGTCAAAAGAAGTTACAGATTTTATTAAATACCTAAAAGAGCATTTAAAAAATAAGGTTAAAGATGTAAAAGTCTCAAAGAGACTTACAACAAGTGCTTCTTGCTTAGTAGCTGATGAAAATGATATGGATATGCATTTAAAAAAGTTGATGGCTGCAAACAACCAAACAACTAATGATGAAAAAAGAATTTTAGAAATAAATATAGGCCATAGTTTAGTTTCAAAACTACAAGAACTTAATCAAGACCAGAAAAATAAATTTAGTGAAATACTGTATGACCATGCAAAAATCATGGAAGGAGAAAACCTCGACGACCCTAAAAAATACACAAGCCTCATCACAGAATTGGTATCTTTATGAGTCAAGAAGAAAAAAAACAATATCAAATTGAATATGTAGATCATTCTACAGACAAAGTAATGTGCGATGGGGGAACTGGTGACTTAGGCCATCCAAGTGTTTATTTTAAGATTGAAAAAAATCAAGAAGTGATTTGTAATTATTGTAATAAAAAATTTATCAAAAAAGATTAAATATTTCTTTCTTTATTAGTTTCTCTTACAAGAAAATCTCTCAGAGCCTCTATTTTTTTTGATCCTTTTAATTCATAGGGGTAAGTAAAATAGATCACTGCTTTAGGTGTTTTGGCATTTGGTAAAATTGGAACTAAATTATTTGATGAAATTTTCATGTACTCTGGCAATGCCCCTATTCCAGCTCCTCCTCCTATAGCTCTCATAACGCCATACATATTTGAAATATAAAGAGTTTTAACTTTCTTATTTTTGGGAATTAAGTCTAAAATACAGTTTACATCAGGAATAGAAGGTTCGACACTATCACCAAAAGCTATTATTTTATGCTTAGATAAATCGCTTACATCCTTGGGAATCCCATATTTTTCTATGTATTCAGGAGAAGAGTAGATTTTAAATTGAAATTCATACAAAGGAAACCTAATAAGATCCATTTGAGTTGGTTCTCTCAGTCTTAGCGCAACATCAGCCTCACCTTGTGAGAGGTCTGTATATTTATTTTCAATAATAATTGAAACATCAATATCAGGATAAGAGTTAGTAAATTTTTCTATTCTTGGAGCTAACCAGGTTGTTCCAAAGGCTACAGTTGCAGCTATTGTAAGGGGTCCGGTTGGTTTCTCTTTAGAGTCAGTTAATTGGGCCTCAGTTAGAGCTATTTTTCCAAAAATATCATGAGCAGTCTTAAAAAGTATTTTACCCTGCTCAGTTAACGTTAAACCTCTTGCATGTCTTTTAAATAATGAAACCTTTAATTCTCTTTCTAGAGCACTGATTTGTCTACTAATTGATGAGTGACTGATATTCATCTTATGAGCTGCTTCAGATATATTAAGATCAAGTGCTACATTATGAAAAATTTTTAATTTATCCCAGTCCATGATTTAGATTTTCCTTTTTTAATGTATTTATACTATTCATTTTATTATTAAACAATGACCAGTCGTCTTTTTTATCTATGTAATTCCATATTTCTTCAATTTCTTCATAAAGAAGAGTCTCTAATGGTTTTTTAATTATGGATTGCAAATTATATTCTTTACTTAATTCATGATTTTTAAAAATTTCATCTAAATTATAGTTTTTATATTTTTGTTTAAGATTACTTTGAATATTAAACCTTTCTCTACCTCCTTTGAGGTCGCTAAATATTTCTTCATAAAGGTAAGAGCTCTCACGTAAGATTTGGTAAAAATCTTGTAATAGTTTTTGGTTATGAGAGTGTGAACTACTAGGCTCAAGAGATAACCTCTTGAAAAATAGCCTTATTATTTCTGAATTGTAATGATCTATATACTTTTTTAATTCTTTAATTATTTCTTTTTCTTCTAAAAATAATGTCATAATAGAAGCTAATTGTTGAACATTCCAAAAAATAGCATCTACCTGTTTTGAGAATTTATAAAGTCCTGATTGGTCAAAGTAAGCAGCAATTTTGTCTGGATCATACTTTTCCATCAATCTATACGGGCCGTAGTCAAAGCTTTCTCCTGTTATGTTAATATTATCCGTATTTAAAACACCATGCACAAAGCCGTATATGTTATAAGAAGCAGCTAAATAAGCACAATTTTTAACAACTCTCGAAAAGAAATTTCTAGGTGTATTTTTATTATCTTCAAAGCAAAAGTAATATTTACCAACAGATTTCATCAAACTTTCTAAGTTATCATTGTGTTGATGGTATGCATGATATTGAAAAGTTCCAATTCTTATATGAGAGTGAGAAATTCTAACGAGAACACAAGATCTTGTTGGTGACGGTTCATCATTTCTAAAGAGATCTTCGCCTGTTTCAATTAAAGACAGTGATTGAGATGTATCAACTCCAATAGCATCTAAATAACTGCTGCACAGAACCTCTCTTATTCCACCTTTTAGAGTTAACTTACCATCCCCACTTCTTGAATATCGAGTAGTACCACTACCCTTTGTACCTAGGTCATATAACTTTTTATTTTTATAAAATTGAGCAACTACAAAACCCCTGCCATCTCCAATCTCAGGGTTATAAACCCTAAATTGGTGACCATGATATTTCATTGCTAGATTCTTTTTACTCGGTAAAAATTTACTATCAAATAATCCAAAAATATTATTCCATTCTTCATTATTTAAATTATTAAATTCATCAAAACTATGATTTCGATATCTTAAAATTAATTTTGGAAATTTAGCTGGATAAGCCTGATCATAAAAATTATCATTTAAAAACCCATAAGGAGAAATTAATTTAGGGCTTTGCTCTAAACTCAAAGGATGTCTTGTGCAGAATGATAAGGTATATTAAATATGTCAGATACTGGCTTGTAAGTAATCTTACCTTTGTATGTATTTAAACCATTTAAATTATGATGAGACTCTTTGAAAAAATCATCAGTTCCTAAATTAGCTAGTTTTTTTATATAAGGTAGTGTAACAGTATTCAGAGAAATTGTAGAAGTTCGAGGAACTGCTCCGGGCATGTTTGCAACACAATAGTGAATTATATCATCAACAATATAAGTAGGTTTATCATGTGTTGTAGGTTTGCTAGTTTCAAAACAGCCTCCTTGATCAATAGCAACATCAACTAAAACTGAGTTTTGGCTCATGTATTTAAGGTGCTTTTTTTGAATAACATTTGGGGCTTGGGATCCTGGAATTAAAACTGCGCCAATTACCAAATTAAAGTTAGGTAATAATTCCTCAATTTTGATGTTATCAATATTTAAAATTTCAGCTTTAGGAAAATTTTTTTTTAATAACTCAATACGACTGGGGGATTTTTCTAAGATTGTAATTTTTGATTTCATTCCATCTGCAATTAATGCTGCATTGAAACCAACTACACCTCCACCGATAATAAGTGTTTTAGCAGGTTTGCTATAACTTGAGCCACCTAATAATATTCCTGGTCCCCCAGAGTGTTTTTCTAGACACCTAGCCCCTGCCTGTATTGATAATCTCCCAGCTATTTCACTCATTGGGGTTAACAAAGGAAGCCCCTTGTCATCGCTTGTAATAGTTTCGTAAGCAATTGAAATACAATTACTATTCAACAATTGCATCGTCAAATCTTTAGAAGAAGCTAAATGTAAGTATGTAAATAAAATTTGATCAGCTTTAAGTAACTTAGTTTCATTTGATTGGGGTTCTTTAACTTTGACTATAAGATTTGATTGTTGGAAGACCTCTTCAGGACTTTGAATTATACTTGCCCCTGCCTCTATAAATTCCTCATCCTTGAAACCCGAACCAATTCCTGCACCTTTCTCAATTAGTAAATTATGCCCTTCCTTAACTAAACTTTTTACACTGTCAGGAGATAATCCAACTCTAAATTCATTATTCTTTATTTCTTTTGGAACGCCTATAATCATTTAATTACCTCTACTAGCTCTTGTTCCCTATCAAGAAATTTATATTCTATCTTAACTGTTTTAAACATCAAATTTACTTCTTCAAAAACATCATCAGGTTCAAAGTCAGCACAAGAGTATACATCTAATTGCATCAGTCCTGGATTAGTTTCATCCCAAATATGTAAAGCAATATGACTGGTTTCAATTATTGCAACTGAAGTCATACCCTTATTGCCTTTTTCATTGACGTATGTCGTATAAGGACCAGCCAATAGTTTCATGTCAATTTTTTTTATAAGACCCCTTATCCAATCAGAAATTTTATTTAGATCCTCTTCTTTGGGGCACCAACCAATATCAGCTCTTACAATTAAATGTTTGTGTTTTTGTGTCATATCAACCTCATATTTAAGAGGTATTCATCACAGGGAATACCGTTACCTGTGTATTCATTAACAGAGAATAACTATCTGATACGATTAATTTGAATATATTTTTTTTTAATGAAAAATCATTAATATTTTTTTTGCGTTCTATAAAATGTCTGTAAAATACAGATATGATTGGTTTAGATGTTTTAAAAGACAAAATTAAAGATGCACCTAAAAGTTCAGGTGTTTATCTTTTTAAAAATAAAAAAGATATTCCAATCTATATAGGAAAAGCCATAAATATTAAGAGGAGGTTATCAAATTACAGCAACCTACCAAAGCTTCCGAGAAGGCTTCAAAAAATGGTTTCTCAAACAGTAAATATTGATTTTGAATTAACTGAATCTGAAAGAAATGCATTATTGTTAGAAGCACTTTTGATTAAAAAGTTCTCGCCAAGGTATAATATTCGACTTAAAGACGATAAATCTTTTCCTTTGATAAAAATTACATATGGAGATTTTCCTAGGCTTACTAGATTTAGAAATAATATTCAAAAAGACGATAGAGTTTTTGGACCTTTTACATCGGCATTCAAAACCGATATTGTAATTAAAATATTACAAAAAACATTCAAGCTGAGAAGTTGTACAGATTTAGAATTTAAAAATAGAAAAAGACCTTGTCTACTCTATGATCTGAAACAATGCTCTGCTCCTTGCGTTCAAAAAGTTTCTCGAAAAGAATATTCTGAGCAAGTAGTAGATACTGTTAAATTTTTTCAAGGAAATCAAAAAAAAATTTTTGATAAACTTGAAAAACAAATGACTTTTTTCAGTCAAAATCAAAATTACGAAAAAGCTGCAGAGATAAGAGATAGTCTACAGTCATTAAACTATATAATTAGAGAAGAAATTAAAGTAAGCAACCAGGAAACTAATTATGATTATATCTATATAAACGAAAAAAATTATTTTTCTATTTATATTGGTTTTATAAGATATGGGAGATACCTTGGTGGCAATTTAATTTATTATTCTGAGAAGTTTGAAGAGGATATTGACCCAACATCTTTAATAATTCAGTTCTATCTAAAAAGTTTTAGACCTAATAAAATAGTTTTATCAAAAAAGATAAATGCCTATCTTGAACTAAAATCAATCATGAAGGATAATTATGAAATTGAAACTTTTCTAAAAACTAATTCCATTCCTGGAATAAAAAAAATTTCTCAATTAACTTTAAAAAGAAGTAATAAAGAAGTTTTAATCCAAAGTCAGAAATATAAAACAAATAATGAAATACTAAATTTGTTAAAATATCGATTTCAAATGCCCAATTCCATTGAAAGAATTGAAGCTTACGACAATAGTTTTTTTGGAAATAATTATGCAGTCTCTTCTTATGTTGTATTTAATAATGAGGGTTTTAGTATTAAAGACTCTAGAACTTATAAGTTTAAAGAATTTGACTTAAAAAAGTTTGGTGATGCAGATTTGATGCGAAAAGTATTAGAATCTAGATTCTCCAAAGATGATAAAATACTTCCAGATATAATGATTATTGATGGAGGTGCCCCATATCTAAAAATTTGCCAAGAAATAATATCTAAGAGTGGCATTAAAGAGAATATTTTATTAATAGGCGTGACTAAGGGTTTTAAAAGAGATTATAGATTTGATAGGTATCACACTCTTAAAGACAAAAATATTTCTTTAAAGGAAACGCCACAAATTGAGGGATTTATTCAAAAAATGAGAGATAAAGCTCATAATTTATCTAAAAAAAATAGTCTAAAAAGGATGTCAGATTCTCTGAAAACAAGTTTCTTAGATGATATAAATGGAATTGGGAAAATAAAAAAAATGAGAGTAATTAATTTTTTTGGAAACGTACAGAATTTGAAACAAGCGTCTAGCGACGAGCTTCATCAAATTAAGGGCTTAAGTTCAAAAAATATTAAGGATATATTAAATAAAATAAATGTCTAAAATTTATACCATACCAAATATCATTACTTTCATTAGAATATTTTTGATACCTATAATACTTTTCCTTATGTTTTCTGAGAACCCAAATATAGTACTTTTAGCTGGGGTTTTATTTATCATATCTTCAATTTCTGATTATTTTGATGGCTATCTAGCAAGAACATTAAATCAATCTTCAAAGTTAGGAACTTTGTTAGACCCTATAGCTGACAAGCTTTTAGTTGCCGCTGTTATAATAGTTTTGGTTGATACTAGAGTTATTACTAATATTCACGTTATACCAGCTATCTTAATTTTGTTAAGAGAGATAGCGATATCAGGGTTAAGAGAATTTCTTGCTAAATTAAACACAGATATGCCTGTAAGCAAATTAGCAAAATATAAAACAACATTCCAAATGATAAGTTTGTCTATTTTGATAATAAGCTTAGGTTTTGAATTAAATGATTTTTTATGGAATACAGGTTTGATAGCTTTGTGGATTGCAGGATTGATAACACTACTTTCTGGATATAATTATATGGCCAAAGGTCTCAAACATATTTGATTATAAAAATAAAATACTTCTCTTGGATAAGAGTAAAAATGAAAAAAAGTATTGATGAAATTGAATTAAAAAATGACTCGACTTTCTTAGAATTAATAAATTTTTTAAAAAGTAAGAAAGGTATTTTTATAGAAATATTTGAAGATGAAAGTGTTAAATTTTTTTTGAACCTCGAGGAGATAAATGACTTTTCGTTAAAGTTAAAGGATGGAGATGAAATTGCATTTCTGCCTCCTGTTACTGGAGGATAATGATTAAAATAACTAATAAAAATTTCAATTTAGAAGATGAGTTTATGAAAATTAACTCAGTTAAAAATGGAGGATATAGTTTTTTTTTGGGAACTGTGAGAGAAGATATCCAAAGAAATGGTCAAACAATAAATAGTATTTTTCTTGAATGTTATGAAGATCTAGCAATAAAGCAACTCTCGGATATTCGAAAACAAACAATTAAATATTGGAGTTTAAATGACTGTCTTATAGTCCACCGTATTGGTGCATTATCTTTAGGTGAAAAGATAGTGTTAATCATTACAGCTTCATCTCACAGAGAAAGCGCTATTAAATCATGTGAATTTATAATTGATAATTTAAAAGTAAATGCCGCATTTTGGAAATTTTATGTCTCCGAGTCATCGGAAGTCCCTATAAAACATAAAAAAAAAGATTTGGATAAATTTTTGAAGTGGTCAGATGTAGTAAATTTTCAATTGTCTTTATAATTTGGATCAACTGCTTTCATATATAGATTTGATATTTTTTTGGTAATTTCACCAACAGTATAATTTTTATTATCTATTTTACCAACTGGTGTCACCTCTACCGCAGAACCTGTTAAAAATATTTCATTAGCATCTTTTATTTCATTGGGATAAATTTCACGTTCAACCACTTTAATGTTTTGAGATTTTGCTATATCAATGACAGTCTTTCTTGTAATTCCATTTAAGAAGCAATCAGGCAAAGGGGTATGTATTTCATTATTAATTACAAAAAAAATATTTGACCCTGTGGACTCACTAACTCTTCCTTTATAGTCAAGCATAAGTGCATCAGCATAACCATTTTTTTCAGCTTCATGCTTGCTTAAAGTACAAATCATATAAAGACCAGCTGCTTTTGCATCAGTAGGGATAGTGTCAGGTGCTGGCCTTTTCCAAATAGCTGTTTGTAGGGATATACCTTTAAGTCTATCTTCTTTGGAAAAATAACTGGGCCATTCCCAAGTAGCAATAGCAACATTAATTTTATTTTTTTGAGCAGAAACAGCCATCATTTCGCTACCTCTCCATACTACTGGCCTAACATATCCGTACTTAATATTCATTTTCTTAATAGTTTCTTTTTGAGCTTGGTTAATATCTTCTTGGGAAAAAGGTATATCTATCCCCATTCTACTGGCAGAATAAAATAGTCTTTCAGTATGTTCTTCTAATTTAAAAATTTTTTCGCCATATACTCTAAGACCCTCAAAAACACAACTTCCATAATGGAGTCCATGATTTAATACATGTGTAGTAGCATTCTGCCATTCAACAAATTCACCATTGTACCAAATAAAGCCTATTCTTTTATCAAAAGGGA
>PYIJ01024132.1_pt1 | contig 10427 bp, 10 predicted proteins | sample 3578051 | NCBI WGS metagenome assembly PYIJ01 (sample SAMN08408021, study PRJNA431606) | Marine metagenome isolate SA_KN192-05_S13_5m, whole genome shotgun... | biome: marine; feature: oceanic pelagic zone; material: water; isolation source: surface water sample, 0.2-0.8 um fraction ... | reverse complement strand
TTTTACTAAGGAAAATGGAGCCACGCAGATTGTCCCTGGATCTCATCTCTGGGAAAAAGACCGAATTCCTAATGACGATGAAATAGCTTATGCCGAAATGAAAGCGGGATCAGTACTTCTTTATACTGGAACTGTACTGCATGGTGGAGGAGAAAATATATCAAAAAAAGATATTCGAACTGGAGTTTTTCTTCATTATGCTCTCAATTGGCTTCGCCAGGAAGAAAATCAATATCTATCTTGTCCTCCTGAGATTGCAAAAGACATTTCGCCTGAAATAAGGTCCTTAATAGGATATTCAAAGGGAGGTTACGTACTAGGTTTCTATTCTGATCCTTTAGATAAAAATGCAGAATATGAATCTGTTTCGCCGGAAAACATGTTCAAGGATATGGCTTTTGACGAATATTCCTCGATCCCAGACCCTAAAGAACTGGTCCAAAAATCTACAAAATAACTAAAAGTAGACTACGCCAATTAAGTAGCCGCCATAGAAAAAGGCAACTGCATAAAAGGGATATTCTCTACAAAAATTCCAAACCGATTTCAAATATTCAATAATCATTTCATCTCTCAGGGGAGAGATATAATAGACAATGTGATATGAGTTTTTGCTTATACCTTTATAAAATTTATTAAAAAATTTTTTTTTATTACTAATATTTGCTGATCCTAGATATTGCATCAAGAATTCTTTTAAAGCATAGTAAATTATTTATTATTCACTATGACTGAAAGATCAGAACTCATCGAGCTACATAACAGGCTATCTAAAACTCTTGATGAAGAAAGGGTGGCTGCGAAAGATAAGAGACATGACAAAGGCTATAGAACGGCTAGAGAAAATCTTGATGACTTAATTGATAGGGATTCTTTTGTTGAATATGGTCAACTTGCTGTTGCTGCTCAAAAAAGCAGGAGGGAAATCGAGGAGTTGAGAACCGAAACTGCTGCTGATGGGATAATTACTGGATTTGGAAAAATAAATGGAGATATTTTACAGGATAGCAAAGCGCTTTCTGCAATTATCATCAACGATTATTCAGTTCTCGCTGGAACTCAAGGTTATTATCATCATAAAAAGTTAGATAGGATTTGTGAGACGGCTGAAAAACAAAATTTACCTGTCATCATGTATACAGAAGGAGGAGGAGGAAGGCCCGGCGACACCGATGTACATGTGCAATTTGCAGGATTAAACATTCCCTCATTCAGTAATTGGGCCAAGTTAAGAGGGAAAAGTATTAGAATTGCGGTTAATAACGGCTATTGTTTTGCTGGAAATGCTGCTTTATTTGGAACTGCCGACTTTTGTATTTCTACTAAAAATTCCTGGTTAGGAATGGCAGGCCCAGCAATGATTGAAGGCGGAGGACTAGGAAAAGTAGAGCCAAAGGATATTGGTCCAGCAGAAGAACAGGAGAAACTTGGTGTGATTGATTATCTTGCTGAGGACGAATCGGATGCTACAAGATTTGCAAAAAAATTACTCTCATATTTTCAGGGCAAAATTGAATCTTGGGATGTCAAGGATCAATCTATTTTAAGAAATATCATTCCTGAAAATAGAAGAATGGCCTATTCGGTAAGAGATGTTATTGAAACAATTGCTGACAATGATTCCTTTTTGGAATTGAGAAAAATATATGGCAGGAGTGTAATAACCGGTTTCATAAGACTAGAAGGCAAGCCCGTCGCAATAATTGCAAACGATTGTCAACACTTGGGAGGGGCTGTTGATGCAACTTCAGCTGAGAAGGCTGGGCAATTTATTGCAATCTGTAATGATCATAACTTACCAATATTATCTCTTGCAGATACTCCAGGGTTTATGGTCGGTGTTGATAGTGAAAGGGAGGGAGCTGTAAGAAAAATGGGTAGTTTGTTTAATTCTGGAGCAAATATTTCAGTACCTCTCGTAGCTATATTTTTGAGAAAAGGCTATGGATTAGGAGCGATGGCAATGGTAGGAGGCAGCTTTTATATACCTGTCTTTACTGCCTCATGGCCCACAGGAGAATTTGGCGGCATGGGGTTGGAAGGCGCTGTAAAACTTGGTTATAAAAAAGAATTAGAAGCAATTCAAGACGAATCCGAAAGAGAGGAATTATTCAATAAACTTGTTCAGAAAATGTACGATTCGGGTAAGGCTTTGGAAGCTGCTACTCAATTAGAGATAGATGCGGTTATCGACCCAGCTGAAACTAGGTCGATAATCTTAAAAGCTTTAGAAACTGGCTGAGGAAACTCTTTTTAAGGAGTTCTCATCACTTCAGCAGAAGTACACTTATCAATAGAAGCTGATTTTAATTTTTCTACAGCTAATTTTAATTTTCTGTACTCAGCAACTTCAGGATTTAATCCAGTGGATTTTACCCCGATAAAACTTGTTCCTGCCGTAGGGTCATGCATTTCTAAACCATAAGATGCATAACTTGTTGATCTGGATGAATTTTCAATTACTTTTTCTGCAACGCTATCAATCAAAGCTGAGTGTCTTATTCTCTCTGCTTGCAATTCTGCACATCCAAGTGCTGAGGCATCTACTTCCCAATGATAAGTTTCAGCATTAACCTGACCTTTTCCTCCAGCATCTTCCACAAAACTGTCTAAAAGATACTTCGTAGCAACAATATTGTTTTGCATAAAAGGAGTACTTGAACAACCGACTAAAACTAAAAGAGCAATAGATGCAAAAAGTTTAGTAAATTGAACGAAAAAATTCTTAAAATTACTTAAAATCATTGATAATTCTCCTAAGACACTTAATATGCCTTTACGACGGCAAGTTTAAGACCTTTAAAAAATTAAGTCAATTTTAGCGAAAGCTATTTTTGCCTTTTAAAATGGCTTTTTTATGACAAAAATCAGTGAAAACAACTATCAAATTTTAAAATTAGGAAATCCAATTCTTAGATTGACTGCAAAAAGACTTACTAAAGACGAGATATTATCTCCAGAGATTCAAAAGTTTATACCAAAAATGTGGGAAGTAATGCAAGATGCTGGGGGCATTGGCTTGGCTGCTCCTCAAATTGGTATTTCAATTCAATTAGCTGTAATAAAATTAGAAAGCGATTCAGATAGGTATGATAATTTAGAAGACTCTGAAGAATTTGTTGTCTTTAATCCAAAATTAAAAGTTCTGGATGATGAAAAACAAGGATTTTGGGAAGGATGTTTAAGTGTCCCTGGCTTAAGAGGTTATGTTGAAAGACCTAGAAAGCTTCAAATAAATTACCTAAATGAAAATGCTGAAGAGAAAGATATCGTAGTAGAAGACTTTTTGGCTACGGTCTTTCAACATGAATTAGATCATTTATTTGGGTTTTTGTATGTGGATAGGCTAAATTCTACAAAAGATTTAGTTTTTGAAGAAGAGTTAGCTAATATAGCTAGAGAAAAACTATTAGATTAAATCGTGCTGAAATATTATTTTTTATTCTTTTTATCTATGAATATGATTTCGTTTGAAATTCTCCCAAAAAGTGATGTCGATATAGATTCTTGGCGTTTTATAAAAGATCAGGTTATGGGAGGCAAATCAGACGGCTTTATGTTGCTAAAGGATTCTACAAACCAGGATTTTGAGTACATATCCGCGGAAGGAAATGTTTCAACAGACGGTGGGGGATTTTTAATGTTTAGAACAGAAATTGATTCTGATAATTTGGATAATTTTTCTAAAGTAAAATTCAGGGCTAGAGGAAACAACGAAAAATACTTCATACACATCAAAACTAGAGGCTCAATTTTTCCTTGGGTAAGATATCTTGGAGAGTTTGAGGTTACAGATGATTGGCAGGATTTTGAAATTGAGTTTACAGAATTCGTCAGATACAGTAATAACTCTCCCAAAAAGAGAAACCTCAATCCTAATAAAATAAAATTTATTGGTGTCGAGGCTTCTGGAAGAGATTTTAAAATGGACATTGATTTAGCTCTGATGAAATTTTCTAAATAATTTTTAAAGTAAAAATGATAACTAAAGCTGACGATTATCCGATTCATCAATTACCTCATCCTGTTTCTGAAGTTGGAACTGAAAGAAATTTCTACGATAGATATTTTTTTAATGGATATTCAAAAGAAGATAATTTTTATTTTGCCGCGGTCCTTTGCCTATATCCAAATTTAAATGTTATGGATGCTTCTTTCACTCTAGCTATAGATGGTATTCAGCATAATATAAGGGCTTCAAGAATTCTAGGTCTTGAAAGACTTGACACAAAGGTAGGTCCGATAGAAGTCAAAGTTATAGAACCTTTAGAAAAGCTATCAGTATGCCTTTCAAAAAATGATTCCGATATTACTGCAAAGTTAGAATTCACCAAGAGATTTGAGCCTATGCAAGAACCAAATATGACTCTTTTTAATGGTCCTAGAAAAATAATGGATACGTGTAGGCTTACACAACATGGAACTTGGTCTGGAGAAATAAAAATAAAAGATAAAAAAATTAAAATTTCTCCCGAGATATTTGTTGGAACTCGAGACAGGTCATGGGGAGTAAGGCCGGTTGGAGCTGGAGACAGTCAACCTATGGTACCTTTCGAAATGCCTCAATTTTTTTGGCTTTGGGCACCAGTACATTTTGATGACCTAGCAACTCACATCTACTATATCGATAATGAGAAAGGAGAAGCAGATAATTCATTTGCAAAAATTCAATACAATGATGGTAAAGAACAAACTAACTTTATTTCCCACCAAAAGAAGATTTCCTATAGGCCTAAAACAAGAAGAGTTGAGTCATTAAGCTTGAATCTAAGTACTTCACAAAATGATTCTTTTGAATTTCAAATTCTTCCGGAAGTAAATATGTTTATGTGTGGTTTGGGGTATATGCACCCTGATTGGGGCCATGGTCAATTCAAAGGCGAGTCTGAAACTCAATATGACACATATGATTTAAATGAAGATCCTCAAGATCCTCCATTTCTGCATGTGCAATCATTGTGTAAAGTCATTTTGAAGATGCCTGAAAGAGAAATTGAAGGAAGAGGAGTCCTAGAACAATTATTTTTGGGCCCTCATGAACCTAGCGGATTTAAAGATCTTTTTGACAAACCCTAGAAATGCCTGTTTCTTCAGAAGAAAACTTTCAAGAGAAGTTATTAATTTTTAATGACTGGCTAAAAAATAAGGAACGCTATAGTGGTGAGGATATAAGCGTTTCGCCACACAAATCATCCGAGGCAAGCGGGTTTTCTAACGAAACTTTTTCTTGTACCGTTTTGGGAAAAAACATTCGTGAAGATATTGTTCTGAGAATAAAGCCAACAGGTTTTCAGGTATTTCCTGATTATGATCTTGGGTTGCAAGTTGAAATCATGAACGAGTTAAAAAAATTTAATCTTCCAGTACCTGAAATTCTTTTTTCAGAACTTAATGAAGACACTCTTGGATCAGAATTTTATGTAATGAAACATGTTTCTGGAGAGGCTCCATCGGATAACCCTCCATACCATATGGATCCTGAAGGCATGATGGGAAAAGCGTCTCATAAACAAATAAGATCTATTTGGCTTGGTTGGCTTGAAAACCTAGCTTCCTTGCATAGGATAAATTATGAAGAACTGGATTTAAGTCTTTTAAGAAATAGAAATCATGAGGTTTGTCATCTTAAAGAAGATCTAAATTACTATAAATCATTCATGGACTGGGGCATGGATGGAGAAGAAAATCCTTTTTTGAAAGAGGTTCTTCATTGGTTAATGGAAAATATACCTTCAAATCACAATGCAAAAAAACTTTGTTGGGGAGATTCAAGAATCGGAAATGTTTTATTTAGAGATTTTAAGGTAGCAAGCTTATTAGACTGGGAAATGGCTACAATAGGTGATCCTTTATGTGACTTAGCTTGGGGGCTCACTACTGATGATGTGAGCAGCCATGGATTAAACATAGAAAAGCTATTGGGAACAATTTCCAATGATGAAGCAATAAAAATATGGGAGAAAAGTACTGGATTTTCAGCTGAAAATTTCTTCTACTATAGAATCTTATGTCTTTTTAAATTTTCCGTAATAATGATTAGAGTCGCAAAAAAACTAATACATAGTGAAATTATGCCCCTCGACAGTGATTTTCATATAAACAATCATGTATCCAACTACTTAAAAAAAGAATTTGATGGTAAAAATTAAAATTGAAAAGCAAATTAAGTGTACTGTTGATTCTCTGTGGGAACTGTTTTCTGATGTAACTAGATCCGATTGGGTGCCCTTTGCAAACAAAATTTTATATGAAGATGGTGTAAGAACTTTTGTTATGGAGGGAGTGGGAGAAATTAAGGAAAAAATAATAGAGATAAATCATTCTGAAAAATCTCTCACATATAAAGTAGTACAATCTCCAGTTCCCTTAGATCATCATCTAGCAAAAGTTACAATTCTGGAAGATAAGAATTTTTCTAAGTTAATTTGGGTATCTGAAATTAAGCCAGATAAGTTTGAAAAATTAATAAAAGATGGAATGGAGTCTTCAATAGAGATGATACAAAAGATTCTTGAATAAAATCCAAACAGAAAAAGATTTTTTTTATATGAACTTGGCTCTTGAAGAAGCAAAAACAGCTTTTTTAAACCAGGAAGTCCCCGTGGGAGCCATTTTAGTTAGAGAAAATAAAATAATCTCTAGATCATATAACCAATCAATCTCTAAGAAAGATCCTTCCGGACATGCAGAAATGAATGTCTTAAGAGACGCAGCAAAAAAAATGAATAATTACAGACTTAATGGGAGCAGTCTTTATGTAACTTTAGAACCGTGTCTAATGTGTTTTGGAGCATGTATACACGCAAGAATAGATAGGTTAATTTTTGCTACAGAGGACCCGAAATCAGGAGTAATTGTTAATAACCTAAATCTCAAGGATGAAAAATTTTTCAATCATAAAATCTCTATCTCAAGCGGAATACTGGCCCAAGAAAGCTCTCAGCTACTAAAAAAATTTTTTCAAGACAGAAGAGTTTAGAAATCAAATTCAGTCCAAACTGGAGCATGATCAGATGGTTTTTCCATCCCTCTAATTTCGTAATCAATATCAGATTCACTTGCCAAGTTTAATAGAGGCGTTGTAACCCACAAATGATCAATTCTTAAACCTCTTTTTGGATTGTCATCAAAGCCTCTGCTGCGGTAGTCAAACCAACTAAATTTATCATTTGATTTAGGAAAAAATTTTCTGTAAGAATCAAAAAATCCCCAAGATTTAATTTTCTCAAGCCACTCCCTCTCCTCTGGCAAGAAACTACATTTGCCTGTAGCAAGCCATCTTTTTCTGTTGTTTTCACCTATTCCTATGTCAATATCTTCAGGAGAAATATTCAAATCGCCCAGTATTATGATGTTATCTTCAGGAACAAATTTTTTATTTAAATAAAGCATTAAATCTTTAAAAAATTTTTCCTTGTATGGAAATTTCTTGGGGTGATCTCTACTTTCTCCTTGGGGAAAATAACCATTTATAATTGTTACTTCCTTATCAACAAATTGATGGGTTGATGATATCAATCTGCATTGGGCATCATCTTTATCTGAAGGAAAGCCAATTTGAAATTTTATAGGCTCAGATTTATAGAGGGTTGAAACCCCATAATGTCCTTTTTGACCATTTATAAGAGCTTTGTAACCTAATTCATTAATGCTTTCCATGGGAAAGTTTTCGTTATCAACTTTTGTCTCCTGAAGACAAATTATTTCTGGCGAATGCTTATCAATTAGCTTGCTCAATTGATGGAGTCTTGCTCTTAAGCCGTTTACATTGAAAGAAAAAATTTTCATCTAAAATAAGAACTGGAGAGTCTTTTTGGTTTATTAAAGTTAATCTGATCAATTAAAATTCTTGCTGCTTCCTCTAGGACGATTTTTTCAGAAAGCTCATTAAATTCTTCAGGATCGGAGTCTAAAAATTCTTGGAAATTCAAGAAGGGTTTTAACCCTACAGAAACTCTAAATCTATTTTCAATAAATAGCCTTTTTTCTTCTTGAGCTTTTTTTTCTGACTTTCTAACAAGAAAATTTACTGGAATAAGTTTTTTATTTATTTCGTTCAAGTTTTGATTTTTTTGATCTTTAATATATTCGTTTAAATTTGAATCAGATACTCTTTTTTCTGAAAAATTTTGGATCATTTTAATATTTGAAGTTGAATTAAAAGTCTTATACTCAAGAGACGAGATATCATCATACGGAAGAGAATTTTCTAGAGACATTTCTCCAATCTCTTCACTGTCAAAGACATAGGGCAAAGTAATATCGGGCGCTACTCCTAAATTTTGAGTACTCTTACCGGAAACTCTATAGAATTTTTGTTCTGTAAATTTTAGCTGTCCATAATTAAGATTTTCTAAGCGTTGCACAGTACCTTTGCCAAAAGTATTCGATCCTACAATTAATCCACGTTTGTAGTCTTGAAAAGCACCAGCAAGAATTTCTGAAGCGGACGCACTTAGTTTGTCTACCAAAATCATAACGGGACCTTCATAATTTTGACTGCCTCTTGTATGACCTAATGGCTGAATAGAACCATTGGATTCCATAACCTGAACAACACTTCCTTTCCCGATAAATAGTTTGGCTAAAGAATACGCTTCATATAATGAACCTCCAGAGTTTCCTCTCAAATCAAGAATGACACCATCGACTTGTTCTTCTTCTAATTCCCTCAAAAGATTTCTGACATCTTTTGAACTGCTCTTATAATTAAATTGATTCCTACTAAATGCATCAAAATCCATATAAAAAGCAGGCAAGTCGATAACTCCAATGTTATAAGACTTATTCAATTTATAAATTTCTATGTTCTTTTTCTTAGCTGCCTGATCTTCGAGCTTTACTAATCCTCTTGTTATTTCGATAACTCTACCTAAAACATCATCTGGAGCAGAATTTGGAATTACTTCAAGCTTTACTTTAGTATTTTTTGGACCCCTTATAAGTCTTACAACTTCATCAATTCGCCAATCTCTTACATCTTCTAATTCATTTTCTGGTAAAGAGGCTACTCCAACAATTTTATCATTTACTTTTAAGAGACCAGATTTATCCGCAGGTCCTCCTGGAATCAATCTTACTATTTTTGTGATTCCATCCTCAGTAGACAAAATGGCACCAATACCTTCAAGAGAAAGGCTCATATTTATTTCAAAATCTTCTTGTGACTTGGGAGACAAATAGTTTGTATGAGGATCATAAAGGGAGGTAATTGCATTTGCAAAAAGTGAAAAGATATCGTCTGACTTAACTCTTTTTAAGCTTTTTAATCTATTTTTAAGCCTTTTTAATAGTTTTGACTTTGAACTCACAAATTCTTCACTTGATAAAATAATATTTATGAATTCATTTTTTATTAACAAAGCGTGATAATTCTTAATATCTGCCAAAGATTCAAATCTTGTTTCGTTCTCTCGAGTCTTATCAATGAAATCTGTTGTATTCAATTCCTCTAAGCTTTCCAAATTATTAACCACTTTGATTTGATGATTAATTAGTTCAATTGAACGTTTAGAGAAATCTTCATAAATCGTAAATATTTCTTTCAAATCAAAGATACTTCTGAAGCTTAAAGAATATGAATCATACTCATTAGCTGTAAATGCAATTTTATCTTTATCTAAAGTATTCAAGAAGTTATCTATAACTTTCTGATTAGAAATTTCGATGTTTTTTTTAAAGTGATTTTGATCAAGAATTTGAATGATTTCGCTTACTACTAATTTATATTCTTCCTTGGGACCTAAAGGATCATTTCCAAAAAGACTTAAGGAAAACGAGAGGGATACAAGAAAGAAAATTAATTTATAAAAAGTTTTAATCATAATTTAAATTTTTTCCTCCCAATAGGAGGTCTTTTTCTATCCACAATGAATTAACCCATTCCTTAAATTCTGATCTTAAGGATTGGTTATTCAACAAGTCTTCATTAAGAAATTTTTTTGGAATTTTAATTTCTTTGATAATAATTTTTGCGGAATTCATTCTTCCACAAAGATAGTCCCAAAAGCTTCTTTTTTTTGAATCAAATTGGATTGTAAAATCTATTAGCGCATCGATTTTGTTTACTAGACTCAATGCTGTTGCAAGACCACCTTCTTTTGGTTTTAAAAGATTTTCAAAAGGACTATTTTGATTTTGGTGTTTTTTAGAGGTAAATCTTGTACCTTCGGCAAAACTAAAGACAGTCACAGGATAGAGAGAATAATGTTTTAAAGCTCTTTTCATTTCCCTTATGTCTTTTCCAGCAAGTTTAGGATTTTTTTCCAATTGTTTTTTTGTATATCTTTTTAAAAAAGGCATATCCAAAGCCCACCAAGAAAGGCCAATGACAGGAACATAAATCAAAACATACTTCATAAAAAATTTAAGCATGGGCATTTTCATATTAGTTATATCTTGAAGAAGAAATATATCGGCAAATGATT
>PYIJ01194443.1_pt1 | contig 10443 bp, 7 predicted proteins | sample 3578051 | NCBI WGS metagenome assembly PYIJ01 (sample SAMN08408021, study PRJNA431606) | Marine metagenome isolate SA_KN192-05_S13_5m, whole genome shotgun... | biome: marine; feature: oceanic pelagic zone; material: water; isolation source: surface water sample, 0.2-0.8 um fraction ... | reverse complement strand
TTCTGAAGATAAACAAATATTCAACAAGGTTGTCGATTTTGATGATAAGGAATCTTTAGATGGATTGTTTACAAATATTACCGATGTTTTTATTTGCCTAGGGACTACAATCAAAAAAGCTGGATCTAAAGAGAAATTTAGGAAAGTGGATGTAGATTATTGCTTCTCAATTGCGAAAGCTGCTTCAAAAGCCAAGGTTCCAAATTTATCTATCGTTACATCTATCGGAGCAGATTCTCAATCGAATAACTTCTACTTGAAATGCAAGGGAGAAGTTGAAGAGATGATTTCTGGTCTCTGCTTTAAATCCTTATCTATTTATAGACCTGGTTTACTAATCGGAAAAAGAGAAGAAAAAAGGTTTGCTGAATCTATAGGACAGATTATTCAGCCAAGGCTAATTGATCCACTACTCAGAGGTTCAGCTAAAAAATATCGTAGCGTAAAAGCAGTAGATCTTGCTTACACGCTTCAAAAGCTTTCAGGCGTCAATGAAGGTAAGACAATATACCAATTCGAAGACTTTAAAAATAAAGATACTAGCTAGCTTTTTTAAATTTAAGATCAGAATCTTCAATACTTTTAAACCTTACTTGAAATAAATCTTTAAGATAATTTTGAGTGTTTACCCAGGGATCTCTGGAACCTTGTTTTGGCAGTTTGTCGGCCACTCTTTGAATGTAACCTGAATTAAGGTCTAAGAAATCTCCATTTCCAACAACATCAGGACCAGCTTCTGGATAAAAATAATCCATACCTTTTGAGTCCATTAAATTTATTAATTTACATGCATATTCGCTTGTTAGGTCTGCTCCTAGAGTCCAGGACGCAGTTGTATAACCAAATGTTGCAATCAAGTTTGGCACATCGCTAAACATCATAGTTTTGTATTGAATACGTTCTGAAATATCTAATTTCTGATTATCAATAGTTATATCAATACCATTTAGGAGCTGCATATTAAGACCAGTGGCAGTAACAATGATATCCGCACTAATTGTCTCGCCAGAATTTAATAAGATTCCTTCTTCAGTAAATCTATCAATCGTATCAGTGACAACTTCAGCTTTACCGCTTTTTATGGCTTCGAACATATCGCCATTGGGAACGAAGCACAATCTTTGATCCCAAGGTTTGTATTTAGGTGTAAAGTGTTTTTCAATATCGTAATCCTCGCCAAGATACTCTTTTACTCCGTTGATTAAGAAGTTTTTCCATTTCTCCGGTTTGTTCTTTATTTGAGTAACAAAGAACCTGCCAAGCAGTATGTTTTTCCATCTAATTAGAAAGTATCCCAATTTATCAGTGGTGAATCTCTTAATGAATCCATCAAAAGCTCTTTGATCAGGAGCGGCCATATAGTAAGTCGGGGATCTCTGAAGCATGGTTATTTTTGAAACCTTATCGGCCATTGCTGGAACAATAGTTACTGCTGTGGCTCCACTACCAATCACAACAACTTTTTTATTTTCGTAGTCTAGATCTTCCGGCCATTTTTGAGGATGAATTATCGTACCCTTAAAATCATTGTAGCCTTCAAATTCAGGTAAATATCCTTGATCATAGTTGTAATATCCACCGCACAGGTAAAGCACTTTACAAGAGACATCTTCAAGCTGACCACTATCCCCTTGATCAACACCAAGTCTCCATGTAGCTGAAGAGCTGTCCCATTGAGCAGTTTTAACCTTAGTTTTAAATTGTATCTTCTCTCTGAGGTTATTCTCATCCGCAGCCTCATTTAAATACTCAAGAATGGATGGGCCATCAGCAATAGTTTTAGCATCAGTCCAAGGCTTGAATCTAAATCCCATTGTATGCATATCGGAGTCTGATCTGATACCAGGATATTTGAATAGATCCCAAGTGCCTCCAATATTTTCTCTGCCTTCAAAAATAGTAAAAGATTTCGTGGGGCAACTTTTTTGTAGGTTATAAGCCGCGCCAATTCCAGAAATACCTGCACCTACAATAACAACATCAAAAGACTGCATCTTCATTCCTCCATAGCTAAAGATGATGTCATATTACAATAATTTACTGAGAAAAGTTGTTATGTTGATTTAAGTTATTTCTAAGAGCTCATCACGAGCTCCACCTTTTTCACCAACAAGATGTTCAAGGTATGATTCGTAAGACTCCATCCACATCGCTTTCGATTTTTCTCGACCTGCTGACTCATCATCTTTTGTTCCTTTCATATACCAGTTATTGCACTGTAGCCAAATCTTTCCATTGGAAGAAACATTACATTTTTCTGTCCATTCTTCTACAGACTTCTGGGTAGGCTCGACTGATTGATTACCATCTTTTTTCATATCGGCAACAAGTTTAGCAATGTATTTGCCTTGTTCTTCACAGAGCAAAGTAACATTGGTGACCGGATTTAAACTCTGAGGTCCAACCATCATGTAGAAGTTAGGCATATCTCTCACGTGAAGACCCCATAGAGTTTCAGGAGAGATCATCTGATAATTGTTATCTTTATTGGCACCAAACTTTTCTGATAGAAGAGTATTATTTTTACCGATAATAGGGAAGGGGATAAGCCCAGCGTCGAATCCTGTTGCATATATAATGACGTCTAACTCGTAATGATCGCCAGAAGCAATCCTCAAACCTTTTTCAGTTATTTCTGTGACACCTCCAGGTTCGTGAACAAGTTTCACGTTATCCTTATTAAAAGTGGTGAAGTAGTCATCAATTATAAGCACCCTTTTGCAAAAGAATGGATAGTCAGGGGTTAGTAGCTTTGCAGTTTCAGGGTCTTTTACATCGGCTTTGATTCTTTCACCTAGAAGAGCACAGACATCTGAATTCCATTTTTTGTCGTGAAGCTGCTCGAAAGTAAAAGGAATATTTGGATCAGGAGGTAATTCTTTCTTCCAATCAACATGTCTAAGTTTTGTGCTGTATCCACCTGCCTTGAATGCTTCAATTATTTCTGGGGGCGTTGGCTGATCTTCTCTTTCTATGGCCCAAGTAGGAGTTCTTTGAAATACAGTTAAATGTTTAACTTCGTCAGCTATCGAGGTAATTACCTGAGCTGCTGAAGCTCCTGTACCTATTATGCCGACATTTTTACCTTTTAAGTTGATACCTTTATCCCATTTTGCAGTGTGGAAACTTTCACCCTTAAAAGACTCCATTCCCCCCAGTTCTGGCATTCGAGGAGTTGATAATGGGCCGTTGGCGGAAACTACATGAAGAGCTTCAAAATACTCTATTTTATTGTCTAAGCTTAAATTTTTAGCCTCTATGCTCCAAACCCCAGAAGAAAGGTATTCGAGCTTAGTAACTTCATACGAAAATTTAATGTGTCTTCTAATATCAAAATGATCAGCTAACATTTCTGCATAATCAGCAATTTCGTGCTGACTGACATATCTTTTCGAAGGTATAAACCCAGTTTCATCAAGGAAGGGCAGATAGGTGTAGGATTGAACATCACAAGCAGCTCCGGGATAAGAACCTACTCCGCCATGGCTCCACACCCCACCTAAAGAGTTATTTTTTTCAAAAATACAAATTTCTTCAATCCCTTCTTGTTTTAAGAAATGTGCAGACGTTAAGCCTGAAAAACCACTACCAACAATTACGACTTCGTATTTTTTCACTCTATTCTCCTATGCTTCGCAAGCTTCGATAGTTTGCAAAATAAGTGTATTGATAGTCATTGGACCTACGCCCCCTGGTACAGGTGTATAAGCGAGACTTCTTTCTGAACAAGCCTCGAGATCTATATCTCCACATTTTTCTGGGTGGTAACCAGCATCAATAACTATTGCATCATCCTTTATCCATTCTCCTTGAATAAATTTTGGTATACCTACAGCTCCCACAACAATATCGGCTTTTTTTATATGACCCTCAAGGTCTATAGTCTTCGAATGACAAATGGTTACTGTGGCATTTTTATTAAGCAACATCAGCGCCATAGGTTTTCCTAAAATTGGACTTCGTCCAACAACTACAGCATGTTTGCCTTCGAGACTAAGGTCATAATATTCAATAAGGCGCATGATCCCTTGTGGTGTGCATGATCCAAAAGCTTTCTCTCCCATAGACATATTTCCAAAGCCAAGACATGTAACGCCATCTACATCTTTTTTAACATCAATTGCATCGAAGCATTTTCTTTCATCAATTTGAGAAGGAACCGGGTGTTGAAGTAATATCCCACTTACTTCTTGATTCAGGTTCAGTTCCTCAATCTTACTTAACAGTTCATCAGTTGTAGTTTCTTCAGGAAGTTCTACCTTTAATGACTTCATGCCAACTCTTTCGCAGGCATTTCCTTTCATCTTTACATAAGTAGCAGAGGCCGGATCATTGCCAACAAGAACCGTGGCTAGTGTTGGTATGAAACCTTTTTCTTCTTTAAGCCTTTGAACTCTTTCTTTAAGCGCTTCTTCTGTTTCTTTGGCGACACTTTTACCATCCATAATTAAAGTCATCTTAGAATTTTCTCATGATAAAAAATTAAATGAAATGACAAATGTAATTTAAATCACGTTCTCGAAAAAAACAGTTAAAAAAATAGTGATATCTTAAGGTTATTGTATTACAGTGCTGAAAGGGGCGTTAGGCTGCCGGCACTAGGCATCTTAACTTTTATAATTTAATGGGGAAACAAATGAAGAAAAAGATTCTCGCTTTTCTTACGTTATTACCTTTAGTTGCTTATAGCACATTTATTTATTCTGATGATGACGAAGAAGTAGATGCAGTCGTAGTAACAGGTAGTTATATAAAAACTGATCGTGAAGAAATAGATATTCCTGTAGATGTCTTTGATAGAGGCGAATATGGAGCAGCAGGTGCTCCTAACATGAGGGAAGTTCTTAGGAACATGCCTGCAATAACAGGAACCATAAACCAATCTGAACAATTCAGTGATGGTGGAGGAACTATCGTCGGTCTTAAAAATGTAAATATAAGAAGTTTGGGTATACCTAGAACACTTGTACTTTTCAATGGTAAAAGAATTGTGAACAGTGCTGGTACCACCAAAGAGGGAAATGCATTCGTAGATGTAGGTAATTTTCCAATGATAGCCATGGAACGAATTGAAGTTCTAAAAAATGGTGGAGCCGTATCTCACGGAACGGACGCTATGGGTGGTGTTTTTAACTTCATAACAAGATCAAAATTTGAAGGCTTTGAGGCTACTGCAAGTCATCAAGAAATTGATGGGTCTGATGGAGTGCAAGAAGCAGCATTTATTGCAGGTTTTAATAACGGAGGAGCAAACTTAGTATTTGCTGCTGAGTGGCAAAACCATAACCCTTTACCTATTCCTGAAAAACCATTTGTAAATATGGCTGGTGGATGGCCACTAGGACCATCTAGTTTCGGTAATCCTGGAACTTTTCAAACAACACCTGCTAGAAATGTTGTAGCTGACCCTGCTTGTGGAACAGTACTTCCTGCACAAGGAGTTGCAGGCGGCGCGGCTTCCATACCAGCTAACTTCAATGTTTATAGCAAGTGTGGATACAACTATGTTCCTTTTGGAAACTATATTGATCCTCAAGAAAGACACAAATTCTTTGCTTCTATGACTATGGAAATAAACGATGATGTTGAGCTTTATGCTGAAGCATTACATACACAACTTAGAGCAGATTATTATGGTTCTCCGTCTTATCCTCCAACAAATGCTGGCTACTTCACAGTAGTTCCTACAGCATCTCCTGGATATCAAGATTGGAAAGCAAATACTTTGCCAACACTTTCTGCTGACATGCAGGCTGCGTACAATGCCAGAGAGGCTAGTGCTGGGTCTGTTTATTGGTGGGGAAGAGCGAAGGCTATTGAAGGACCTTCTGCTGTATTCCAAAATCAGAATGATACTTCTCGATGGGCTGTTGGAGCTCGAGGAACTCTTCCAGGAACAGATACTGGATTTGATGCGACTGTAACTTATTCAACTATGAATAATAAATACAGATATTACGACATTATGTCTTCGAGATGGGTTAATGCTGTTAATGGTCTAGGTGGAACTCAATGTACAAGAGATGCTGCTGATGCAGGTGATGCTTCTAAAGGGTGTTATTACTACAATGTATTTGGAAGTCATTTAACTGCTGCTCCTGGATCACCTCTACATAATAGTGCTGATGAGATCGATTACATTACAGGTGACATGGGTGCTAACACTTCTAGATCATTGCTTGTATTTGATTTTATAGTCAACGGAGATTTAGATTATGAAATCGATGGCAATGCGGTCGCTTTTGCTGCTGGTATGCAATATCGTCAAGATGATGTAAGCAACAAAAACTATGGTGATGCAAGATGTGCTGATAACAAGCCTTGTGAACCAGAGTTGCATTTCTTACCTATGACATATGATTCAGCAAATGAAGGTAAAAACTTTGCCTTTTTTGGTGAGGTCTCATTACCTGTATCTGAAAATCTAGATATTGATTTTGGTGTTAGATACGAAGATTATGAAGCTGATGATATTGTGGTTCCTAAAGCATCTGCATTCTATAAAGCTTCAGAAACTTTAGCTTTCAGAGCATCATATGAAGAGGTGTTTAGATCACCTGTACTGCCAAGCTCTATAGATACTTCTTTAGAAAGAGTTTATGGTGAGTATTACGAAGTTCAAACTCCAATTCCTACTAATCTAGAGCCTGAAAGTTCAGACAACATCAATATTGGTTTGATATGGACTCCTGTTGAAGGAATGAGAGTTAACCTTGACTACTACTCGTTAGACATGGTCGATCCAATCGGTAAGGTGTCTACTACAAGTCCTTTAGCTATCTATAACTGTGCGGATGGAACTTCTTATAATCCTCCTGCAGCTAAGCCTGATAGTTGTAACTTGATAAACATCACAACTAATGCAATTAATGGTGAAGGCATTGAAACTGATGGAATAGATTTTCAAGTTATGTATGACTTCGACACTGATATGGGTCAGGCTCAAGTCGGTGTGAATGGTGTATATCTTATGACTTATGATGTAGGTGGTTGCTTATCTGCTGGTTGTGATAAATACGATGCAGCTGGTAAATACAATACAAGAGCTTCAGGAAGTCCTATAAGACTGAGATCTATGCCAGATCTTAAGATGAATTTCATGGCAAGCTTAATGAATGGTCCTCATTTCATGAGAGCTTTCGTAAGATATGTTAGTGACTATGATGTCTCTGACAGTTTTGCCAATGCTGGACTTTGGGCTGCTTCACCACAAGGTTACGATGCATCTTCAGTGGATGACATGGTAACAGTTGATCTGCACTACACTTACGCTTTAAATGATGAGATAGATCTATCTTTATCAATCGTAAATGTAGCTGATGAAGATCCGCCACTAGCTCCTCATGAGCAAGGATATGACGCTTTTGCACACTCTCCTTTAGGTAGAGTTACAACTGCTGCATTTAAATATTCCTTTTAATGAGCGATGAAAAAAAGGCTCCTCTAGTAGGAGCCTTTTTTTTGTTTAAAAATCGCTAACACCTATTTTTTATATCTGTATAATTCCACAACTTCGGGGCATAGCGCAGCCTGGTAGCGCACCTGCTTTGGGAGCAGGTGGTCGCAGGTTCAAATCCTGCTGCCCCGACCACTAAAAGTGAGCAGTGATCAAATAGTCATAATTGGCGGCGGCCTGCAAGGCCTTGCTACAGCCTTTACATTACTTCAAAGAGGTGAAAACGTGCTTGTCTTGGAACGAGACAATGATGTTGCATCTTCTGCAAGTTTTGCTAATGCTGGTATGCTGACTCCATCTCAATCTGCTCCTTGGAATTCACCTCAAGATATACTGCAAATTTTTGCTGGTATGGGCAAAAAAGATTCGCCAATGAGTATAAGTCCTTTGGTTATTCCTTCTCTCATTCCATGGGGTTTAAAATTCTTATTGAACTCAACACCCAAAAGATTTAATCGTATAACTTCTGATTTATCTGAATTAGGCTCTTACAGTAAGAACCTTACCAAAGATATCAGAGAGAAATTTAATTTGTCATATGATCATTCAGAGAATGGCACCTTAAAAATATATAGAAAGGAAGAAAATTTCGAGAAGGCAGTACAAACACTTGATCATCTTTTTCCCAATATGTCTGGCGCTAAAGTCTTGGACAGTACTCAATTAATTGAGCTAGAGCCTCAATTACAAGATATAAAGAATGAATTGAGTGGAGGCATTCATTTTTCTAATGATGAAATAGGTGATGCATATAAATTCTGCAAACAGTTAGAAGAACTAATAAGGTCTAACGGAGGACGAATTCTAACTAATACGAAAATCAACAAAATCTTGGTCGATAAAAACAGAGTTAACTGTGTCGTAACAGATAGGGCTATTCTTCGGACTAACAGGATAATTGTTACTGCAGGCAGTTGGTCCAGAGACCTATTGAAAAAGGTTGGATTAAAATTACCTGTAAGACCTGTTAAAGGTTATTCCTTAACATACGATACACATGGATTAAATAATACCCCCAAGATCTCATTGGTTGATGAAAGTATACATACAGCTGTAACACCTTTTGAAAATAGAATTAGAATTGCAGGCACAGCAGAATTTGTTAATTTTGATGATTCAATTCATCCCAAGAGAGAGGTCTATTTAAACAATATGTTAAGAAATATTTTTCCAAATTTATATTCTCAGATTGATAAATCTGAAGGGAAAATATGGCATGGATTTAGACCAATGAGTGCTGATGGATTACCTTTCATTGGTAGGACAAAGATAGATGGACTATTCGTAAATTGTGGTCAAGGCCATCTTGGTTGGACACTTGCCATGGGCTCGGCTGCCTTATTGGCAGATCAAATTCAGAAAAAAGAGTCTGATATTGATATACAACCTTACCTGGCATCTCGTTCTTTATAAAAAATCCATTCTTAATTGATCAGCTTAATATATAATTCGCGCGTCTCCTCGTAGCTCAGTTGGATTAGAGCAACTGCCTTCTAAGCAGTGGGTCGCAGGTTCGAGTCCTGCCGAGGAGGCCATCACTCTCTTTTATGAAAAAACTCCTTCAATAGTTTATGATAAGTTTGAATTAACAGGACTATCGTATGAAAAAAATCTATCAAGCAGTATTAATGTCTTTTCTATTTGGAGCATTGCTCTCTTGTTCCGGAGAAAATATGACTAACTCTTCTTCTGATCATGAAGAAGGACCTTTTTATGTTGAATTTGTTTCTTGTTCCAAAGGTAATGACTATAGTCAGGCAAATCTTTCAAACATGATCGAATCTTGGAGAATGTTGCCTATTTCTGAAGATTTGAGAGGTTCGTATTTGTATGATCCAATCAAAGAAGAAAATGCATTTGGTCCAAGTATGTGGTGGGAATTAGAATGGGAATCAAAAGATGCCGCAGATGCAGCATGGAGCAACTGGGCTAATGATGAAGCGGTTATGGATTGGTCAAATAAATATCAAAATGTCATGTCATGCGATGGAGCTGGAAGAAATGCATGGGATATATTGATACCTGTTTCTTCATCTCATTTTGGTGAATCAAATGAATCTGGGTATTTCTATAGTCAGTATTGGACATGTAATTACAAGAATGGAGCTGGTAGAGATGAGCTAGAAAGCTTTCTTCCAATGCATTCTGCAAAAATAAAATCTTCTGATCTGCAAGGAACGGGCTATCACTATGGAGTGTATTTTGATCGAAGATCAGAAGACGCCTCTCATTCTGATGTTTCAGCTAGTCACGTCTGGGGAGAATGGGCAGTTTCTGAAGATGCTATGGAGTTGCAGAATAAAAATTTTGCTGATAATTTTCAGGAAGTCTTTGCCGAATTTGATAAATTAGCATCTTGTCTAGATGAGCCGGATACATTTAATTCTTGGATTCTCTATGCAAAAGACGATCCGGATTACAGTCCAAGCTTTTAGATGTGTTTTTTTAACTTGAAGACCATGTGTCCGGGAGATAAAATATTTTAAGTTTTTCATGTTTGTCTAAATGGTCGGTTCACACATATCAGTTTATGGCGAGGTTCAAGGTTCAGGATTTAGGTCTTGGGCTAAAGATCAAGGTTTGAAATTAAACCTTACAGGTTGGACCCGTAAAGCTTCAGATGGCTCTATTGAGATTTTCGTTCAAGGCGAAGAAGATCCCATCAACGCTTTTATATCACTATGTTGGGACGGCCCATCTTTTGCTCATGTAGACGATGTGTTGGTTCAAGATGCAAGTCATGATGAATCTCTAACAGGATTTGAAATTTATTAAAATAATCATCTCCTAATTTTTTTAAGTGTTAAAATAGTGCTTTTTTTGGTGGGCGTAGCTCAGTTGGTAGAGCCCTGGATTGTGATTCCAGTGGTCGTGGGTTCGAGCCCCATCGCCCACCCCAAAGGATAAATTATGAAATTTTCTTTCAAATCAAAGGCTGAAATTAATCAAAGCCTAGACATAGTAGTTCCTAATCAAGAGATTGAGGA
>PYIJ01238051.1_pt1 | contig 10451 bp, 8 predicted proteins | sample 3578051 | NCBI WGS metagenome assembly PYIJ01 (sample SAMN08408021, study PRJNA431606) | Marine metagenome isolate SA_KN192-05_S13_5m, whole genome shotgun... | biome: marine; feature: oceanic pelagic zone; material: water; isolation source: surface water sample, 0.2-0.8 um fraction ... | reverse complement strand
TTTTGAAGCCCAAGGCGTGATTAAAAATGAGGACCCTTTTTATAGTGCTGTTTTAGAAAACGATCCTGATGCTATAGATCCATTTGATTCTACTGCCAATGCGTTGGGTTTAGATACTTCAATGAATTCTTACAGTTTAGGCCAAAACAGAAAGATTCTTTCTAATCAATTGGATGCAAAACTTGACCATTATTACCTAATTGGACCAAAAAGTAATATAAACTTTACCCTTGGTACAATAATAAGCCAACAAGAATTCAGCTCAAACATTTTTCAATTTCTTTCCAACGATATAGAGTTCATGCCAGAGCCAAATTTTAATAATGGGCTTGCAGAAAACGATATCGATTATCGTTTTAGTGATGTGTATCTAGGTGTTCATTATCGATTCAGATCGGGTAAGTTTACAATTACCCCTGGATTTTCAATTCATTCATATGGTAATCAAAACACTCAATTTGGAGTAAATGTTAAAGACAATTTTTTTAAATTACTACCTGATTTTGAAACACGTATTCAACTAAAAAAAGGTGAGTCACTAACCCTTAATTACAATATGCGAAATCAATTTACTGATGTAACAAGACTTGCAAGAGGACTAGTATTTAATAGTTATAACAGTTTGCAATATGGTGAACCTGATTTGCAAAATGCATTATCACATAATTTAAGTTTATTATATAGAAGTTTTAATTTGTTTAATTATACAAATGTTTTTGCAAGAGCTGCATATTCAAAAAATATTGATCAAATAAGAGGCCTGACTAATTTTGATAATGTGATAAGAACAAGCACTTATTTTAATTCAAATTTCGCTGATGAAAACTTCAATTTATTTGGAAGAATTCAAAAGACTATTGGAAAGGTAAGAACCGGCATCAGTTCATATTTTAACTATAGTAAAAACAATCAATTTATTCAACAAAGGCAGTCGGTTAATGAGCGATTTATACAAACATATACTCCAGAAATTAGAACGAATTTTAGTGTTGCACCAAATATTAGAATACGTTATCGATACAGTATTACTAATAATAACCAGGGTTTACGCGAAACTAAGTTCATTACTAGAGCACCTTCCGTTGACTTTGATGCCTATATCATTGAAAAATTTACCTTTAAAACAGACTATAGCTATACTGTGCAAGATCAAACTGGTGAAGGGTCACAATCATTTCAAATTTGGAATGCCTCTCTCGCATTCAAAAAAGACAAAGAAACTAAATGGGAATATGAAATTAGAGGATCTAATTTATTGAATGTAAGCTCTCAAATACGAAACAACGCAAATAGTGTCTCCGTTTTCAATTCAACAACATTTATCCAGCCTAGATTCATAACGATTCGTGCGGTATATCAACTTTAAAATATATTACCGAGTAATTAAGCTGGCTTTTAATCATTTAAAAATCATTCTATTTCGAAATAGTTTTATTACTTTAAGATTGTTTATAACCTAATAGTATAGTATTTATGAAAAATCATATAGCATTTTTTTTGATTTTAATAGTCTGTGTAACAGTTCATGGACAAGGATTTGAATATGGATTAAAAGCGGGTTTAAATTTCAATTCTTCCGGAGATATTACAAATATATCTACCCAGATTCCTAGTTTGGAAGATGCTAAAAGTGAAGTAAATGGATTCAATTTTGGTTTTTATGGACAACTAAACCTGGCTTTAATTTACGTGAGACCTGAAATCCACTTTTCAAAATTTGAAACCACTTTTAATGAATTAAGTGTTGGTAAATCTAGAATTGAGGCTCCCGTATCATTAGGCTTCAAGTTATTACCTGTAATAAGTGCTTTTGTTGGTCCCACTTATCGATATGAATTAAGTAAAGAAAATCAAAATTATACCATAGAATCTTTAAAAGGAGACTCTACCTTAGGGTTACATTTAGGAGCAAGAATTCATTTGGGTAAAATTGGAATTGAGGGTCGTATAGAAAGAGGTGTCTCTGAAAATGAAGCACAACTTTTAAGTCAAAATAATATTAATGTTGGAGTTATAGATAATAGAACAACTGTTCTCAGTCTGGGCATTTCATATGCTTTTTAAATTAGTTTATTTTACAACATAATTAATTTCTGATACTTCTGAAATTCGAAAATATCCTAATGGACTATTTTTTGGTTTGGTAATGTTTATAATGTTCCCATTTAAATTAGCTGGATTTGTTTGAAAGGGTCCGCCTTGTTGAGTATTTTGAAGAATAAGTAAGTACCAATATTGATAACCTATCTTTGAAAGGCTATATTGTCTAATTCTTATAGTATCATTTTTTTCTAAATCACCATCTAAAACAACACCATAATATTCTGATCCATTAGAAAAGTCGTCCCTATATATATTATATTCAACCTTCTCATCTAAACGATCACTTAGAAATTCAAAATAGCTATAATTATCTTCATCTTCTGCATCTATACTGTAAGCTTCTATTTGGGTTGCAACATTACCAAAGAAAGGAATGCTATCTTGCTCAATTTTATAGATTGAAGCAACAGGATATAAAATCTCACTTCCAGTGTATTGTTGGTTTTCGTAACGAATTTTAAGTGTTAATTCATTACCAATATTATAAGGAATGGTGTCTAAGGGATAGTAGATTCCACTATTGTCTTTTTCTATAAATTCAAAAATATTATTTTGACGATCGTATATTTGAACTTCTGCACCATTTGCAGGTATCCTAAGGGTTTCAAAATAGGGGGTGGTTTTTGAAAGTTTTATGATTTGTTCGGTCTTTTGTGTTTCTTTAATCCAATTCAACTGTCCCTCAATAACTAGGCGTTCATTTGAATAATTCAAATCTACATCAATAACTTCTTCGCATGCTGCGAAGAAAATAATTACAATTCCAAGAGATACCAATTTTTTGAACATTTTTTAAAATTTGAAATTATAGGTTATAGAGGGTATGATTCCAAAGATTGATAGACGAACGGCTTCATTTTGTCCGGTATCAATATTCTTTTGAAAGCGAATATTTGCTGCGTTTTGTCTGTTATAGGCGTTAAATACACTAAACACCCATTGACCTGAATATGCTTTATTCTTTTTATTGGGACTATAAATAGCTGAAAGGTCAAGACGGTGGTAATTGGGAAGCCTACTACTGTTTCTAGCTTCATAGTTTGGAATTGAAAAATTCATAAACTGATATTGTGCTTCTGGATAGGTGATGGGCTGTCCTGTTTGAAATAAGAAGTTCGCGTTAAAATCCCATTTTGTATTTAGTGCATAAGTTGTTGTAATTGATATATCATGAGTTTTATCATAAGGAGTAAAATACCAATCTCCATTGTTTATTCCAACTTCTGAAGATGTTCTTCCTGGAGTTCTTTGTTCTGAACGAGATAAGGTATAGGCAATCCAGCCAGATAATTTCCCTTCATTTTTTCTGACTAAAAGCTCTAGCCCCTTCGCTTTAGCTTCTCCGGTCAACAAAACCTGCTCAATAGCATCATTTGCAATTAATTCTGCTCCATCTATATAATCCAATCTATTCTGAATTGATTTATGAAAAATTTCAAATTCTAGATTATATCGATTAGAGTTAAATGTTTTAAAATAACCTATTGCAAATTGATCTAGTATTTGTGGGTCTATAAACTTTCCGCTCGGTGCCCAGATATCTATTGGGGTAGGGGAGTTAGTATTAGAAATCAAATGTAGGTATTGAACCATACGATTGTAACTCGCCTTGAAAGACTGGGAGGGTTTGTTTTGATATGCCAAAGCTGCGCGAGGCTCTATATAGAGAAAGTTTTTTAATACAGTTCCTCTTGAATAGTCAATTTCTCCGCTGGGTTCTGACCCTTGATAAATTTTTAATGCTGAGTTGTATAGTAGTGGGTTGTCATTGACATAGGTGTTTAGTTTTTGTCCAAGACGAATAAAATTACTTAATCTTCCTCCTAACTGAATACTGGTCTTAGGGCTAAACTGATAATTAATACCAGTGTAAAGAGAACTTTCTAGAGCATATTTATCAGTTAGTTTATTTATTTGAATTGATGAATCTTCTTTTGTAGGTTCAATTAAACCAGGATCAAATTTGTAGTAAATGCTGTTTAACCCATATTCAAATTTTATTTTTTCTGATAAATAGTGTTTAAAGTCGTATTTCAAATTGAGGTTTACAATACTTGAATTCCATTCAAAATCAGCAAAACTAAAATCTAGCCTGTAATCGTAATCTGAATAAATAAGGGACAAGTTCGAAAACAATTGATTAGAGAATAAATGATTCCATCGAAAATTTGCTACTGAATTACCATAGGCATTATTGAATAAGTTTGAAATATCAAAAACGTCTCTTCCGAAATATCCAGACAGATAGAGGTTATTTTTTGGATCAATTGTATAGCTGAGTTTTGTATTTAGATCATAAAAATACGCCTTGTTGTCTTTTACACTTTCAATTAATGGTAAAAACAAATGTACATAGCTGCTCCTACCACCAAAAAGGAAAGAGCCTTTTTCCTTTTTTAGAGGCCCTTCAAGCAACAAACGACTAGAAATTAACCCAATACCTCCTTCAGCACTAAAATCATTACTATTTCCATCTTTTTGATAAATGTTTAGTACAGAGGATACCCGACCTCCATAATTAGCGGGAATACCTCCCTTAAATAATTTAATATCTTTAATTGCATCTGGGTTGAATACAGAGAAAAATCCAAATAGATGTGAAGAGTTAAAAATTATTGCTTCGTCTAGTAAAATCAAATTTTGATCAGCTGCACCACCCCTTACATTAAATCCCGAAGCTCCTTCACCACCATTAGTAACACCTGGAAGCAAGGTAATGGATTTGATAATATCAACCTCTCCAAGAGTTGCAGGCATTTTTTTAATGGTATTAATAGCCAATGAATTAACACTCATCTGTGGACTTCTAAGATTAAGTCGCTCTATATTATCCTTAACAACAACCTCTTCCAATAGTTCAACCTCTGGAAAAAGTTTAATATTAAGGGTCTGATCCTTAAATAAGTTGATATTTTCTGTTAGATTTTTAAAGCCCAAATAACTAATTAATAACTCTCGACCTCCTTGTGGAATACTGATAGAATAAAACCCATATTCATTAGTAGTTGTTCCAAGATTTAATTCTGGTAAAAGCACGTTTACACCGATGAGTTTTTCATTTGTTTCAACATCTGTAACATAACCACTTAAAATAAAGCTTTCTTGCCCAAGTAAACTATAAGAGTAAATTAGAATGAGAGTAAAAAAGTGGAGTTTAGACATTAACATTTTAATTAATTATTAGACTATACAAATAGCAAAATGTAACATCATTTAGATAAAATATAAATAACAATTTTCTGAACTAATTCAAAGTATTTCCAAGCAACTAGATTTCAACATAAAGCATCCAAATTAATAGTTTAAATGTAAAATAGTTTTAAAATGAAAATCCAAAGCCAATATTACCAATCAATATACCACTTGTCCCTAGGCCAGGAATTGGAGGAATAGATTCTGTAAATGATTCCGTAATTCCGTCTAATGATGCAATAAATTTTAAAGAGTCAGGAATACTGCCTACTCCATAGCCTAATTCAAAGCGAAAAAAAACAGTACCTGCTGTTTTAAGTCCTAACTTAAAATTGGTTGTATCTAAATTTAATTTTGTAGATCCTGATCCAATTAAACTTTGAAGAGTATTAGAGAAAAGAAGATTTGTAAAGGTTATATCTGTCGAAAGTGAGCCTTTACCAACACCTACAAAAAAGCCATTTGCTTTATTGTTAAAATAATAGTTTATTCCATATTCAGTGTAAGTAATAGTAGTTTCTACTGACTCAAAATTAAGCGGTATTTTACTATAATCGAAGTAAGGAACAAAGTGATTATTTAGAATAGGAAGTGCAAGCTCAGCGTAGCCTGAAGCTAGATTAGGAATACCAAGCTTTAATCCTATAGAAAAGTGTTTCACTTTTAATGAATCACTATTCTCTTCTTTACCTAATTCGGTTTGGGCAAAAGAGGTAAAAATTGTGAGTAAAAAAAGAAAAGTAATTAAAAAGTTTTTTTTCATTATTTATTTAAATTAATTCTTCTTGATCGATTTGCTAATTCCCAAGCAGTGTAAAAAATTAATTTTGTTCTTTTAGCGAGGAGTTCATACATTATTTTATCTACTGTATCTCCTGGCTTATGATAATCTTCATGTGTTCCACTAAAATAGAAAATTACAGGGATATTATTTTTTGCGAAATTATAATGATCACTTCTGTAATAAAAACGATTTGGATCTTTCTTATCATTAAAAGTATAATCTATTTTGAATTTAGTATACTTATTATTAGCAGCCTCTGAAATGTCATGTAAGTCTTGGCTCAATCGATCTGCTCCAATTAAATATATATAATTTGGATCTTTGTCTATTCTTTTAGGATCTGTTCTACCAATCATATCAACATTTAAATTAACCATAGTTTTATTTAAAGGATATAGAGGGTTTTCAGTGTAATATTTTGAGCCTAGAAGTCCCTTTTCTTCTCCGGTTACATGTAAAAAAATGAGTGTTCTTTTTGGACCGTTTCCATTTATCTGAGCCATCTTAAAAGCTTGAGCTATTTCTAGTAATGCGACTGTTCCTGATCCGTCATCATCTGCGCCATTATTTATTTCTCCATTTTCTATACCAATATGGTCTAAGTGAGATGATATTACAATATATTCTTCAGGAAACTCAGTACCTTTAATTATTGCAGCAACATTTTCTGTTTGAACCTTAAAACCTTTAATATTTAATATCATAGGTTGGGTGTAAAAGTCAGTTCCTTTGGCTGGCATAATTTCATTGGTGGAATAAAAGTTCTGAAGGAAATCTATAGCACGTTTTTGACCAATAGTGCCTGTTTCTCTTCCTTGAAAATAATCAGAGGCATATACATAAAGATTTTCTTTAAGTTCTTTAGCAGTTATCGTCTCCGCATAGTCAGATATACCCATCTGATTTTGGCCTAAAATAATTAAAGGAAAACCAATTGTTAAAAGAAAGAATGTCTTCATATATAAATTATAGAACAGTTTTAAGATTATTTTGTTTCTGAATACTTTCAAATATACCATCCCAAAGTTTAATACGGTATTCTAGAGCTTTTTTAGAATAATGTAAAGCTTCATCCCATTTTTTTTCGTTTTCTCCACAAAGTTGCTTTATCATTTCCAATGCTAGTGGTCCATGTTCATCAGCATCTACTTCTATATGACGCTCAAAATAATATACTAAATTATCAAGATTATTATTTTGAGAGCTTTTAAGATTTTTAATAATCTCAATAAACATATCTGGAATCAAGTCTTCTCTTCCAAAAGTAAAGACTGCCGCTATAATATGTGGTTGATTTGTTTTAATTACTTTAAAAGTAAATTTCATGAAATCGATAAGGTGATCTGGTAACAATATCTTATCTAAGATAGCATCAATTTTTTCTCCAGATTTAAGTCTATCTAGTATTAGAAACATTTTTTTTGGATTTGCACCAAGTGAACTCATAGCTTCAATGTACATTTCAAAATGACTCATCGGTTCTCCTTTTCTATTAACATCAGATTCTTCACCCCAAACGATCTCATTTATAAGCCTAGATGCTGCAGGATATCCTGAAGGTATCCATGGAATAGAATTATAACTTAACAGATTTTGAAGTTTTTTAAGTAGTGACATAAAGTCCCAAACAGCAAAAACATGCTGTTCCATAAAAAGGCGGATATCTGAGATTGTACGAACGCAATAATAAACTTTATGATTTTGGAGATTTTCCCTTAATGGATAAAGTTCTTTTTCAATTCTTTCTATCATAATCAAATACATTATATTGGGTGCAAATATACCTAATAAATAATTTTTTTGGACTTTAATTTACTCTTGTTATTCACGATTTCATCTGTTACCCTTACATTGTTTCCTGGACCAGATATATTTTTTGTTTTCAGCACTAGTTTAGCTAGAGGATGGAAAAAAGGTGTTTTGGTGAGTCTTGGACTTACTTCTGGATTATGGGTTCACACATTTCTTTTGATCCTGGGAGTTGGAAAACTCTTAAAACAGTATCCCGAAAGTCAGCGAATTTTAGAATTTTTAGGTGGATTTTATCTTTTATTTTTAGCATATAACTTGATAAAAAAAAAATCGGCTAAAGCTAAAGAATTGAAAAATATTTCGAATAAGATCAAGAAATATCGTTTTTATTTAACTGGACTTATAATGAATTTAACTAACCCAAAAGTTACTTTGTTTTTTCTAAGTTTTTTTCCTGGTTTTTTGTTTCATCAAAGCTGGCCCTATAGTCGACAATTTTTAATTCTCGGAACTATTTTCTTTATACAAGCACTATTTATTTTCACAACTGTTTCAATATTTGCAGGGTGTCTAAGAAAAAATATCAATTTTCAAAAAGAGGATTCTTTATGGAATAAATTCCAAGCAATAGTCCTTGCTTTGATTGCTTTAGTTTTATTTTACCCCTAACTTTAATTAATAGAAATATGGAGACTTTAAAACTAATAGAATGCCCACGTGACGCCCTTCAGAGTTATAATACTCCAGTTTCAACACAAATGAAGATCGACTATTATCAAATGCTTCTAAAGGTTGGTTTTCATTCACTTGATTGCGGTAGTTTTGTAAGTCCTAAAGTAATTCCTCAAATGGCTGATACTGATGAAGTCGTTCAAAGCTTGGATTTAAGTAAATCAAAAACAAAATTACTAACTATAGTAGCAAATCTTGTGGGAGCAGAAAAAGCAGTTAAATTCAAAAAAATTAGCTACTTAGGATATCCATTTTCTGTTTCTGAAAACTTTCAAGTTCGTAATACAGGTAAAACAATTAATGAATCTTTTTTCATTCTAAAACAAATTATAAATTTAGCCGCTTCGAATAATAAAGAGTTAGTTGTTTATCTTTCTATGGGTTTTGGTAATCCTTATGGTGATCCATGGAATACCTCAATAATTAAAAAATGGGTTGATAATTTGGTTGATTTAGGAGTGCAAATAATCTCACTTTCAGACACAATAGGTAATGCTAAAATTAGAGATATTGAAAGTCTCTTTAAAGATTTAATTTTAGCATATCCTAAACTTGAATTTGGATCACATTTTCATGCTCATCCAGAACAATGGTTAAACAAAATTAATGCAGCATACTTAGCTGGTTGTAGACGTTTTGATGGAACTATAAAAGGTCATGGAGGGTGCCCAATGGCAAATGATCAATTAGTTGGAAATATTCCCATGGAAAAACTCATTTCCTTTTTTTCATCACAAAAACAACTAGATGAAAATTTTGATAGCCTTGCTTTTGAAAGTGCATTTAATTTCTCAAGTAAAATATTCTCATAAAAATTTATTCTTAGGTTTTAATTTATCATTTAGGGTTTAAAAAATATATGTAGAAGCTCTATATTTTCTTTAATAGTATTCTATCACTTATAAAATTACTATATTTGCATGCAATTAATTAGAAATTAGTTGCTTATGACTTCCAATAAATTTAAAGGGCAAGGACTAACTTACGATGATGTATTATTGGTACCAGCTTTTTCTGAAACATTACCTAGAGATGTTTCAATAAAAACGAAATTTAGCAGGAATATCCCATTAAATATACCGATTATTTCAGCCGCAATGGATACAGTTACCGAAAGCAGCATGGCAATAGCTATGGCTAGGGAAGGAGGTATTGGTGTATTGCATAAAAATATGAGTATTGAAGATCAAGCAGATAAAATTAGAACTGTAAAACGATCTGAATCAGGTATGATTATTGACCCAGTAACACTTCAAGAAACCGCTCTCGTTTCTGATGCAAAGCGAAACATGCAGCTATATAAAATTGGGGGGATTCCAATAGTTTCCTCAGAAAAAAAACTTATTGGTATAGTAACTAATCGTGATTTAAGATTTGAAAAGAATAATTCTCGTCCTATAAGAGAAGTAATGACTAAAAATAATTTAATAACTGCAAATGAGGGAACATCATTAAAAGATGCTGAGCAAATTCTTCAAAAACATAAAATCGAAAAGCTACCTGTAGTGTCAAAAGATAATTTACTTGTGGGATTAATAACGTTTAGAGACATTACAAAGCACACAACAAAACCAAACTCCAATAAAGATAAATTTGGTAGACTAAGAGTTGCAGCAGCAGTAGGAATAACTAACGATGTTTTAGATCGTGTAGCTGCCCTTCATTTAGCTGGTGTAGACTCGGTAGTTATTGATACAGCACATGGTCATAGTAAAGGGGTTTCTGGAGTTTTAAAACAAGTTAAAAATAATTTCAGCGGACTTGACGTTATTGTTGGAAATATTGCTACATCAGATGCTGCAAAATACCTTGTTGATCTTGGAGCTGACGCTGTTAAGGTTGGTGTAGGCCCTGGATCCATATGTACAACTCGTGTAATTGCAGGTGT
>PYIJ01320502.1_pt1 | contig 10464 bp, 11 predicted proteins | sample 3578051 | NCBI WGS metagenome assembly PYIJ01 (sample SAMN08408021, study PRJNA431606) | Marine metagenome isolate SA_KN192-05_S13_5m, whole genome shotgun... | biome: marine; feature: oceanic pelagic zone; material: water; isolation source: surface water sample, 0.2-0.8 um fraction ... | reverse complement strand
GCTCAAATCGATTGGTTTCACCGAAGCTCAGAACATTGCAACACAGGTTCTGGACGATTTTGAGGCTGGTGAGTTTGACGTCTGCACGCTTTATTATTCGGCCTTTCAGTCGGTGATTGCGCAAATACCGACCGCGTTGCAACTCATTCCGGCGCAAATCGAAGATGCCGAAACCCCCGATCTTGGCGGTGCGGCCTATGATTACGAGCCGGAAGAAACGGAAATTCTGGATGCGCTATTGCCACGCAATATTTCCATCCAAATCCTGCGGGCCTTTCTGGAAAACGCCGCAAGCGAACAGGGCGCGCGCATGAGCGCGATGGACAACGCCACGCGCAATGCCGGCGAAATGATTGACGACCTAACCATCACCTATAACCGGTCGCGGCAGGCGCAAATCACCAAAGAGCTGATTGAAATTATTTCCGGGGCAGAAGCGCTATAATCCGGACTAAACAGAAGGCAAATTGAGGAAGAGAAAATGGCAAAGCAAAGAACAGCAGAAAATGGCAAAATCGCGCAAGTTATCGGCGCCGTTGTGGACGTACAGTTTGACGGCGCTTTGCCGGAAATCCTAAATGCGCTGGAGACCGATAATGCCGGCAATCGTCTTGTTCTCGAAGTTGCCCAGCATTTGGGCGAACGCACGGTGCGTACCATCGCCATGGATTCAACCGAAGGTCTTGTCCGCGGCCAAGCCGTGGTGGACACGGGCGCGGCCATTTCTGTTCCGGTTGGCGAGAAAACGCTGGGCCGCATTATCAATGTGATCGGTGAACCGGTTGATGAAGCGGGGCCCATTGGGACAGAGGAGACGCGCGCCATTCACCAGGACGCCCCTGAATTCGTCGAGCAGTCGACCGAGTCCGAACTGCTGGTTACGGGCATCAAAGTGGTCGACCTGCTGGCTCCTTATGCCAAGGGGGGCAAAATTGGCCTGTTTGGTGGTGCCGGGGTTGGCAAGACTGTTTTGATCATGGAATTGATCAACAACATCGCCAAGGCCCATGGCGGCTACTCGGTATTTGCCGGTGTCGGCGAACGCACGCGCGAGGGCAACGATCTTTATTGGGAAATGGTAGAAAGTGGCGTGAATATTGAAAAAGGTGGTGAAGGATCTAAGTGTGCGCTCGTTTACGGCCAGATGAACGAACCACCCGGAGCACGCGCACGCGTGGCGCTGACCGGCCTGACCGTGGCCGAAAATTTCCGCGATGAAGGCCAGGACGTGTTGTTCTTTGTCGATAATATTTTCCGCTTTACCCAAGCCGGTTCGGAAGTATCAGCGCTTTTGGGCCGTATTCCTTCGGCTGTGGGCTACCAGCCGACATTGGCGACCGATATGGGGGCGTTGCAGGAGCGTATTACAACGACGACCAAAGGCTCGATTACCTCAGTGCAGGCGATTTACGTGCCGGCTGACGATTTGACGGACCCTGCACCGGCGACCTCATTTGCCCACCTTGACGCGACGACCGTTTTGTCGCGCGCCATTTCGGAAAAAGGCATTTATCCGGCGGTGGACCCGCTCGACAGCACCAGCCGTATTTTGGAGCCGCGCATTGTCGGTGAAGAGCATTATGCGGTGGCGCGTCAGGTGCAGGAAATTTTGCAACGCTATAAATCACTGCAGGACATTATTGCCATTCTGGGCATGGACGAATTGTCGGAAGAAGACAAGCTGACTGTGAACCGCGCGCGTAAAATCGAGCGTTTTCTGTCCCAGCCCTTCCATGTGGCCGAGATTTTCACCGGTTCGCCGGGCATTCTGGTCGATCTGGCCGACACGATTAAAGGCTTTAAAGGCTTGTGTTCGGGCGAATATGACCATTTGCCGGAAGCGGCGTTTTACATGGTCGGCACCATTGAAGACGCCGTCGCCAAGGCCGAAGCCATGGCCGCGGAAGCCGCTTAAGGATTATTTTTCCGATGGACGACAAGCTGCAATTTGACCTTGTTTCGCCGGAACGCCTCGTGATCTCCGAGCGCGTGGACAGCGTAACCATTCCCGGCGTCGAAGGCGATTTTGGTGTTTTGCCAAATCATAGCCCGGTCATGGCGATGATCCGCGAAGGCGAGCTTATTGTTGAAAGTGACGGCGCACAACGCAGCTTCGCGCTTGCCGGCGGCTTTGCCGATGTGACACCCGAAGGCGTCACTGTTTTGGCCGAAGCCATCTCAATGCCTGACGCACCTGACGCTGATTAATCGAAAATAACGGTTTTTGGGCCGTTGAGCAAAATGCGGTGTTCGGTAAACAGCCGCACGGCGCGCGCCAGCACCGCGCGTTCAACATCGCGGCCCACATCAATCAAATCATCAATCGTCATATCGTGGCGAATATCGGCGACGCCTTGGGTGATAATCGGCCCCTCATCGAGGTCGGGCGTTACGAAATGCGCTGTTGCACCTATCATTTTGACCCCGCGTTCATGGGCGCGGCTGTAAGGCACCGCGCCTTTGAAACTCGGCAAAAAGCTGTGGTGAATATTGATAATGCGTCCGGCCAGCTGGGCGGCCAGTTCGGGCGACAAAATCTGCATATAACGCGCGAGTATCACCAAATCTATGTCCTCGGCCTCGATCATCTCAAGAAGACGGGCTTCACTTTCCGCACGCGCATCGGCACCACCCGGCCGGTAGTGGAAGGGCAGGTCTGCATTTTCGCTCCATTGTTGGCCGACCTTATGATTGGAGATAACACCGACAATGTCCATGTGCAGGGAGTTGGTTTGGCAGCGGTAAATCAGATCGACCAAACAATGGTCAAACTTGGACACCATAATCAGCGCGCGCGGCCTGTGCGCGGCGTCGACAATCTTCCAGTTCATCTGGAATTTTTTGGCCACGGGCGCGAATTTTTTGTCCAGCGCAGGGCGATCCAGCTCATTTTGCGTGCTCAGTCCGACACGCATGAAAAACATGCCACTGTCGGCGTCGCTGAATTGCTGGCTTTCGTCAATATTCAGCCCCGCCTCGGCAAAAATTTGCGATACGGCGGCGACAATTCCAAGGCCATCTCGACAAGAAAGAGTGACAATAAATTTTTGCATCGCGAAACTCCTACTCGGTTTCGTTGCGATAAGAGAAACTTTCGCCGATTTTGTCAATCAGATGCGACAGGCTGGTGGCCGGCGGATATTTGGGTTCGCCCCCGGTTGAGAGGCACCCCGGCAACGGCGACAGGCTGACATCCGGGTCGGGGTCGAAAAAAAACGCAAGCGACAGGCGCGCCTCGTTTGATTTATTGACAACCCGATGTCGTGTCGAGGCGTATCGGTCATTGGTCCAGCGTGCCAGCATGTCGCCAATATTCACTACCAGCATGTTTTCGCGGGGCGGCACGTCGCACCATTCATTGTCGCGGGTCAAAATCTGAAGCCCGCCAATATGTTGTTGGGCAAGAAGCGTCAGGCACCCAAAATCAGTATGCGCGCCGGCGCTGATGCGCGCGCGCGCACCGGTTGGTACCGGCGGATAGTGAAGAGGCCCCAATGTCGCCATGGGCAGACTCAACCACGCATCGAAAAATTGTCGTTCAAGTCCCAGCGCAAGGGCAAAAGCCTGCATGAGTTGGCGGCTCAGAGTTTCGCAAGCCCCAAAGTAGCGCTGCATTGTAGGCTGCCAGCCCTCAATATCCGGCCATTGATTGGGACCGTGCAACGCAAGACCGGCTTTGACACGCGGGTGGTCGACACCCAGATCTTGGCCGATTTTGATACCTTCCTTGTAATCGCCTTCGGGGTGCGCGCGATGGTTAAGCGCCTCCCCGCCAAGCGCAAACCAACCGCGATGGCAGGGCGAGTTTTCAATGGCAATGCGGTTCTTTTCGGCCTGTGGCAGGGCGAAAAACTGGGCAGCGGCATCAAAGGCGTCGGCGATAATATCCGTCGCAATCCCATGATTTGCGAGGTAGAAAAACCCGCTCTCGCGGCAGGCATGATCAATCTGGTCTGCGGTTTTCTGGCAAGCCTCGTCCATGCCGCCCGAAAATGCGCCAAAATCAATCACTGGCAGGGTTGGCTCTGCCATGTGCTCACCCGCGCGCGGCCAGATGCGCAAATTGGTTGGCAACATACTGGTAAATATGGCGCTTAAACGGCACCACCAGTTCAACGCAATCGGCCAGCGGACGCCATTGCCAGTCGGTAAACTCGACCTGTTCATGGGCATCAAGGCGCACATCCGCGTCCGTTCCGTCAAATTGCATGGCGAACCATTTTTGTTTCTGGCCGCGATATTTTCCCTTCAGCGCCTGACCGATCAGTGCTTCGGGCAGGTCATAGCTCAACCAGCACGGAACTTCATACATTACTGTTTCAGCCTGCAATCCGGTTTCTTCAAGCAATTCGCGCCGCGCCGCGCATAGCGGCGTTTCGCCGTCATCCATGCCGCCTTGCGGGAATTGCCAAAGCGGGGCATCGGCGGGCAGTTCTTCTGTGCCGCGCTTGCCGGTAAAGACCAGCCCACGCTTGTTGAACAGCACAATGCCGACGCAAGCCCGGTAGCTCAGTTCATGCGCCGGATGGTCGGGCGGAAAATCGGGCCGGTCGAATGCGCTCTGGTTCATAGTGCCGTTCGGTCATTTTCGCCCAGATGGGCATTGTTCAAATTATCGAGCAATTCTATCGCGTGTTGTAATTGCTTGTCATCGGTGGGTTCGGCCGGAATAAAGGCAACAGAGCGTTCCGGTTCATCGACATCCGGCGCAGGCTCCTTGTTGCTCTGCCCGTCAATATTTGTGCCGTCCAACGCGCCGCGCAAATCGGCCTCGCTTCGGGTGTTGCGGCCCTTGAACTCTTCGGGCAATTCCTGCTCGACCACGATGTCCGGCTCTATGCCCAGCGCCTGGATCGAGCGGCCCGACGGCGTGAAATAGCGAGCTGTGGTCATGCGCAACGCGCCATTATTCGACAGCGGCATAATTGTTTGCACCGAGCCTTTGCCGAAACTGCGGGTGCCCAGAATAATTGCGCGATGGTGGTCTTGCAGCGCGCCGGCAACGATTTCAGAGGCCGATGCCGAGCCGCCATTAATCATGACAATCACCGGATGGCCGCGCGCCATGTCGCCGCGCCGCGCGGTGAAACGCGAACTGTCGCGCCCCTGACGCCCGCGTGTCGACACTATCTCGCCACGGTCGAGCATGGTGTCGGAAACCGACACGGCCTCGGTCAAAAGCCCGCCGGGATTATTCCGCAAATCAATGATGAATCCCGCCAGGTTTTTGTCGCCGATTTCGGCGGGCAGGGCGGAAAATGCTTTTTTCAAGTTTTTGGTCGTCTGCGCATTAAATGTCGTAAGACGAATATAGGCGATGTTTTTGCGCGGCCCCTCAACCCGATGGCGCACGGCACGGATGCGGATAATGTCCCGCGTGATGGTTATTTCCAGCGGTTCATCCTCACCTTCGCGCAACACGGTGAGGGTAATGTCCGTGCCTTTTTGCCCGCGCATGCGCTCCACCGCCTCAGCCAAAGTCAGGCCCAGCACCGGCTCGTCATCCAGATGCGAGATCAAATCATTGGGCAACATGCCCGCGCGCTGGGCCGGCGTGTCGTCGATCGGCGCTATCACCTTGACCAGCCCCTTATCCATGGTCACTTCAATGCCAAGACCGCCAAACTCGCCGCGCGTCTGTATCTGCATGTCCTCAAAGCCCTTGGGCGGCAAATAGGCCGAATGCGGGTCGAGCGATGCCAGCATGCCGGTCAGTGCCGCTTCGATAAGCTCTTCATCACTTGGCGCATCGACATATTCCGCGCGCACGCGTTCCAGAACATCGCCAAACAGGGTGAGTTGTTCATAAAGCGCAAGCTGGCCGCCATCTCCTTTCCCTGGGGCTGCCGTCTCCTCAGACAAGTTTTCCTGGGCGTGCCCTGCCACAACGCCCGCAATGACAATGACAGCAACAATCAGCAGTTTTTTTGTCGCCAAAATCAATTGTGACATCATTTCTGACATAGCTTAGCCGCTCCTTTTTTCGTTTTTGATCCAGGGCGCCGGATCAATCGGCCTACCATTATACCTTAATTCCAAATATAGCCGACTGCGCTCCAATGACCCAGACCCTTGCGGCAAATTTCCGAGCGGCTCGCCGGTTAGCACTTCCTGGCCCACATAGCTGTGCGGAGCCTCCATGCCGGCCAAAATCATCTGGTAATTGCCGTCAATGCCGAGAATGACAATGCCGCCATATTGCCTGAACGCGCCGCTGTATAGAACGCGCCCGTCATAAGGCGCGGTAATTTGGGCGCCGGGGCGGGCGGCAATGGCAAGCCCTTGTACAGTCTGCCCATTTGTGTCGGCCTGCCCGAAGCGTTGTTCAACCTGCCCGATGACTGGCAATGGTACGAGGCCGCGGGCGCGGGCAAAATCGCCCCCTTTGGCAGGCGGTGATGCGGGGTTTCGGCGGCTGCGCTTTTGCAGGCGCGCGGCAAGGTCTTTGAGGTTTTTGGCCTGCCGCACCAGCTTGGCGATTGCTTCGGCCTCGCGCCCGGCGGCGGCGCGAATGTCGGCCTCGGCCGCCGCTTTCTCGGCCAGCGCGACCTCAATACTGCGTTGGGCGGCGGCTGCATCCTGCTCGGCGCGCACCAATTCACCCGATTGCCGGTCCATATGCGCGCGAATTGCAACCAGTTCGACAAGCTGGCTGCGCAGGGCCTGGGCGCGGCTTTGCATGGAGGGCACAATGCTCGCCAGCGCAATCGCGCCCTGCACCGCGGCCAGTGCATCATCGGGATGCACCGCAAAAGCCGGCGGCGGCTGTGTTTCCAAAGCCTGCAGGCCGGCCAGCGTGCGCGACAAGGCGGCGCGGTCGCGTTGCAATTGGGCATCAAGCTGGCTTTCGGTCACGGCCAGTTCGCTCAAGCGCTCTTCAATGCGCTCGCGCTCAATATCTATGTTGCGAATGTCACGCGCCAGTTCAATCACCCGAAGCCGCAGGCGCTTGCTCTGGTTTTGAATGTTCTCTGCTTCTTCTTCAAGCCCAAGACGGCGCGATTGCCGGTCGCGAATTTCGTCATTAATGGCGTCGAGATCCGGCTCGGCGTTTTGTCCCAGAACCGGCACGGGCAGCAAAACTGTACCCAGCATCAGGCCGCCCAGCACGCATAAGGCCGACAGACGCCGGCTTGTGGCGGACAAAATCATCAAGACGGGTCGGTGGGGCATGTTTTTTCAATCGCGGTGATAGGGGTGGCGGGTCAAAATGGAAACGGCCCGCCAAATCTGTTCGCATAATAGCACACGCGCCAGCATATGCGGCCACGTCATGGGCCCGAAAGACAAAAGCATATCGGCGCGCGCGCGGATGGTATCATCAAGCCCGTCGGCGCCGCCGATTACAAATGTAACCTCACTGTCTCCGCGCTCGATCCAACCTTGCAGCCGGTCGGCGAAGGCGCGGCTTGTCAGGTTTTTACCGGTTTCATCAAGCACAATAAGCGGTCCGCTGCGTCGTGCCAGCGCGTCGGCGATGAGTGCATTTTCACTGCGTTTTCTTTCGCCGCCGGTCAGCCCGCGCTTTTCGCGCAATTCCAGAATAGATAGGCCGGAAATTCCCAATTGCCGGCCGGAGGCCTCTATGCGGCGGTGAAAATCCTCAACCAGCGGCATCTCGGCCGCGCCGCGCATTTGCCCGACGGCAATAATACCCAGCTGCATGGGCTAGGCGCTTAATTCGGCTCCCAGTTGCCGGTCGGCGACACTGGCAGGCGAGCCTGAGGCCACGGGGCTGGCTTCGGCCGCCCACATTTTCTCAATGCCATAAAATTCACGGACTTCCGCCCGAAAAATATGGACTACAACATCGCCTGCATCGACCAGCACCCAGTCGCAGGTTGATAGGCCTTCGGCGCGCACGCCCTTATGCCCATCTTCCTTGAGCTTGCGCAGCAAATGATCAGCCACCGCACCCACATGGCGCTGCGACCGCCCCGTGGCGACCACCATATGGTCGGCCAATGCCGATTTTCCTGCAAGATCAATGGTTACAATTTCCTGGGCCAAATCATCATCGAGACTTTTCAGAACCAGTTTGTGAAGGGCGCCGTCTACCTGATCGGGTCCCTCAATGTGCGCCATAGGCTTTTCTTCGCTCAGAGCACTTTCCCCATGTAAATGTCATCAATACATGCGCCAGCTCACGCTGACCTCTCGAATGAAAACAAATTTCGCTTCAAATTTCAATTAGATTTCAATTTCCGTGCTTGCTTCTGTGATGGCGCAAGGCGGAGGACGAAAGCCCGCTCAACACACCGTCGAGCATGATCCATGCCGGAGCTTGCACGAAGCGAAAGCTGGCCGCCGCATTTGCCGGCTTGCGCCATGGCGCAAAGCGCATCGCCGCCGGGCTGATACCGGCCTGCAAAGTGCTGCCAGGGCGTGGATAAATCGCCACCGGAATTTCGCTCATCAACTCATCCCAGAACTTCCACTTGTGTAGACCAGCCAGATTGTCCGCCCCCATCAGCCAGATAAATCGCACCCCAGGATTGGCCGCTTTTAAGCGACGCACCGTGTCGATAGCATATTGGGTGCCAAGCCTTGTTTCTTCGTCGGAAACAAAAATTTTAGGATGTCCGGCCAGTGCCCGACATGTGGCAACGCGCGCCGCGCTGTCTTTCGGAGCATGTTTCTTGAGCGGGTTTTGCGGGCTAACCAGCCACCAAATGCGGTCGAGCTGCAGAGCTTTGAGCGCCGTCAGCGACACCAGACGGTGGCCGGCATGGGGTGGGTCAAAGCTGCCACCGAACAGGCCGACGCTCATGCCCGCCGCGAAATGGTGGCGCGCCGTCATTATTCGGGCCTCACCTGTCCGTCGCCGCGTACGGCATATTTGAAGCTGGTCAATTGTTCCAATCCTACAGGCCCGCGCGCATGAAAACGGCCCGTGGCAATGCCAATCTCGGCGCCCATGCCGAACTCGCCGCCATCGGCAAATTGGGTTGAGCAGTTATGCATCACAATAGCGCTGTCGACCTCGTTGAGAAACCGGCTTGCGGCATGGGCATCCGCGGTAATGATGGCGTCGGTGTGGTTTGAGCCAAATCGCGCAATATGCGCCATAGCCTCGTCAAGGCCGTCGACAACACGCACGGCAATAATGGGCCCCAAAAATTCCTGTCCCCAATCATCATCCGTCGCGGCGCGCACTTGGCTGTTGGTGGCGCATGTTTGGGCACACCCGCGCACTTCGCAACCGGCGTCCATAAGGTCACCAACAATCGGTGCCAAATGGCTGGCCACGCATGCCTTGTCGACCAAAAGGGTCTCTGCCGCGCCGCAAATGCCGGTGCGTCGCATTTTTGCATTGGTGACAATATTGCGCGCCATGTCGAGGGCGGCATCACCATGCACGTAGACATGACAAATACCCTCCAGATGGGCAAAAACCGGCACGCGCGCTTCGTCCTGCACGCGCCCGACTAAATTTTTGCCTCCGCGTGGAACAATAATGTCAATATTGCCGCCCAGCCCGCCCAGCATCATGCCAACGGCGGCGCGGTCGGTGCTGGGGACAAGTTGCACGCTGCCTGGGTCAAGTCCTGCCGCCTCCAGCCCGCGCGAAAAACAGGCATGAATGGCCCGCGACGATTGCACAATCTCCGAACTGCCGCGCAAAATCACCGCGTTGCCGGCTTTTAGACACAAGGCAGCCGCATCAGCCGTCACATTGGGGCGACTTTCATAAATCACGCCGGTAACACCCAGCGGCACCCGCACGCGGGAAATGTCAAGGCCGGAAGGCACCTGCCAGCCGGCAAGCACCGTCCCGACCGGATCGGGCAGGGCAATAATCGCTTCAACCGCATTTGCAATGGCTTCCAGGCGCGCCGCGTCCAGCATGATGCGGTCAAGGCGCGCCGCGCCAACGTTCTGTTTTTCGGCTTCGGCCAGATCGTGCCGATTGGCCTCGATAATGTCACCGGCTACCGCACGCAGTTCATTGGCGGCGTTTTGCAGGCCGGTGTTTTTTTCTTCCGTGTCAGCCAATGCAAGGGTTTGCGCCGCGCTGCGCGCACGTGAACCTATGCTGGACATAATCTCGGCCAGACTTTTTTCGGCGGTTTTTCCCGACAGTTGCGTCACCTCATTCCCCTTCCTGGTTCATCACAAGGTCGTCTCTGTGAACAATTTCGCGGCGTCCGTCAAAGCCTAGCAGATCAATGATTTCCTTGCTGGCGCGTCCGATAATACGGGTCGCGTCGCCCGTGGCATAGGCCGTCAAACCGCGGGCGATCTCACTGCCGTCGCAATCCATAATCTGCACACAATCGCCGCGTTCGAAATTTCCCGACACATTGGTAACACCAATTGGCAAAAGCGATTTGCCGTCGCGCAGAGCGGCGGCGGCTCCGGCATCAATATGCAATCGTCCTGCTGTTTGCAATGTGCCGGCAATCCAGCTCTTGCGCGCCGCCAGCGGGTTCTGGGTGGCACGAAACAAGGTCGCGCGGCCTG
>PYIJ01147718.1_pt1 | contig 10464 bp, 11 predicted proteins | sample 3578051 | NCBI WGS metagenome assembly PYIJ01 (sample SAMN08408021, study PRJNA431606) | Marine metagenome isolate SA_KN192-05_S13_5m, whole genome shotgun... | biome: marine; feature: oceanic pelagic zone; material: water; isolation source: surface water sample, 0.2-0.8 um fraction ... | reverse complement strand
CTCAGAAAAAAAGATTAGAGAGCAACTTGGAAGTCAGATAATAAATCATAATACTTATGTGCTAGCTGGAGATGGATGTATTATGGAAGGAAAAGTTTTTCGTGTTCTAGGACATCTGGTGGTGTGAGAATTAGATTGTCACATGGAATACAATTCGACATCTTCCATTGATTACCTTTTTTCCTCTGGAACAAGTTTATTCCAAGATGTTTGTATGTAAGATCCGATGTGACAAAAACTTTATACTCTCCATTTTTGTGATTGGTCGAAAGACTGAGTTGTTTGTTTTCAGACTTGGTGACAGTGTTGGTTGTACAAGCAATCCAAAACAGATTTTCATAGAGAACATAATCCTCCAAGTAAATATCTGGTCTGTCCATGATCATGCGAGCAATGAATTGTGGTCGATTGCAGTGATCGTGAGTGCGTTCTTTCGGGTTCTTCAGTGCTTCTTCACTGATCATGCCAGTGTGATTGACCTGAGCACAATCAAAGACAGCAATGTAAAATAACCGTGAAATGGGACGAAAATAATCAGGATCTCCCCAGTTATCACGGTTGGCTCTCAGTGAATTAAATGAAGTGCGAACGTAGGCACGCCAGTTCTTAGATTGTTTCATCGACGAACAGTGGAGATTGCGGGTTGACCTTGGTTGAACACGGTATCAACGACTGCCTCAACGGATCTGGCAGTGCTGATACCCACTTTATCATAAACAGGGACACAGACAAGCCCAAACGTCTTCTGGCGGTCGCCTAGACGGATCACACGACCGATAGACTGACTGATACCAATGTAATCCATGTTTCGCATGAACAACACAGCTTCTAGTCCCTTGACATTCATACCCTCAGACAGGATAGAGTGGTGAATAACCACAAATTTCTTGGAAGAATCCTGACCCCAAGTGTTCAAGGTGTCGAAGAACTCTTCACGACTGACTTTCTCACCGTCAATGATTGCACCAGTCTTAGATGTGATCACCATCCAAGAATAACCACGGTCGAACAACTTAGAACAGAACAAAGATTCCTGAATAAGGTTGATGATCTGTTTGGTAGAACGTGCAGCAATCAGGATTTTGTTGAGAGAGTTGCTGTCAATGGTGTCCAACAAATTCTTACAATCAGACTGTTTGAAATCACCCTGAGGCAACTCCTGAACCACAACCTTAGGTGGCAAGATGTAACCCTCGTCAACCAGTTTGGGTGCGGGAACATTGCAAATCACCTGACCATAGACAGCGCCATCGTTCATTCCTGGTTTGAAGATGGTAAGAGAATGCTTAGGAGTAGCAGTAAAAAAGTAGCAACGATCAGCATCGTCAGAGAAGAACTCAGTAGCAGGGAAGAAGTTACGTTTGACGGAATTGTGTGCTTCGTCGAAGTAAATTGTATTGACTGAGATACCCGACTCCTGAACACGTCGCAGGGAATTGTAGGTAGTAAAAATAATACGATTACGTTTCCAAGTTTGCACCGCCCAGTCGTAGATATAGTCTGATTTAGTGGTAGATTCGTGATGAGTTTCTCCACTGTGAACATGAAGAACACGCACCATAGGATCAGTGATGTGCTCTAGAAACTCAGAGGAAAGTTGTTCCGCGAGAAGAATACGAGGAGCAACAACAACAATAGTCTGAGGAATATCACCACTGAACAGACGCAAAGCATCAGTGATCATGGTGAGAGTCTTGCCACCACCAGTGGGCACGATGATTTGACCCTTGGAGTGGGTCAACATCGCGTCACATGCACTTTGTTGATGGGGACGAAGTTGCATAACCTTCTGTCGATGAATATATGATATAACAAAAAAGGGGACTCGGCGAGCCCCCTGTGACAGTTCTTCAATTGGACAGGTATTGTTTTTCGTACTCTAATAGTTCTTGAGGAACCTCTAGAACTTTAGTATCCAACGGTCTAGCATATTTCCAAAATCTAACACCATTAGGTTTTTGATATAAGGAAATATCAAGATGTTGATACTTTAGATTTGTGGGAACAAGAACTCGATAACCACTTTCATCATTTTGAGTCAAATCTGAAAGAGATTCATTTTCTTTTTGAGTAACGATGATAGTTGTACAAGCATACCAAAAAGTACTCTTGAATCTATCATAATCATTTTCATATCGATCCCAGTTGTCCATAATCATACGACCAATAAACTGAGGAGAAAAACAATGATCGAATACTGTTTTTGATTTTTTTAGTTTATTGAGATAGGCATTTTCACTAATTTGACCACTTGGATTTGGATTTCCAGAATCAAAAACACCAAGATAAAAGTCTCTTGTGATAGCTCTATCCCAATCTGATGAAGTACCCCACATATGAGAGTTGGCTTTCAAATTGTTGAAAGTCTTTTCGCAATAGATAGTCCAATCTTTAGTCATGAATCAAACCTCTTCAGTTGCGGGATAATCTACTATAGATCCGACAGTTTCAGTGCCATTGATCTTCTGATACAGAACCTTTGTGGGAAGACATGGAACAGTACCCTTAAGCATCATCGTAAAAACAAATTGTTTACAAAGCTCCAAAAATTCATTCATGATGCCTTCTGCAGCAAGATGGCATTCATCCATTGATTCGTGACTGTTAGCTTGAGAATTCCAGAGAAGATATTCCTGAGTTTGACCACCACTCTTAACATAAGATTGCATCATAACAACAATAGTGCGAAGAAAACGCTGATTGTTACCAGTGTTGCAATCGGTGGTGTTCAAGATGTGCAGCTGTTTATTGTGAGCAATGGATTTTGCACGAACATCAGAATCTTTAAACCATTCAATGCGTCCAATCGCATTTTTTTGGTTCATAGCTGAAGTGATGTATGAAGACACCTGACGAGGAGTCAAACAGTGACTGATGCTTTTAAACCACTGTTTGCATGTATCTCTGTTCCATCCTTTCTCTTGAATCCTACGTACCAGAAGTGTAACATAATCCTCTTTCTTCGCAGGTTTTCCATGTGACCTACCATTGTCGGTGATGGAAGCATCTTCAAGAACATCAAGGTTTGAATCTTGAAGTTCAGTGCGTTCGGTCTCAGATGCATATTCATAGACATCATAGATCCAGTATGCGTATCCAAGTTCGTCAAAAATATCAGCTCTACCAAAACCACCAAACAAAGGATACTTCCCTGATACAAAAAGAAGTTTTGGAGGAAGTTCGCTAATATCAATACCTTTCATAAAACTACCCATAGTAGTTTCATCTCGACTTCCAGTTCCAGCAACACGAGTCAGATTTTCTGTTTCTCCTCGTGCATTTTTTTTGTCTGGAACAGTGGTGCGAAGAACAACTCTTTCTTTGTGATTCAGACCTGGGAGTTTTTGTGGTTCTGGAAGAAGATCCTCTTCAACAATTTGACTCAAAATTTGAAATCGTTCCTCTTCAGTTACACCAAGTGCAACGTATGAACCATCAAAAAGTTTCATTTTAGTTTTAGTTTTCATAGCAATAAGCTAAATTAGGTTTAGTTTCTAGATGGGAGGTCATCTAGGGAGTCTTTAGGGCGCTGCCGTTCCCATGTGAGTAATATACGGTGGTCAGAGGTGGGTGGCAACACCCTGACCTATTTGATTTTTTTATGAATGAAGTTGACCGCACTTTTATGGTCGCGGGAGACCTTCACCCAGTTGCCATTATTGATGATCGCAAGTTTTTTTGATCCTGCGATAGGAATGGCAGCCCACATTCCATCCTTAGTAACATAAGGTCTAGTATAAGGTTTGGGATTTAGAATACTATCCCATCGATTCATCTCACTGTAGTTCATACTCACGAAACAATACGTTTTCTAGTTCATGAGCCTCAATCTCATGAGGTTGATCCTCGTAATCGTAATTGTCTACGGGTTCTAGAGAATAACACAATTTACCATAACGATGTCGCAAGTCACCACGAATCCACTGTGTAACATGCACCAATTCATGGAATAGAGTTATGAGATACAACTCTCGATCCATATTTGCTTGCAGTTCAATGAGAAAATGTCGGGGACGATAACAGTCACCCACAACATCGCAGTAACCTACAACTTTATCACGTTTCAGTCCTTTGTGTTCAATCTCGACTAAAATCTTGTGACGTGGAAAATACTTTTTCAAAAACCAAGAGGTAGCATCCTCACAGAGCTTTTTAGAATAACCGTATCCAGAATGACAGATGCTAGACATGTACCCCAGTGAAGAAACCAAATAAAAGATGAAACAAAGACTAGCTTTTCTTTCGCTGTCATAGAGGAACGCGACTCCATCTAAAGTACCACCCTCGGCAACCCTTGGCAAGGGGCTTGACAGGACTCAGTTCCATGAGTAGGATCAACTCTGTTACGGTTGATAGAAACCAGCTCTATGAAGTTCAAGGTAAACTACATGAAACCAAAGAAAAAAGGTTACTACTCACAACAAGTAGCAACCTTTTATGATGAACGTGATGCTTTGAACTGGGAACATCACATTCGTAAGAATGGATGCAAAGAAATTACATTGAGAGTTGATTTCTCGTAATTAATCTGCAGGATCTGCCGTGTTACCTTCATCAACCCATTTAAGATATTCTTGGTAGTCGGTGTTATCCGGATCAAAAGGGATAGAGCGAGAATAATGGGTATCATCAGTCTTGATAACTGAATTAACTTCCCCAAGTATGTCTCGATTTAGTTTGTATGTAATAGTCATTTTTAAAGTTCAGCCTCGAATGAAAGGGATGCAGTAGACCCATCAGGGACTCTCCACCAACCCGCGTCACCTTGAGTACCATTTGAATTGAGGTTCGCGTAAACGGTTGGTGAAGTGTGGTTACTCTCTTGTAATATAAACTTGTTAAATGCCTTCCCCGATCCGTGGCTATAAAGCTGAAAACTATCAGTAATGTCGGTACTAACAACAGTAGGAGCTGCTCTCATGGTAACAGGTAAGAAAACAGTTCCATATCCTTGGCTTGCGGTATATAAAGAAGCAACTCCAATTCCTCGACTGGCGCCAGAGGTTGACGTTGCATGTCTGTAAAAATACCTTTGGCACTTAGCCAGCATATCACCATAACTACGATGTTCAAAAGGTGTGGCTTTGGAACCTACTTCTAGCTGGACGCCAGTAACATCAAAAGTTGCATTAGCTGTATTTCCCCAATTTTGTGCATAGTCTGGAAAATAACTACCACCACTTAAAGAGAACCAAGTGTTATTGGACACGCTTCCACCTGTATGTTGTGTTCCATAATGTGCAACAATAACTATTACAAGTCCAGAATTATGGTTATTATCAAAAACTAAACTTGCATGACCTGGAATTGTATGCGTGACTTTAGTCCACGTATCCGCAGCTACGGTAAAGGCTCTATTAAAGAAGAAACTACCAACATCATCCGCACGATACTGAACATTATAAGTACCAGCAAGACTAGATCTAACCCAGAAAGAACAGGACAATGAACGATTTGAGTCTTTGTATTTCCACCCAGATCGTGCAATTTCTTGTGCCTCTAAATGCGTTTGCATTTGAACGTAAGCACTAGTGTTGTTGGAGGTGCTAGTTACTTGCAATCTATATGCGTATCTAAAACCTTCATCATACGGATCTCCAGAAGTAAATGCTAATTGAGATTGTGTTCCAGCAGTTTGGCTAAAAGTAGACTTCCAACGATCAACAGTAGCATAAGAGTTACTTGTGGCACTAGTTGCTCTTTGGGCTACTTGAAAATCGCCATTAATTATGAGGTTGCGATTACTTAACGGACCAGAATCAGGATATTGAACATCATTAACTTTGAGACTGCTGGAAGTAATTGAAGTTGCACTACCAACATTGAAAGCACCGGTTACAGTTACTCCAGAAGCAGTGGTTTCAAATTTCTTATTATTGTTATGGAAAAGTTCTACTGCTCCATCAGTATAACAATTAATAAATTGATTACTATTTGAGTAATTTCTCAAAGAAACACCAGTGTTTCCTCTGATGTTCACACTTCCGGTCCCTGTATCATCAATATATGAATTAGTTCCGTCATGATAAATTTCTAAGTCACCACTAGCACCAAACTTTGCCTTATCACTATCACCAAGATTGATATGAGTTGCAAATGTTGTTTCACCAGTTACATTTAATGTTCCACCAACGGTAGCATTACCACTTAATGTGGAAGTGCCCGTTACACCCAAGGTGCCTCCAACAGTAGCATTACCTGTAGCACTGAATGTTGTAACAATACCTGTGGTCGCCTTTAGTGTTGCAACGGTTGCAATACCAGTAAAATCTACACCAGTGGGAGATAGTGTAATCGTTCCTACACCAGTGCGACTGTTTATTTTATTGACTCTAATTTCTGAAGCCATTTGGGTTCACTATCCCCCGATGTTTCTAGTTATTTATCAGGCAGGTTTATTAGCAATCAAGAATGCTTTGTATGCATCTTTAACTGTTGTAGTCCATGCAGCATTGCAGATTGCCTGAACATCAGCATCTTCACCACTGATGTCTGTATCTACAAAATTGTCACTACCATCAAGTGTCCCACAGTTGAGTGCATGACGATGGAATGAACGTGTAAGTTCTACACCATCTTTCTCGATGATGGTTGCTTTACGAACTTGAACTGCTTTGTATTGACCAACGACTTCAATCTTGTCGTTCTCAAATCTTTCAGAAAGTGCCATTAGGATAATCCTCCGAATTAAACAGGGTTAGGCGTATTATTTAGAGTCAGTCAGACAACTTACCCATGGCGCCATTGGAAAACCTTTTTAGTTATTTATCAAGTCGATTGATAGGTGACTGTAAACTGAACCATAGATTCCGAGCCTAGAGTGCTAACATTATTAACCGTAGCTACTGCGCCATTTGAACCGATATAAAATAAATTAGCCGAGTTTACACTGGGCGACATAGCAATAAAATTTGGAGCCGTAGAGCCTGAATTCCAAACGGGAGTCCGAACCGCGTTGGGGCTATCTGAATTATCACCATTGGATCTCGAATCATTTGCAAAAGGTAGATTACCAATCCTTAAAGATGCACTAGAGCTTCGATTAGATGTGTCTAAAGTTCCTCCATTAATGCGAGCACACCCGGTACACCATACATAATTTCCAATCTTTATATACCTACCACCTGTATCTCCTTGATAGGTAACAGTATTAAAATCGCCATCTGATGAGGTATATGTAGGCTCAAAGGTGCCCTCTTCATAATCATCTAGAAGTTCAGAAGTCATTGATCCTGAACCATGACCATCTGCAGAGAAGTCAATACCATTACCACTCGTTACAGCAACATTTCCTGCAACTGCGACACCACTTGATGTAGTTTCAAATCTCTTGGAGTCATTGTGATAAAGTTCTACCGTACCATTAGCAAGAAACTTTGCCTGAGTTTCAGTAACAGCTTTATTCGTAATTCTTATATCATCACCTGCAATATATGACTGAGATCCATCATGATAAAGCAATAGGTCATCACCAGCACCGATCAATAGTTTCTGGCTGTCGCCAACGATGCTCACATCACCACCAGAAGTTATACGAAGTTTTTCTGCTGAATTTGTTTCAAATCGCATACTGTTATCAGTATGCACATATCTGATACTACCTGCTTCATCATCAGCAGCATCACCAAAATAAATTCTACCAGTTGTTGCAGATAAAATTGAAAGACCACTATCTACATCACCAGTATCAATTACAATATTATCAGCATTTGCATCAGGTGTTACAAGTGTATTGGAACCAATTTTTACTTTACCATCTGCCTGAACAGTAAATTTATCTGTGCCACTTGATTGTGCTCTAAAACAAATAGAAGTACCAGAACGATTACTAATAACCTGATCAGAAGAAGTAACAGTACGAACTGTCAAATCTCTAACGGTGGTATCACCGACTGTTGTAATAGCAACAGTGTCACCAACGGTAGCATTACCTGTGACAGTCAGTGTTGTAACAATACCAGCGGTGATTTTGGTGCTACCACTATTATCAATACGGAATCTCTCCGTTCCATCATTAGTATGAAATGTTAACAAGTTATCACCAGCAGCCGCTGTCGTGATACTCGTAATACCAGATATACTTTTCTGATTGATGATAGTCATCTCGGGTTCACTCTCCCCCTAGTTTTAAATATTTAGACCACAACATAGTTGCCATCGATGGTCAATGTTCCACCAATAGTGACTGGTCCAGCCATGAGACCATTGAAAGCAGTGCCAATGTAATGAACACCATTCAGTCTATTGTCATGGATAACCATACCATTAGAGATATAAAGACCCTGGAAGGAGTTGCCAATCCCCGTGAGATCATTGTCATCGACTGTAGATGTATTGATACCTACAGAAGTATTTGTGACAATACCTGCGGTTTCTGTGACAAACTTACCAGCAGATACGCCAGTCAGGAATCTACCATCACCACGAATCTCGGTAGCACTGACGATACCTGTCAGTGTAAATCCACCAACACCAGAGTATGTACCAAAGGGATCTGCTAACTTGGTTGCAGTAACTGTTCCCTCAGCAGGTGTACCGATACTGACAGCAGCACCGAGTGCAATGATAAAGATAGAGGTGGAAGCTGTGGGTGGATTCGAGAACGTAATCTGGTCATTTGTGACCGTATAAGACTCGATTGGTTCCTGAATAACACCACCTAAAGATACTAATAGAGCATTCGATGATCCTGGTGTAAATGCATTACCACCAGTAGTCAGATTGAATGTCTTAGTCGTACCATTAAAAGATGACTGTAAGTCATCAATCTTGATATAATTACCTTGCGTTAGGTCGCGACCGATGTATGGCATTTGGGTTCACTATCCCCCGATGTTTCTAGTTATTTATCAACCCTCAAGTGCAGTAACACGAGACAGTAAATCAGCGTTCTGTGCTTCAAGAGTTTCAATCCTTGCCATAGCTTCTTGAAGTGCGACTAATGCTTTCATGGTAAGGATAGAGGATTTAACAGCCTTTTTCGCGTTACCTTGTTCACCTGGTGTACCAGCATCATAGACAAGGCCGGGACTTGTAAGTTCTAACTCTTGGGCAACAACACCAATCTGCGTAAATGTCTCATAACCAGTAGATTCCTTAAAGTTAAACTTACGGAATTTAACAGCCTTAATGTCATCCCATTGTGAAGGAGCATCAACAATATTTTCTTTAAGGGATATATCAGAGATTTGAGTGTAACTACCATTTGTGTTTATGATATTTCCATTTGTATAACAGGCCATTGATACTGTGCCAGTCAATACACCCGAGGAACTAAATCTACCTACAAAGTTTGCAGTAGTTGTTCCAGCCGATCGTGAGTTAGATATGTCAAATCCATCAGTACCAGCTGAGGCGTATTGCATCACCTTTCCATTGCTGTCAATTGCAAAACGCCTTACTTGTGATGTTGAACCATCGGCAATGGTGTAAAAATCAATACGGCTGGACTTAGATGATGCGGTGTGATCGTTGTCGGCATAAGATCTTATACTTGCACATGTATGACCAACACTTCCACCATTTCCTGTAAATAATATTTGTCCTAAGTCATTATCTTGAAGGACAGTAGTATCACTTCTTCCTAGATTAAGTTGACCACCATTGCCATTAACAACTTGAAGATCACCATCAACAAAATCAGAGGTGACTCCAAGCAACAGTCTGCCCGAGCTGTCAATCCGCATCCGTTCGGATTCGTTTGTACTGAATAACATATAATTGTCATCAGTATCATACAAAATGACACCTTTTTGCGTTCCAGTACTGTTATCAAACAGCAAGCCAGCGTTGCCATCTGTAGATCCTGGCTGCAGTGTTACATAGCAATCAGAGGCAGGATTTATATGTAAAGCAGTGTCAGGCGAAATGCCAATACCAATATTACCACCAGAAGTTATACGAAGTGTTTCTGTTCCATTTGATTCAAATTTAGTCATACCTCCACTTGCATTCATAAACAATAGGTTTGCACCATCTGCCCTCACATGAACACTATCATTTGTTCCAGCAGTGCCACCAGAACCTAAAGTTAATCTAACATCAGCAGCACCAGTTGCTTGCAGTTGACCAGTAGAAGTTATACGAAGTCTTTCTGCCATTGTGGCACCATTTGCCCTTGTCCCAAAAGCAAGATAAGCGGAGTAATTACTTCCAGTTCCATTTTCTTTTCCTGCAAAAAGTGAAGCAAAGTCACGACTATTTCCGCCATCGTGTCCTGCTAAAAGAATAGATGAACCGGTGTTGATAGCACCAGTGGTTGTTTTTTCTGCAGTTACTCTTAAAGTTGCGGAACTAATTGAACCCGTGGTGCTTTGTACTTCAAATTTTGCATTTGACCCTGTTGCTGTTCCATTAACAACTACTTCACCACCAGAAGTTATACGAAGTTTTTCTGTTGCTGCTGCACCACCAGCATTTGTATAAAATGCAAGGTTTGTACTACCACCACTTGAATATGATCCG
>PYIJ01097122.1_pt1 | contig 10465 bp, 6 predicted proteins | sample 3578051 | NCBI WGS metagenome assembly PYIJ01 (sample SAMN08408021, study PRJNA431606) | Marine metagenome isolate SA_KN192-05_S13_5m, whole genome shotgun... | biome: marine; feature: oceanic pelagic zone; material: water; isolation source: surface water sample, 0.2-0.8 um fraction ... | reverse complement strand
GAAGATGAAGGTAAAGTTATGTTTTTACCTTTTCCAACGGATGAAATCAACACTAACGAATTAATTGATTAAAGTATTTAAAATGAAAAAATTATTTTTAATTCTTATTCTTTTTTTGCCTATAGTTGGCCTTGCACAAACTGCAAATAAATATCAAGTAGATAGAGCAAAACTATTTTCTGATTATGTTGCTAAAAATATGGAACTTACAGAAGAGGACACGGCTTTTATTCATCAAGTTTTTTTAGATCGCGTGGTAAACGCATCGAAAAAAATCAGAGGCAAAGGACTTTCACAAGATCAGAAAAGAGAGATTTATACTGAAGAATATGTGAACGCTAAAAATAAACTAACTGATCGGTTTGGTAAAAAAATGGCGAATAAGGTCATGAGTCTTAGTAACAAAGCAAGAAAAGAAGCTGATACTAATTAGTCAGTTCTTTATTGTCAAATTATTTTAATGATTGATTATTTAAAACCCGCTAATAAGAAATATTAGCGGGTTTTTTTAAGTCATTACAATAACATTAATTAACACAGATAATAACTCAAATAAATTGTTTCTAATTTCACTAAGGAAAATCTATAGAAAAACATTTGTTTTGTTTTCTTTATTAGTATTTACATTAAGTAAAGCTCAAAACAATTCTTCCTATAATATTGTTTTTATCGCAGTTGATGATTTAAAACCAACTATTAGAAGCTATGGTGATGCGGTGGCTATAACCCCTAATCTTGATTTCTTGGCTCGCAAGTCAACCTTATTTTTAAATAATCATACACAACAGGCGATTTGTAGTCCATCTAGGATCAGTCTATTGACAGGAAAACGGCCAGATTATACGAAAGTTTACGATTTAAATACCAAAATGAGGGATAAGAAGCCTAATATTGTCACCCTCCCACAACATTTCAAAGCCATGGGATTTACAACTGCTGGAGTTGGAAAAATATTCGACCCCAGAGGAGTAGATAAAAAAAGCGATGCCCCTTCATGGAGTATTCCATTCGTTAGGCCTCACCAGCTATCTTACCCGAAATCCTACGGCCCCCCTACTCTTGGAGACTATCAAAATGAAAAAATCAAGGCTAACATTAATTCTATAATAAAAAAAGATGGACTAAGCAGAAATGGCAATCTAGGCGAATCACTAAAAAATAAATATAAGCCACCCGTCTCATTTAGTGATAAACCCGATCAGGCATATGCTGATGGAATTATTGCAGCGAAAGCAGTTGATATGATTGATGATTTGACCAAAGACAGTAAATCTCCATTTTTCCTGGCTGTTGGTTTTAGAAAACCTCATCTTCCTTTTTCCGCTCCAAAACAATATTGGGATCTTTATAAGAGGGAACGCATGCCATTGGCTGAGTATAGAAAAAGGGCAGAGAATACAGGAAGATTATCGTATCACAATTCCGGTGAAATGCGCTCATTTTCAGCGCCTGACTGGGACTATAAATTAGATGAAAATAGACAATTGCGACTAGATGATAATTCAGAAAGAGAATTAATCCACGGTTATTATGCATGTGTAACTTTTATCGATTTTCAAATAGGAAAAATCTTAAAGAAATTAAATGCCAAAGGATTAATGGACAACACCATTATAGTTATTTGGGGAGACCACGGTTATCATTTGGGTGATCACCGCTTATGGAATAAGCATTCCAATTTTGAGCAGGCTACTAGATCCCCTCTAATTATATATGCCCCCCAAGATCAAACACCTAGAAAGGTTTACTCTCCAACTGAATTTGTCGATATTTTTCCAACACTTTGTGAACTAGCCAATATTCCCTTGCATGGTGGATTGGATGGCCAATCACTCTTGCCATTAATGGATGGCTCAGCTCAGTCTGTTAAAGAATATGCAGTTAGCCAATACCCAAGAAATCAAAATATGGGCTACAGCTTTAGATCATCAGATTACAGGTACACCCTTTGGATCAATAAATCAAAAATTGGAAAAGAAATTAGTGAAAAAGATATCATTCAAGAGGAATTATTTGATTATTCTAAAGATCCCTTGGAAACAGAAAATTTGATACAAGTCGATGGATATGAGAGTATTTACAAGAAAATTAAAGCAGATGGATTGGCTTTTTTAAGCCCTCCAAAGAAAACCCTTATCAATAAACCCAAAAGTAAATTTGGAATTGGTATTCAAAAATTATTAGATCAAAATAATTACGATGACAATAATGTAGTCATTGGGGCAACTTTAAATCATAATCAACTAAATACAAAAGTATCAGATCTCTTCTTAGGAGAATTCACTTACTCAACCCCCGAGAATTGTGCTAAACAAGTTAGAGTTCATCCTTCCCCTGGAGTATGGGACTGGACCTTAATTGACGATTATCTGAATTTTGCAGATAATTACCAAATTAAATTAAGGATACACGGTCCGATAAGCCCACAAGCTTCAAGATGGGCAAAAGCAGATAATAGAACCCCAAAAGAACTCGAAAAAAATATGACTGAATATTTTACAGCCCTGTGTAAAAAAATGAATCAAGAGCCAAGTGTAAAGTGGATGGACGTAGTAAATGAGACTATAACAAGAGAAGGAAATTGGTTTAAAGAAAAACCGGGAATGGATAAATGGGAAAACCCGTGGGTCCAAATTGGGAGAGATGAAAATGGTTATCCCTCTTATATAATTAAGGCTTTTGAAATCGCCAATCGATATGCGCCCAACATCAGTTTGGTTTTCAACCAGCATGGGGGAATGGAGCCCAAAATGTGGAGACAAGTAAAGAAAACAATTCTTTACCTAAGATCAAAAGGACTGAGAATAAATGGTCTAGGTTGGCAAGCCCACCTTAGGAGTGATCAACCCTTAGCAAATGATAGTTCACAATTAAAATTTTTAGGCGACTTAATCGATTGGGCACATAAAAACGATTTGGATTTCCATGTAACTGAAATGGATTACCGCATTGAGGATAGAAATAATTCAAATGAAGCACTTCAGAGGCAGGCTAAAGCTTATTCAAATATATTAGGAGTCTTACTTTCAAAAAAAGATCAAGGTGTTGTTACTTTTAATACTTGGGGAATGGTAGATGGTAAACCAGGTCCTCATCATAATAAACACCGATTCATTTTTGATTCTAAATTAAACCCGAAACCTGCCTATTACGCTATAAAAAAAATGATTTTAAACCCAACACTAAATTAAACTTGAGATAAATCTCAAGTTCAAAGTTTTAAATATGAAATATAAATTCTTTAAATACATAATTTTTCTGTCACTATTTATTTTTTCACAGGATATCTCTTCACAGGAAAAAAAACCAAAAAATGTCCTTTTTATTATTGTAGATGACTTAAGACCTGAGCTGCCTAATTATGGGAAAAAACATATTATAGCGCCAAATATTGAGGAACTATCAAAATCATCAGTACAATTTAACAATGCTTTTTGTAATATTCCTGTATGCGGTGCTTCGCGTGCAAGTTTACTTACAGGGGTTCGTCCAAATAAAACCCGTTTTGTAAATTATTTCTCAAGAATTGATGAGGAAATGCCTGATGCTATAACACTTTCTGGATTACTTAAGGATAATGGATATACCACAATTAGTAATGGAAAAGTATCACATAATTCAGCTGACATGAAACACACCTGGTCAGAAGTTTGGGACCCTCCTCAAGAAGTAACTTGGAGAAATTATAAACTAGAGGAAAACATCGAAAACGAAAAATCGAAAAAAGAAGTGCCAGCTTATGAGGCGGCTATGGTGGATGATGACGCCTATTTTGATGGCCAAATTGCAACGAAAACTATCTCTGACCTTATAAAATTAAAAGATGACGGGAAACCGTTTCTGCTATTTAGTGGATTTGTAAAACCTCATCTTCCTTTTAATGCTCCCAAAAAATATTGGGATCTTTATGATCCAACTGAAATTAAATTTCCCATTAACAAAGATTTTCCATCTACGGCTCCTAAAAGAGCTCAGACATGGTATGAATTGACAGCATATAAAGACATTACCAAAAATGTTGATGTAGAGGAAAAGCTTGCGAAAAAACTAATTCATGCTTATTATGCTTGTGTCAGTTATATTGATGCTCAAATCGGTCGGGTTTTAACCGCTTTGGACGAATTGGGTCTTGCTGAGGATACAATAGTAATTTTAACTAGTGATCATGGTTTCAGCTTGTCAGAACATAACAGGTGGTCAAAACATAGTCTCTTCAAGACAGAGTTACAGGTACCATTAATAATTAAAGTTCCAGGATTAACCAAATCTTCTCAATCTGATTCATTTGCTGAATTGGTTGACCTATACCCTACTATTTGTGAACTCCTAAATATAAAAGGGCCCAAAAATCTTCAAGGAAACTCATTAGTAGAGAATTTAAATGACCCAAATAAAATAACTAAAACATTCGCTTTTTCTAGATATATTAATGGTGACTCTTATATGTCTGATAATTTTTTCTACTCTGAATGGAAATATAATATTGGAGATAAGATTTTAGATCGAATGATTTATGAAAATCATTTAGACCCTTTACAAATGAATAATTTATCACATCTTGAATCTTATAATCTATTAATGGATAGCCTTGGCAAAAAGATTGATAATCAAATTATAGATAATCAATAATTTATACCCACTTAACGATTACTATTTTTTCGTCATATATTTTTCAAATTAGTATTTACTATATTTAGCTATTGATATAATTAAGTTCTAATTTTAAATTAGGCTGCCTTAGATTTAAAAAGAACATTGTTGAATTAATATAAATAATATGCTCAGAATTTTTCTTCTAATATTTACTCTTTTTTTATATACAAACCTGGATGCGCAACTTGAAAAATCCTATGAATATGAATTCGACGGGGAAATAATAAATTTAAGTAACAAGGGTTATGCTATTTACGTTCAAAAGAAAAATGGCCTTTACAATATTGTAGATTCTAATTTTTTTAATTCTGGTAAAATAAACTCCTTTTGTGTTTCTCCTTTGGGAGGTGAAATATTAATAATAGAGCGCAAGAAAATTTTACTTTTTGAAGTTTCCAATTCGTCAGTAATCGCTGAGGAGAAATTTGAGATTCCCGATGAATTAAAAAAGGTGATCTCAGACACATATGGAACAAAATATTATGTATTAACCCATGGAGGAAAAGTCTATGAAGTTAATCGAAAGTTAAACATAGAAGAAGTAAAGAATTCGGGATCAATTAAAGATATTGCCTGGTCAAAAAACCTAAGTTCTTTATATGCAGTTTCAGGTAACACAGTTTCAATATTAAAAAAAAATGTATTTGAAAGTGTTAAGATATTCGATGGAGAAATTAGTGTAATTGACATTTCTGATAACTCTTTTGAAATTATATTGGGAGATGGAAGAGGAAATATAATAATTCTAAACCAGGATCTTAAGGTAAAGAAAAATATAGCGACTCCTTTCAAAACACCTATTTTTTCAATAGTATCTCATCAAGACGATCCTCATTTATTTATTAGTAGTGAATCAGGAGACTTATTTTCATTAAATAAGCTTTCCAATAAATTTATTGAGATAAATACAAAATCAGATAATGGTAGTATCCTCAAACCAATTTTTTCAAAAACACTTTTAAAGACTAACGAATTCATCCTGTCTTTTTCTTCAAGTAATAAATTAACCATTTGGAATGCAGAAAATGTTGAACCTAACTATGAAGCGTTTATTGAAGATAGATTGAATAATTTTAAATCTTCTTTCTTTAAAATCAAACCAAATGAAAATCAAGCTGAATTTTTGAATAGAACAAATTCGGATTTAGCTTCAAAAATTTTTGAGTTTGAGGAGCAAAAATTGATTGATAGTATTGCCCGGACAAAGGTTGAAAGTAATGCAATTATAAATATAATTAAAGGGGGTATTGAGGTTGAAATTCCTCCTTTTGAAAAAGTTATAATCTATACTTCAAAAAATATTTTAGCTTCATATTTAAAACTGAGACAGGTTAATTATGAAGTGAATGAGTTTAATGGATTTAATATAAAAAATCTTAAGCTAGAGGATGAAATTCAAAAAAGCTCATTTGTATTCGATCCAGTTATGGATCAGAAAAAAAGAGACTCTTTGATTAGAGCCAAAGAAATTCAATTAATAAAAGAAAAGGAAGCAATTGCTTTGGCTCAAGAAATTTCCAGGCAGGAATTACAATTAAAAAATAGTTTATCCTCTATTGTCCAAAGCCTAAAGAGTCAGGGTAAAATTAATGAGGTCGATTTATCAGTTGACTCAAGATTACTTAAAGAAAAGGACTCTACTGGAAAAGAAGAACTCAATCTTAAAATCAATTTTATATCCAAGGGAGTTAAAGCAGAGGTTGGAGGTAAAACCTCTGACTACCCCCCTGGAAAATATAATTTATTCGACTCCCCATCTGCAAAAACATTAGTAGATTTTTTCATAAATTCTACAAAAGAAAACTTATACGAATATTTAAACGATGGTACTAGAGTAACTTTTAAATTGACAGGGTCTACAGACAGTTCGAAAATAGGTAATTCACTACCATATGAAGATGATTTTGGGACTTTTAAAAATTTCCCATATTATTTTCAAGGCTCACTTAACGGAATGCAACTGAACAGTGAAAAAGGAATTACCACTAACAGTCAATTGGGTTTTTTAAGAACTTTTTCAGTAAGAGATTTTATAACAAATTACACAGATTTATTTGATACTACTAAAAATAAATTCATACATTATTCCGAGGAGGCTAATAAAGTTGGATCCGAATACCGAAGGATTCAAATAGAAATGACTATTCACTCAATCGATAAACTAATTGGACTCAAAAAAGTAAATAAATCCAGTCTGAGTGACGTAGATATTGACATTCCCTCTGGGCCAAAGAAAATAAGTGGTTATGCATTAATTATTGGTAATGAAGATTATGCCTCATATCAATCGGATTTGGATACTAGCCAGAATGTCCCATTTGCTGCTCAAGACGCTGAAAGTATTAAAAACTATCTTAATTTAATGTATGGTATGCCAAAAGAGAACATCATCATGCTGGCTAATGCATCCTACGGAGAAATGTCTCAATCTATTGCCAAATTCAAAAAACTCATGGAGTATGATGGGAGTGGAAATAATTTTGTTTTTTATTATTCAGGCCATGGAATGCCTCATGAACAAACTAATGATCCCTACCTTATGCCCGTTGACATAAGTGGCTACGTTGTTGACCAAGCGATTTCTCTAAATGGGTTGCTGAAAGATTTTAAATCATATGACTATAAAAAATTAACTTTAATATTAGACGCTTGCTTTAGTGGAGTCAGTAGATCCCCTGAGCCATTAATAAAAGTTAAAGGTGTCGGGAATAAAAAAATTAGAGACAAGGTGAAACAAAGATCAACTAATAATACCAAAAACTTTGACTTTAAATATTTTGTAAAAAAAGTGAATTCAAACTTACCATATGACAATCCTAACATCGGAAGTAAAATGTTGTTAATAAGTTCAAGTTCTGGAGAGGAAACTTCATTAACAGACACTAAAAATCAACATGGACTATTTACTTATTATTTACTTAAATACTTGAAAGAATCCAAAGGCTTGATTAAAGTTGAAGAACTTTTTAATAAATTAAGAAAAAAAGTTGGAGTAGAGTCTATCTTAAAATTCAACAAACCTCAAACCCCAGAAATGGTATTTGGTGATGGTGTTGATGTAAAAAATCAAAACTTTTTTGAATAATGAGCTCAGGAAGTTCTAATAAAAAAGACAATTTGCTTACCAAACTTTTCACACTAGGGAATAAGTTTTCTCTTAAAGATTTTATCGACCGTTTAAAAAAATATGCTGTTGAAGGAATCGGAATATTCATTGTTATATCATTCTCTTTTTATGTAGAAAATAAAGGGACTGAATATGAGATGACTAAGAGTTATCTAGAGATGTTATTTGCCTTTAAAAAGGACATTATTGAAACTAAGGAGTACTCAATAGATTTTCGTGACAATTTAAAAGAAGAAATTGAGGCTTATGAAAATCAATTGGCTAGATGGAATGTTCAAAATGATAGTATTTTTATAAGTTCTTTTGAGGATAAAGATGGAAAATATTTTTATCCTCCTTTAGCTTATTTCAATAACTATAATCCTTTCATCCCCTCAAAAAGGGGATACAGTATTTTTAAGTTAGGTGGCGTAGATTTTGAATTATTGAATAATTCAATCTCTGAAGAAATTAACGAGTTTTATGAAAAAACACTATTTTATCTTATCGAAAACTCGACTGATTATGAAAAGAAATACATACAAGACTTTGAGGAAAGAATAATTAACAATTGGTCAAATGATATTGACGTTTCAAACCTTATGGAAAATGATTTTTGGATCAAAAACAGAAGGTATATTCAGAATGATAAAAGCATGTTAGCTTTGATAAAATTCCGCTTGAATTTATGGAGTGAAGAGTTAGACCAAATGGATGAAATTTTAGATGGAATTCAAGTTACACTTGACAACTTAAATGATATCATTCAGGAAATGGAAGATGATTATTACTTTATTTATTGGAGAATAAACTAATTATTAATAATATGTCCTGGTGTCAATTCAGATTGAAAATAATCGAGTTCAGTGACATTGAGGGAACATTTAAGTTAAAGTAATTCTTATCAGGGGAATAGTGATTTTTTGAAATAAAATCTTCTCCCTCATTGTCAGAGGTAATAATATGTTGAATTGACTTCGAACCTGGAATTACGTCAATAGATAAATTCTGTTCAATACCCTGGTTAAATATTTGTAAAACTACTTTGTCCTCATTTGGAGATTTAAATGCAACTATAAACATATTTGACTCACTTAAATCAGCTGAAATTCTGAAATATCCTGGCTTAACAAGATTAGCAAAGTGTTTTAAGGAATAATATCTTTTTGGCAAAATTATTTCCCCTGAAGGTGTCCAAGCAACTAGACTAGAATAGCCTCTTTCCTCTGCCTCACCATAAAAAAGATGTAACATATATGCTGTCAATCCGCCCTCATTAAACCCTCTAATAATCCACTTGATGTAGTTAGCAGCGTCACTCATAGATTGATCTAAACTTCGATTGACTCCTGACTCTGTAACCCATACAGGCTTATCAGATGCCGCGTGTTTTAATAATCTCCAATTAGCATTATGATTCGGATCTGCATAAGTATGAGTAGCAACAATATCCACAGCATTTTTAATCTTATCATCAGCAAACATCGCATTGATATATGTTGTTGTAGACCTTTCTGAATTTTGATGTACCCTAAAACACTCTGGAGAAACAATTTTTATATCGCTTAGGCCTTCCTGATCAAGACGATCATCAAGATTCAAAATAATGCTAGACAATTCGGTTGGCGTGGTATCCATAGACTCATAAGCAACTTCATAATCTGGCTCATTGGTAGGAGAAATTGCAGTCATATTAATTCCATATCTAGTTTTAAGTCCCTTTAGCGTAGCAATTAGAAATTCACTATACTCCGATTCACCTCCATTTATTAGTGTTCCACCACCGTTGTGTTTTCCATTGGATTTTAACCAACCAGGCGGACTATTACAGTTTCCAATTATATGATCAAATCCATTTTTACTTAAAAGCATTGCATTATTTAAAGCCTCACCTACATATCGAGTCCTATTTTTATTTGGATCGCTGTCAAAAGGAGTCCAATCTAACTTACTTTCGTCTAATTCTAGAGGATTGTCATTATCGTTAATAGGTTCCAAATCATGATATATAAAAAAACGTATAATATTTACCTCTAATTCCTGAAAACAGTATTTTTCAACTTTCTCTCTCAAAGAGCTAGGAAGCTTATATAAATCTTCAGTCCTTCGCTTTATTCCAGCGCCAAATCCATCGACTTTTTGATAGGTAATCGATTTATTTAATGTGAGATATTTTTCAAGCGGTCCATCTTTAGTTACTATTCCATTACCCTCAATTTGCTCATTAGAAGTAGTTGAAGTCGAATTTTCAGCTATAGTTCCTCCATTATTAGAATCTTCGATTGTATTTTGAATATTTGAGCTATTTTCGGTTGTCGATTCAGTTGTATTTGAGAGAAATAAGTCCTCTTGAACCTCTTTTTCAGCCTTTGAACAACTGAAAAGTAATAATAAAAATAATTGATAATATATTTTTCTATTCATGGGGCTAAAAGTAGCTAATATTTAATTTTTTTTTGAAATATAATATGCCAAAAACTATAACTTTTTAAATAAAATTAATTAGACTTATTTGAACTATTAGTGTTAATTACAAGTAAGCTCAAATTAAATTTATTAAACCCATTTTTTTTTAATTATTAAATATTTTGAAAGAAAAAACCCCACAAAAACTGCGAGGTTAAAGTACCTTGGGTGGGAATCGAACCCACACTCCCGAAAGAACTGGATTTTGAATCCAGCGCGTCTACCAGTTCCGCCACCAAG
>PYIJ01506287.1_pt1 | contig 10468 bp, 10 predicted proteins | sample 3578051 | NCBI WGS metagenome assembly PYIJ01 (sample SAMN08408021, study PRJNA431606) | Marine metagenome isolate SA_KN192-05_S13_5m, whole genome shotgun... | biome: marine; feature: oceanic pelagic zone; material: water; isolation source: surface water sample, 0.2-0.8 um fraction ... | reverse complement strand
TTTTGCTGCTGCCAGCGAAAACGCAGACTTTGCGCGAGATCACCCGCACTGACTTTCGCCTTCCCGCTGACCGCATAGTTTGCTGGGGTTTGTGGCGCTCTTACCGCCGCTTCATCAGACGTCGGCAGAGATACGCAGCTCATGAGCCAGGCGGCCAAAACGACAACCATGCCGAGACGGACTGAATTGCTTGTTGACCACAAAGCGAACCAAGCATTCATCGGCCGCGCCATGCCTGCTGTACCTGCCCCAGTTCTGATATCATTTCGTGTTCCATTTTGTCGTCGCTTGGCGGGTCATGAGCATATTGGCATACGGCCTAAATTATCGCACGGCCCCCCTGGACCTCAGGGAGCGGGTCGCATTCCCAGAAGAAGGTCTGGGCACAGTCCTGCGCGATATTCGGCAAGAGCTGCCTGCCATCAAAGAAGTCGCCATCGTCTCTACTTGTAACCGTACCGAGATTTACTGCGCCGCCAACAGCGATTGCGCCGACGACATCGGCGATTGGCTATCGCAAAGCAAAAAAGTAGATCTACAAGAGCTGCAGGGGGCCAGTTATCAATACTGGGACCATGATGCGGCACGGCACTCGATTCGCGTGGCGGCGGGCCTCGACTCGCAGATGCTTGGCGAGCCACAAATCATGGGGCAAGTAAAAACGGCCTTTGCGCTCGCCCAAGAACATGGCACCTGTGGGCCTGAACTGAATTTGCTGTCACGACTGACCCTGCAAACCGCCAAACAGGTGCGCAGTCAAACCGACATTGGTCGCAATCCAATTTCTGTTGCCTATGCGGCAGTTTCTCTTGCCGCCCAATTGTTCAGCGACCTGCCCAGCAAGCGTGCATTGCTGCTCGGTGCCGGCGAGACCGTCGCACTGGTTGGTGAGCATTTACGCAGCAGGGGCGTCAGCGACCTGACCATTGCCAACCGCACCCTCGCCAATGCGCAAACCTTGGCCGCTACACTTGGAGCCAACGCGCTGCAGCTGTCGGATGTTGCCAAGGTGCTCGCGCAATTCGACATGGTGATTGCCTCGACGGGCAGCACGCTACCGGTCTTAGGTAAGGGCACAGTGGAGCAAGCGATTAGGGAACGCAAACGGCGCCCGATGTTCATGGTCGATATTGCAGTTCCTCGAGATATCGAGCCCGGCGTAGGTGAGCTACCGGATGTGTATCTCTATACCATTGATGACCTGACCCAGTTGGTGGAAGTGAACAAGGCCCGACGCTTGCAGGCGGCTTCTGGTGCAGAGAATTTGGTGGAACAGGGGACGCAGCAGTATCAACGAGAACGACGGGTGCAGCGTGGCCAAGGCCTACTAGAAGCATTTCGCACTCAAGCCGAACAGGTGCGAGACAATGAGATGGCACGCACGCTGAAAGCCCTCGAGAACGGCGCAGACCCTACCCGGGCCCTGCAAAAACTTGGTAACGCGCTGACCAATAAGCTGATTCACCCCACTACCGCTGCCATTCGTAACGCTGCCGCAGAAGATCGACTCGACCAGCTCGACTTTATTCAGAACACCTATGATTTGCAGGTAACAACCGCCGAGGATAGCCAAGCCCACCAAGCAGGGCCTGCAAACAACCACGACGAGGAATCCTAGTGCTCCTGACCGATAGCATGATGTCCAAGCTAGAGAGTTTGCGGGATCGATTTGAGGAAGTTGCTGCGCTGTTATCGGATGCCGAGATCATGGCAGACCGCGAGCGCTTTACTGCCCTGTCGAAAGAGTACGCAGAAATTGAACCTGTCGTAGCGTGCTATCAGCAAGCTGTGCTCCTTGAAGGGAACATTTCCGACACTGAGCAATTGCTGGAGGAAGATGACCCGGAAATGCGCGAGCTGGCCCAGCAAGATATCGCCGACTGCAAGACCGCTCTGGAATCGCTCACCGGTGAGCTACAAACCCTTCTTCTGCCCAAGGATCCCAACGATCAGTCCAACGTATTCCTTGAAATACGCGCAGGCACTGGTGGCGACGAGGCGGCCATCTTCTCCGGCGATTTATTTCGTATGTACAACAAATTTGCGGAGCAGAAAGGCTGGCGCGTCGAGGTGATGAACGAACGCCCCGGCGAACATGGTGGCTTCAAGGAAATCATCACGCGCATTGAAGGCAAGGATGTTTATAGCCAGTTGAAGTTTGAATCCGGCGCGCATCGGGTGCAGCGGGTGCCTGAAACCGAATCCCAAGGCCGAGTGCATACCTCTGCCTGTACCGTCGCTGTGATGCCGGAAGTCGACGAAATTGATGAGATCGACATCGATAAGAAGGACATTCGCGAAGACACCTTTCGTGCGTCTGGGGCAGGCGGTCAGCACGTCAATAAAACCGACTCCGCCATACGTTTGACGCATTTACCCACGGGTACCGTGGTGGAATGCCAGGACGAACGCTCGCAGCACAAGAATCGTGCCCGTGCGATGTCGCTGTTAAAGGCTCGACTGCTAGATGCGGCGGTGACGAAACAGCAAGACGAACAAGCGGCCAATAGGCGCCAGTTAGTTGGCTCTGGTGACCGGTCTGAGCGCATTCGGACCTACAATTTTCCACAGGGACGCGTTACGGATCATCGAATCAACCTCACCTTATACAAGCTCGATGAAGTCATCGAGGGCGACTTGGCTTCGGTGGTAGAACCCTTGGTGCGAGAGCATCAGGCTGACTTGCTGCAGCATCTGGCTGATGGCTGAACAACAGCAGCCGCTCACTATTGCAAGCTGGCTGCGGCAACAGGGATCCTTGGCAAGACTTGAGCTGGAAATCGCCCTTTGTCATGCGCTGGACTGCTCCCGCGCACATCTGCTCAGTCATCCAGAACAGCAACTGACCTGCCGCGAACTAAAACAACTCAGTCATTGGACCCACCAGCTTCGTAATCACATACCGCTGGCCTATTTGACTGGTGAACAAGAGTTCTGGGGATTGTGCCTGAGCGTCGATGAACGAGTACTAGTGCCTCGTCCTGACACCGAGGTTTTGGTTGAGTGCGCGCTGGAGTGCTTGCCCGATGCCCCCGCCTCAACGCAGGCTCGCGCGCTGCAAGCCCTAGATCTAGGTACCGGTAGCGGCGCCATCGCCTTGGCCATAGCCCAAGAGCGCCGCGATGTGGACATGCACGCCTGCGACAACAGCGCCGAATGTCTGGCCGTCGCCGAGACCAATAGCCGCGCGCTGGGTCTACCCATTTCCCTACACTTAAGTGATTGGTTTCAGCGCGTTGACCAGCGCTTTCATATCATCGTCGCGAACCCGCCTTACATCGATAGCGAAGATCCACATCTGTCCCAGCTGCAGGCCGAGCCACAAGGTGCGCTGGTGGCGCCAGACCATGGGCTGGGCGATTTACAGGCGATTGTCGAAAGAGCGCCCGCGCACTTGTATCGCGACGGTTGGCTGCTGTTGGAACATGGCTACGACCAAGGCATGGCGACACGCGAACTGCTGACCAATCGTGGCTTTGAGCAGGTCCGCACTCGACGAGATCTTGGCGGCAATGAGCGGGTCAGTTGGGGGCGGCTGCCCGTGAATGAGGCAGACTGATCCCATGGATGACCATCAGCTACTGCAGTTCAGCCGCCACATCATGCTCCCAGACTTTGACGTGGAAGGTCAGGAAAAACTACTACAGGCGAGCATCCTGCTAATTGGTGCAGGCGGTTTAGGCTCGCCCATCGCCCTGTATCTTGGAGCTGCGGGAGTCGGCACGCTGACCATCGTAGACGACGATCAGGTGGATACCTCGAATTTGCAGCGCCAAATTGCACACCGCACCGCCGATGTTGGCGTTAACAAAGCGAAGTCTGCAGCGATATCAGTGCAGGCAATCAATCCGTTCGCCACAGTCAGAGCTATCCAACAGCGTCTGCCCGCAGAAGCCCTGCAACTGGAGGTGGACCAAGCTGATCTTGTGATAGACGCTACGGATAATGCAGCCACTCGCTACCTGCTCAACCAACTGTGTTGGCAGCAGCGCACGCCCCTTGTCAGCGGTGCAGCAGTGCGCTGGGAAGGTCAAGTCAGCGTGTTTGACCCGCGGCAAGAATCGCCTTGCTACCAGTGCCTGTATCCGGACACTCAGGCGGATACCGCGCAAAACTGTGCCGAAAATGGTGTGATCTCACCGCTGGTCGGCGTCATCGGTAGCATGCAGGCCCTCGAGGCCATCAAGTGCCTGACCGGCGTCGGCGAGAGCCTCGTAGGGACGTTGTTATTTTTTGATGCCAAGTATGGGCAATGGCAGCGCATCCGCTTGACGAAGAACCCAACTTGCCCGGTTTGCGCGGATTAGTCGGGACGGCTTCTCATTGACTAACTACTAGCCTCAGTTCCTCACCCAGGCTCGCCAGTAACTGCTGCTTTACACGCTGCAAATCGACCGCACAAAACGCCGCCATATGGCTTGTGGTGGTATCTGTGAGGCCGCAAGGGTTAATGCGCGAAAAAGGTTCCAGATCCATATCCACGTTTAGGCTCAAACCATGGTAGCTGCAACCCTTGCGCACTCTCAGGCCGAGTTGGGCGATTTTTTGCGTATCCACATAGACGCCAGGGGCACTGTCTCGCAGCTGACTTGCAATATCGTAGGTCTTGAGCACCTGCTGTATGGAGTGCTCGATACCACAAACCAAATCTCGCACACCCAGTTTGTGACGCCGCAAATCCAGTAATAGGTAGGCGGTGATTTGTCCCGGGCCGTGGTAGGTAACCTGCCCACCGCGATCCGACTGGATCACAGGAATACTACCCGGCGCCAGCAGATGCTCCGCCTTGCCTGCTTGGCCCTGGGTAAATACCGGCTGATGTTCGGTCAGCCAGATCTCGTCTTGGCTGTGCTCATCACGATTTCGGGTAACGGCCTGCATGGCGGCCAAGACCGTCGAGTATTCCGACACGCCGAGATCACGAACCTGAACCGTCATATTTTGGGCGCCGGCATTCGGCATGGTGTTTGATCTCACATTATTGCTGCTTGGCTAAAGGATAATACGAACCGCCTGATGCGCCAGCAGCTCTTGATACAGCGACTTCAAGTGACTCTCGCCCTCTGCCCAGAGGTTCACCCGCAACGAGACAAACTTATCACCACGACTGGAGCGACTGTTGATGTCGTCTGGGGACACTTTCGGCGAGTGGCAGCGCACAATATCGATCACTTCAGCGATATGCCGCTCTCCCGTCGCCACGATGATCTTAATCGGGTAGCGACAGGGGAACTCGATGAGGGGTTCGTCATTCATCGGCGGCAGGTTGATCGAACATTAAGAAAACGTAATCGCCGAGCTGAGACAGCCAGCCAGATTCCTCGACATCGATTTCGGCGAGTACCTCGCCTTCGTAAATCACATCGTCGCCAAGCTTAAGCTCGATGGTGCCAAGTACATCACCTTTGCTTATTGGCGCTTCAAAATAGGCGGGCACGCTGATAGACGCATCGATGTCTTGGTAATACCCCTTGGGAAAAGTCACGATCACGTCCTCGGCTACCCCCAATGGCAGCGCCTCGACCTCACCGTAAAAGATGGGCTGCTCCTGTAAGGTCGTCCCCGGCTTGTAGAGCGTTTTGGTCTCATAATTGCGGAATCCGTAAGACAACAGCTTTTGGCTCTCGCGCATACGTGCTTCATCGTTTTCGGCACCCAGTACCACGCTGATGAGCCGCATGCCATTGCGCTCGGCAGAGGCCACCAAGCAGTAGCCGGCGGCGTTGGTAAAACCGGTCTTAACCCCGTCTACGGATCGATCTCGCCACAGCAGCCGATTACGATTGGGCTGTTCGATGTTGTTATAGGTATAGCTTTTTTGCGAATACAGCGCGTACTGCTCCGGGTGATTTTTTATCAGCGCCGTTGTCAATAAGGCTAGATCCCAAGCGGTGCTGTAATGCTGCTCGCTGGGCAGCCCGGTGGCATTGCGGAACTGGGTATCGTTCATATTGAGGAACTGCGCTTGCTGATTCATCAAATCGGCAAATTGATCTTCATTGCCTGCAATGTGCTCAGCCAAGGCGACGCTGGCGTCATTGCCCGATTGAATGATGACGCCCTTAAGTAGTTCAGAGACCGCCACACTGGTGCCTTCTCGAATGAACATTTTTGAACCGCCAGTGCGCCAAGCGTTGACGCTGATTTGCACCCTCTCTTCAACGCCGAGTCGCCCGCGGCGAATTTCCTCTTCCACCACATAGCCAGTCATGATTTTTGTCAAACTTGCCGGAGCACTGCGCTCCCGGGCGTTATGCTCGGCCAATACCTTGTTGGTATCCGCATCAATCAGTAAAAAAGACGACGCCTGTAAATTCGGCGGCGGCAGCAAGGGTATTGAATTGGCTGCGAAAGCAGAGCTAGAGACCAGAGCGAAAAATACAAGGACAGGGCCAAGTCGGGGCATAACGAATAGCTTCCGTGGAAATGTGAATATTAGCGTCCGGGCACTAGCGCGGGCAATCCAATGTCTAGGGCGATTAACAATGCCTGCAACCTATTGAATCCCGACTTAGATGAAATCGGGCCGATCCGCAGGGAAAACCCACCCCGATCCCCAGCGATAATCTGCACCGACGAATCACCCAAACTGACGAGGCGGTCAAGCGCACGGCGTGCTTGCTGCTCGGAGCTAAACTGCCCTGCGTGCAGATAATAGGGCAGCTCGGTGTCTTGGGGTTGTGGTTCCAGACCTGATGGGTCCAATACTTCGATGCGCACCAGCGCCGTGCCTGCCTCATGAAAGTCGAGTTTTACTGCCGCCGCAAACGACAAGTCGATCAACCGCTCTGCATGAAATGGCCCTCGATCGTTGATTTTCACGATGGTACTTCGACCGTTTTGCAGATTCGTCACCCGCGCAAAAACAGGAATCGGCAGCGAACGATGCGCGGCGGTGAGTTGGTACATGTCGTATACCTCGCCGCTGGACGTTCTGCGGCCATGAAACTTAGCGCCGTACCATGAGGCGACGCCGTCCGCTTGGTACCCCTGCGCGGATGGCATAACCGAATAGGTCTTCCCCCAAACCTCGTATTCAGGCCTGTTGCCAGTAGCGCTAGGTTGGAGCGCCACGACTTGTGGGTTGGGCAATTGGCTCATTTGCACAAGCTCCGCTCGGGAGAGCGGAGGCGCTCTGTCCGGTCCTGTGCCCGTCGGTATGGAATCAATAGCCGTACCTGTACAGCCTGATAGGAAAGCAACCGCAAGGGCCATGACGAGTGGTCGGGTCATGGCTTGGCTAGGAGAGACGTCGAAACTCATCTACGTAGGCGTTGCAGAGCTCTCGCGGCGTTTACGAATCGCCTGACTCAGCTGATGCACCGCCATGGCATAAAGCCGACTGTGGTTGTAGCGCGTAATCACGTAGAAATCATCAAAACCCAACCAATACTCGTTGCCGTTCGGTTGTTCCATGCGCATGAGAGTGGCATGGCGCGCATCGTCTTGTTCTGCACTGACCTGAACCCCCATGGCACGCCAATCGGCCACAGTAACCGTGGGTTTCAATCCATTGTTGATCAAGGCAACCACCTCCGGGGTTTCCTCAATAAGCGTCACGCGCTCGACGACGGCTTTACTGCCTCGCCAACCATGCTCTGCAAAATAGTTGGCAACGCTACCGATAGCATCGGTTTTATTTGCCCAGATGTCGCGTACGCCATCATTATCAAAATCCACCGCATAAGCGCGATAGCTCGACGGAATGAATTGTCCGAACCCCATGGCCCCCGCGTAGGAGCCCTTCATGCTCAGTGGGTTTTTACCTTCTTCTCGGGACAGCAAAAAATGCTCGGTCAGCTGCCCACGGAAGAATTTCGCTCGAGGTGGGTAGTCGAAGGCGAGCGTGCTTAGAGCGTCTACCACACCAAAGCTTCCTGTCACACGACCGTAGCGTGTTTCCACGCCGATAATGGCAACAATGATTTCCGGCACCACACCATATGTCTTGGCGGCGCGCTCGAGAGCTTGTTCGTTCTCGCGCCAAAACTCGACGCCTTGGCTCACCCTGGGTTCGTCGACGAGAATTTTTCGATACTCGTGCCATACCAGTCTTCGCTCGGCGGGTCGCGACATCAGTTCGATGATGCGCTCTTGCTTGGTGGACTGACTAAAGACCTCTTCCAGAGCAATACGAGAAAAACCGTGGGTTGCTATCAACTCATCCATATAGCTTTGTACTTCGCTACGTTGGACATAGGAGTCTGCAGTCGCAGAGCCTGCGAGCAAGAGCCCGCCAGCAAATGCCGTTAGTGCTGCAGCTGCGTAACGCCACATCGATTGCGATACACCACACCCTTGAGAGGCCGTCGAATCAAATTGCATATGCCTACCAAGCTTTGTGTGTGCGAACTGACATGATGACACCAAATCCCGCCATGAGCGTAATCGCCGACGTGCCGCCATAGCTGACCAGAGGTAACGGCACGCCCACCACCGGCAAAATACCACTAACCATTGCGACGTTGACAAAAATGTAGACAAAGAACGTTAGTACAAAGGCACCCGCGAGTAGACGGCCAAACGTGCTGCCCGCTTGTGAGGCGAGCCATAAGCCACGCGCGATGATCAGTAAGTACATCAGCAACAAAAAGGCGACGCCAACAAAGCCGAGTTCCTCGCCCATGACAGCAACAATAAAATCGGTTCGCGCCTCAGGTAGAAAATCTAAATAGCTTTGACTGCCTTGGAAGAGACCCTTACCAAAGAGTCCTCCTGAGCCAATGGCAGTTGTAGATTGAATGATATTCCAGCCAGCGCCCAATGGGTCACTTTGGGGGTCAAAAAGGGTGAGAATACGCTGACGTTGGTAACCTTCGAGCACGAACTGCCAGACCAGCGGCGCAGCGGCACCAATGGCAAGGCCAGCCCATAGCACCCAGCGCCAAGACAATCCCGCGAGCAGTAGCACCGAGAACCCAGCGCCAAATACGAGGATACTGGTGCCGAGATCCGGCTGCCGACCAATGAGCAAAGCCGGCAGTGTCATGATGACGAGACAGGCCGACGTGTATTTGAACGAGGGTGGCAGACTGCGTCTTTGCAGATACCAAGCCACCACCATAGGGACGGCTAGCTTCATCAACTCAGAGGGTTGAAAACGAAACAGTCCAGGGACTTCCAGCCACCGCTGAGAGCCTTTCACGAAGACGCCAAAAAACAACACTAAAATCAGCAGAAATAGCCCAACGACATATGCAAGGGGCGCAATACGCAAGTAAAAATGCGGCGGAATTTGCGCCGCTACAATGAGCACAACATAGGCCATCGCGAAACGCTGCAGCTGCGCGGTGTAGAGCGCTTCGTTGCCGTCAACAGCGCTGCGCAATATTACCAGCCCATAAACAATCACCACGGTCAGTAATAACACCAAAATAGGGTCTATATGCAGCCGAAAGTACCAGCGCGAGGGTTGGCTTACTGCCCTGTCGTAGGGCGATAGCGTACGTTGAAAGTCTGCTTGAATCATATGGCCTAACGCTGCACTACCATTTCTTGTTGCGCAGCCGATTTGGCTTTTTGCATGTAGGCGTCTAGGACTGCCCGCGCCACGGGTCCGGCGACTGAGCTACCACCACCGCCATTCTCCACCAGTACAGCCAACGCAATGGTTGGGTTTTCAACCGGTGCGAAGGCGATGAACCAAGCGTGTTTCCGATCAAATTCAGAGAGTGTCCCTTCGTCGTACTCCTCGCCTTGTCTAATTTCCACCACCTGCGCGGTGCCAGACTTACCTGCCATGCGATAATCGATATCTTGACCGATGTAGGCCCAAGCAGTGCCGTTACGCCGAAACCCTTGATTGCCTAGGTGCACAACGTCTTCCAGCGAGGCCACCATATTTTCCCAGTCCTCGGCGGTGATCTGCTCGCTGGCAATCTGCGCAGGAGGTGGTAAGGGTTGCAAATCGTCTTGCTCAGGGGTGTCGATACCGCGCAGCATTCTTGGCTGCACCAGACGACCGCGGTTGGCCAAGGTTGCCGCCACGACCGCCATCTGCAACGGGGTCGCGAGAAGATCACCCTGACCAATGCCCATGTTCACCGAATCGCCTGGAAACCAAGGCAAACCCTTGGCGCCTTGTTTCCATGTCGGATCAGGCAGTAAACCTGCACTGGCCGAGGGTATATCCAGAGCCAAGTTCCGGCCGAGCCCGAACTGGGCAGCAAAGTCCACCAAATCGCGAATGCGCAGGCGACTGGCCAGATCATAAAAGTACACATTCGATGACCGGTAAATCGCACGGCGCAAATCCACCATGCCCTGTCCGCCAGAATTTTCCTTGGTCCAAGACCAGTCACGATATACGCGTTCTTGGCCAGGCAGTTGGAAGGCCCCGCGGTCTTCCACAACCGTCTCCCAAGTAGTCGCGTCTAGACCGATACCCGCGAGACCGACAATGGGCTTAAAGGTCGACCCCGGCGCGTATTGGCCATTGGTGGCGCGGTTAAACAATGGCACGTACTTA
>PYIJ01439630.1_pt1 | contig 10494 bp, 12 predicted proteins | sample 3578051 | NCBI WGS metagenome assembly PYIJ01 (sample SAMN08408021, study PRJNA431606) | Marine metagenome isolate SA_KN192-05_S13_5m, whole genome shotgun... | biome: marine; feature: oceanic pelagic zone; material: water; isolation source: surface water sample, 0.2-0.8 um fraction ... | reverse complement strand
ATTGAAGATATAATTTGTAAAATTCAAAGTCATAAAATATATGATGGAAATAAAGTAAATATAATACTCGGCGGCAATTCAAAATTTTTCTTTGATCTTTGTTTAAAATATTCGATTGGATTAAATCAATGGCAGGGAAGCCTTGAAAATATTAAGAATAAGACAGACCTTTTTAAAAAAGCTAATATCAATGAGTCAAAAATTAGTTACTGTACAAAAAACTTAAAGTTTTCGGGAAAAGAATTAAATGAAAATACAGAAATTATATATGCTTTAAGTGAAAACAAAACTTTTAAAGATCAGATTGATGATATCAGTAAATACTGCTTAAATTAAAAAAATGATTGATATTAGATCTGATACAGTTACAAAGCCTTCAAAAGAAATGTTGGAAGTAATTGTAAATTCTGAAGTTGGTGACGATGAGTATAAAGAAGATCCAACAGTTAATGAACTTGAGGAATTTGCAGCAGATTTACTAGGATTTGAATCTGGACTCTTTGTTTCTTCTGGATTGATGGGAAATCAAATTTCGTTACTAAACCATACAAATCCTGGAGAAGAAGTAATAACAACTCAAGATTCACATATTAAAAATTATGAACATGGGGCAGCTTCATTTTTATCAAGAATTCAGTTTAGAAATGTAAGTCATAATGATGGTGATTTAAATCTAGATGATATAGTTTCACAGATTTCTAAATCATCATATTACAAACCTAAGATAAGTACGGTTGCAATTGAAAATACTCATCTTGCTTCAGGAGGCACAATAATTCCATTTGAAAACATAAAGAAATTATCTGAATTTACAAAATCAAATAATTTAAAGCTTCATGTTGACGGAGCAAGGGTATGGCACGCAATTTTGGAAGAAAACACAAAAGCTAATTATGGAAAATATTGTGACAGTTTAACGTTTTGTTTTTCAAAAGGACTCGGTGCTCCTATTGGGTCCATGCTATTGGGGTCAAAAGATTTTATTGCCAATTCACGTGAATATAGAAAAAAAATTGGTGGAGGAATGAGGCAAGTCGGGATTATCGCCTCTGCTGCAAAATATGCTCTAGAAAACAGAAGCAATCTTATTGCAGATCATAAAATGGCGAAAGAGGTATTTACCGTAATTAAAAAAATAGAGAACAAAATAGACTGTTTAGAGTCTGTAACTTATAAAGGAACAAATATGATTTTGTTAAACTTTGACACTTTGATTAATTCAGATGAGTTTTTAAAATACCTAGCTGATAACGAAATTAAAGCAGGTTATCTTCGAGAAAAGGTGATTAGATTTGTTTTTCACAAGGATGTAACTTCAGATAATAAAGAAAAGCTAATAAAAACCCTTCAATCTTTTTCATAATATTTGTCATCATTCCATTCAGTTATAGATTTTTCAGACAATCTAATTAAAGTAAACACACCACCAACCATTACAATATTTGTGATTAATATATTTAAGGCAATAGTGTTAGTGCAATTTGTTGAACAGAATGTATTTCCAAGAATAAAACCAATATAAATAGACAGACTTAAAACGAGTAAATAAATTATAAATTTAAATTTTTTACTAAAAACCATTTTCAACATTATTGTAATAGAAGATGAATTTTGTAAATCCTTGGCTCTCATTATTTAGTTTTGTTTATTTCATTGCCGCTGGATTGTTGTCCTTTTTAATGAGTAAATACTTTGTTATTTTGTATCTCAAAAAAGTAGATTCAAGATTTTTAAGATCTATTGAGCCTTTGATAGGGGTGATAAGCTTTACGTCATCATTTGGGTTATTTTTAATTATTCTTTATAACATACTAACCTAGACAGGGTTAATATATTTTTTTAAATCATTCTTTTCAATATATTGCAAATCACAGTGGCTTGGTTTGTCCATATTAAAATTGTCAGACTCTAATTTGTAAAACATAAATGATCTAATCGTGTCTTGATGGGTAATAAATAAAACATTTTTATTATTCTCATATAATTTATTAACCCTTTTAAAGGTATCAAAGAAACTCTCATCAGTATTGAGTTCTGTCGGATCATTAATGTAGATTTCAAATTCTTTGGATTGTTGTATCTCAAAAGTGGTATTTCCAATCCAATTTTTAATTCCACCCCATTCGGTGATTTCATCAATATAGGTTATTTCTTTCTTTAACATTTTATTTACTATTTGGGAGGTTTGCCTTGCCCTAAGAAGAGGGGAGGAAATTATTTTTTCAATTTTAAAATCTTTATTCAATTTTTCAGCAATATGTTCTGCTTGTTTTATTCCTTTTTCAGAAAGTTCGTAACCAGGAATATTGTAATATAAAATTTCTTTTGGATTTTTTACTTCACCATGTCTCAAAAATATATTCATCTTAATTACAGAGTAGTTTCAGAATATATTAAAATCTTCATATGGGTTTGAATAAAAAAGAACAAGAAATTTTAAAACAAATTGAAATAGGTCTGTCTGAGGATGATCCAAAATTAGAAAAAGCTGTTGAAAATTTAACCCTTTCTAATTTTTCTCGTGCAAGAATAACAATTTCGTTTTTTATATTCCTAATAGGCTTTATAACCATGATTGCAACTTACACTATTCAACCCATATTTGCCATAGTTGGTTTTGTTCTGATGGCACTTTCTGGATTTGTATTTGTTACAAATACAAAATCATTACTAAGTGCTGAAAACATTAATGAGTGGAATTTTAAACAAATCTATAAATTAGTAAGAAACAAAGATACCTCTAGACAAAACAAATAGTATTAATTAAATTTAATAATACGTCTTAATTTTAATAAGGAGTAGGGAATTGAATAAGGACGCATTTACGTCTAAACAAGCATGTTATTTGTCTGATTGCACTTCACATCAACTTAGATATTGGGACAAAGTAGGTCTGGTTTCTCCCAGCATACAATCATCGCAAGGTAAACCTGGAGTTCCAAAATTGTATTCTTTCAGAGATATCGTATCTTTGAAAGTCATAAAAACTTTACTAGATAATGGCATGAGCATTCAAAGAGTTAGACGAGCTTGGAGATATTTAACAAGAAATGGGGACCTACAAGACGAACTTTCTAAAACAAAACTTATTTCAGATGGTGAAACAATTTACACAATTGAGGACAACGAAGTTTTTGATGCACTCAAGCTTGGACAATTAGCTTTCTTTGAAACAATTGATTACGTTGCAAAAGAAGTAAAAGAAGATGTTTCAAAATTTGAATTAGATAAAGAAAGATTCTTGAACCTTTTAACAAAAGTTGAAGATGATGTTCAATCACAACAGTTACAAGCGTAAATAAATTTTCTCATCTAAAATTAAATTATGAATAAAAATTTTCATAATCATAGAACTTTAATTCTTAATGCAACATATCAACCTTTATCTATCGCCTCCGCTAAAAGATCAATTGCTCTTATGCTTTCAAACAAAATTAATGTAATTAAAACATCAAATCTTGAATTGAGGTCGGAATCTTCAACTATAAAAATTCCTAAAGTTGCAGCATTAAATTACTATGTGAAGGCACCATACGCAAGAAGAGTTGCTTTAAATAGGGAAAATATATTTATAAGAGATCATAACATTTGTCAATATTGTGGAGTTCAAGCTGAATCGATTGATCACATTATTCCAAAATCAAAAGGTGGAAAACATGAATGGCAAAATGTTGTTGCCTGTTGCAAAAGGTGTAACTTAATTAAAGCAGATAAAGACTTGAACCAAACAATTCTAAAACTTATTCAATCACCTCTTGCACCAGAGGGAAATTTTTGGATAAAAACAATTATAGGTTCAAACCCAGACCCTGAGTGGGAAGAGTACCTAATCTCCGCATAATTTTTTTTCATTAATTGTGTTGCAAAGTGTCACATAGTGTCATATAATGACACAAAGTGGTTCAAGGCACGAAAGGCGGATAAAAGTGTTCCTTGGTGAGTATCAACACATAATGGACTCGAAGGGTAGAGTAGTTATACCATCGAAGTTTAGAAAAGAGCTCCAACAGGGCTGTGTAGTCACCAAGGGACAAGATAATTGTCTGCAAATTCTAACAAAAAAAAACTGGACTTCTCTTTCTGAAGAAATGGTTGAGCTACCAGTAACAGAAAAATCATCTAGACAGCTCAGAAGAGCTATATTCAGTGGTGCTGTCGACTCTAAGTTAGATTCTGCAGGAAGAATTCCAATACCAGAAAATTTAAGAGAATATAGTCAAATAGATATAAATGGTGAAGTCACCGTTACAGGAATAGGGAACGTAATTGAAATATGGTCATCAAAAATGTGGAAAAAAATTCAAGATGATGCAGATCATGAATTTGCAAATATTAATGAAGTGAAAGGATAGGTTCATAGCCAGCTCTCTAGACAACTAAATTGGAACACCCTTACTCCGCCCAACTTTCCAATTGGTGCCAGTTCTAGAGAGCTGGGTATGAACAAAAACAGGGTTGGGTACATGCCACACATTGGTGTGATGAAAGAAGAAATATCTTCTATTTTAGATGATGTTCCTCCAGGTATATTTATCGATTCAACTTATGGCTACGGTTCTCATTTCGATACTATTATGAAACACAGTCAACTTACAGCAATCGGATTTGATCGTGATCTAGAAGCAGTTGATAATAGTGATCCTTCTCATGAGGTAGTCAATCTTAATTTTTCAATGATAAGTGATTATGTCAACAATAACTCATTATCACCAATTAGCGGCATTTTATATGATCTTGGTGTTTCAAGTCATCAGATTGATAGCCCAAATAGAGGTTTTTCTTTTTCTATAGATTCAAATCTTGATATGAGAATGAATCAAAAAGACGAGCTTACAGCTGAAAAAGTCCTGAATACTTTTTCATATGAAAATCTTTATTCAATTTTTAGCGAATTTGGAGAAGAAAGATATTCAAAAAGTATTGCGAAAAAGATTATAGAAAACAGACCTATAAATAAAACTATTGAATTATCAAACATAATTAGAAATTCCGTACCAAAGCAAAATCCAATATTTATTGAAAAAAGTATTAGAAGAATATTTCAAGCTTTAAGAATATATATAAATGATGAACTAAATGAATTAAAAGATTCGTTATTAAAAGTAAAAGATTTGATTCAAAAAAATGGTGTAATTATTTGCATCTCTTATCACTCATTAGAGGATCGAATTATAAAAAATTTTATGAAAGATTTAACATTGGGATGTATTTGTGATCCGTCAATTGCAATATGTGTTTGTAATAATATTCAAAATTTTGAATACCCAAACAGAAAAAAATATTATCCAAACAAAGATGAAATTAATTCCAACTCCAGAGCTAATTCAGCAACATTAAGGTATGTACGAAAAATATGAGAAAAAAATATATTTTTAGATTTGCATACGTTCTTTTATCAGCATCAGTGATTTTATCTTTATTTATAAATTTGAGAATTAATGAAATTTCAAAAGAACTTTCAGTAATCAATACTGAAATAGTTGAGTTAGAACGTTCAAAAGCAAATCTTAATATTGAGTATATTAGAAAATACTCTTTCGAAAATATAGAAAATCTATCAAAATTAAAATCATATGTTCGATTAAGAGTTAGCAATTTAAATTTAGATTTGGAAACTCCTTATAAAGCCAACACAGAAGACGTTCAAGAAACAATTGTTATGGGTTTTGGAAGATGAAACTTTCATCAAATAAAATAAAACTTAATTTTCTATTTGTTATTGTATTAATCCTTGTTACTTTTGGTTCTTATCTATTCATTCAAAAAGTTTATGCATTGCAATTTATAGAATCTGATTTTTTTGAAAATCAAGCATTGTCTTACAGGCAGAGAGTAGAAATTCTTGAAGCTAAAAGAGGAACCATATATGATAAAAATTTTAATGTTTTAGCAAGTAGTGTCCAATCTTATAATGTTGCAGTTAAATCGAATGACATCGATGATCTAGGATTTGTAAGTGTTCTATCCTCATTGCTTAACTTAGATGAAGCTGAAATTTTAAAAAAAATTACAGAGAATTCAAAATTTTTCTATTTACAAAGAAATGTTGATTACGAAACAGGAAACAAAATAAAATCTTGGAAATTTAACGGTATTCACCTAGAACATTCCAATAAAAGAAATGTTTATGATTCCTCTACTTCAAATATTATTGGATTTGTTGATCCTGATGGAAATGGAATTGAAGGATTAGAGCTTTATTTTGATACTCTTCTTAAAGGAGAAGATGGTGAATTAAGATATGAATCGGCTCCTAATGGTGCAATCATTCCACAGGGAGAAATAAGAACGATTCAACCTAAGCACGGAGAAGATTTAATACTTTCAATTGATTCAGAATTACAATATCTTAGTAAAGATCTTTGTCAAGACGCACTGAAAGATACAGAAGCCTTCATGTGTTCTGTTGTTTTTGCCAATGCTGTGACAGGAGAAATTCTTATTTCTGCAGAGGAATCATCAACAAATAATAATTATTTTAATATTGACTTAATTAGCGCAAGAGCAAATTACGAACCTGGCTCTTCATTGAAAATCTTTACTATTGGCTCCCTTATTGAAAATGGGGTTATTAATGAAAATGATATTTATTTAGTTGAAGATAAGATAGAAATTATTGATGGATCATGTAAAGAAGATTTTGAAGGTTACAAAGGGTGTTTTAGAGATTTTCTAAAGCATGAACCTATTAACCTTTCAGTCAAAGAAATTATTGAAAGATCATCAAATGTGGGAACAGTTAAAATTGTTAATGATGGAAATATAAATGAAGTTGAGATGTTCTTAAAAAGGTTTGGCTTTGGTTCAAAAACAGGAGTTGAGTTGTCTGGAGAGTCAAAAGGAGCATTTGCTGAATACAAAACGTGTACAACATGTTTAAGTTCTTTATCAATAGGATATTCAATAAACACTACACAATACCAAATGGTGAAAGCATACAGCATAATTGCAAATGAAGGATTAGATTTAAATCTTTCATTAATAAGAACTAATCAAGAAAATAACAATAACAAAAAAGTCATAGATCGTAATCTTGCAAAAAGGTTAAAGATGCTTCTTATCAACGTTGTAGAAGGGCCAAACGGAACAGGAAAATCACTAAAAATGGATGATTACGTTATTGGCGGCAAAACAGGAACTAGTAGAACTTATTTAGAGGGTATTGGTTACTCAAATGATAGATTTACAACTTCTTTTACAGGATTTATCGAGACATCAAATGGTCCAATTGTAGGCTCTGTAATATTATGGGGGGCAAAGGGCTCACCAATCTCTGAATATGTAACAGGTGGTTCTACAGCTGCTCCTATATTTAAAACTATTGTAAGAAATCTTCTACCAAGCGATTAACATGAAAAAGTTAAATTTGAGAGATTTGAACTTATCACAGAATGATATTAATAAATTTGTAAATAGTTCAACAGATGTTGAACGTGATTCAATTCTTTTTATAGATAACTTAAATGTTGAAAAGCTTGATAGGTACGTTAATGATGCTTTGACGAAAAATGCAAAAAAAATATTTACATCTGAAAAATGTAATATAAGTAATGAAAAAATTTTAAAAGTCTCGAACTATGAAGAAGTATTAAATCAAGCATATAGTTTTATCTGTCCTGATTATGATAAAAAAACTTATTTTGGGATTACTGGAACTAATGGAAAAACTACAACTGGTTATTATTTAGAACAAATTTTAGGTAGTAACAGTATTTTTATCGGAACTAACAACGAAAATCTATTTAGTGATATCACAAAGGAAAAGCATTTAACATCCCCAAAATTGTTCAATATTTTGAAATTTTTAAGTAAACCTAAAAATAAAACTTATGAAAATATAATTTTAGAAGCTTCTTCTCATGCTCTTGATCAAGAAAGATTTAAGGGTATAAAATTTAATACTTCTGGATTTACGAATCTTTCAAGAGATCATTTTGACTATCACAACAACATAAATAAATATTTTGAAGCTAAACTAAAACTTTTTTCAAAAAACCTATCTGATAAGTTCGTTTATATTGACAGTGAATGGGGAAATAAAGTCAAAGAGAATTCTGTTATTCCATCATTTAAGATAGGTAATAATAATGATTCAAATCTTAGAATTCTAGAAGAAAAATTATTTCCAAATATCAATCTGAAAATACAAATCAATGAAGATAAACATGATATAAATTTGAATGTTACTGGACCCAATTTTAATTTAAATTTCTTACTTGCATTATCAATGGCTTATTTTTCTGAAAAATCAGATATTCAAAGTTATGAGGAAAATTTTCAGAATATTCAAAATCCTAAGGGCAGGTTTGAAATAATTAATTATAAGAGTAACAAAATTGTTGTAGATTATGCACATACCCCTGACGCAATCAAAACAACAGTGGATTTTGTAACCCAATATTTCTCTAGTGTAATTGTAGTTTTTGGTGCAGGAGGCGATAGAGACATAGAAAAGCGTTTGCTTATGGGCAATGCAACAAAAAATGCAGATCAAATAATTATTACAAATGACAATCCACGCAATGAAGATCCTGAAAAGATTACAAAAGATATTCTCGAAGGATGCGATAAAGAAAAAACTGTTGTAATACTTGATAGGAAAGAAGCAATAACTTATGGTATTAACCAACTCAAGGAGAATTCAGTTTTATTAGTATTAGGTAAAGGGCATGAAATGCATCAAGAGATAAAAAATAAAAAAATTAATTTCAATGATTTTGACTATATTTCAGACCTTGTAGGAGATATAAATTGATTGGAATTATTGTCGCAGGAGCAATTTCATTTATTTGTGTAATTCTTTCAACTTATATTGGAGTTAATTATTTTAAAACTCGAAATATTGGACAACCGATACAAAAAGAAGTCGTTTTTCATGATCATAAAAAAGGAACTCCAACTATGGGGGGAGTGTTCATAATTTTTGGTACCTACTCTGGGTATATCCTTTCACATATCAATTTTTGGACGATCGGTGAGGGTTTTAAAGTTGAATTTATAAATATAAATCCTGTGATTTTGATATCACTTTCATTAGGAACTCTGATGGCTTGCGTAGGTTTAATTGATGATTTATTAAAAGTTCGAAAGAATAGGAATTTGGGGCTAAGAGCTAGAAACAAAATATTTTTGCAAATTCTTGTCGCATCTATTACAAGTTTTTATTTTTACTATCTTGACTACTCATCAACATTTTATTTTTTTAGTGGATTTGGTTTCGAAGTAGGTTTTCTTAAATGGATAATCATTACTTTTTTAATAGTTGGAATTACTAATTCTGTAAATCTAACAGATGGACTTGATGGGTTAGTAGCTGGATCTTCATCAGTTTCATTTGGAGGAATCCTAATAATTTCATTCTGGATATTTAGACATCCAGAATATTATTCAAGTTTTATGAACAATGAAATACTTGATCTAGATCTATCTATACTAATTTCTGCTTTAGCTGGTTCAGCACTCGGTTTTTTATGGTGGAATACCAATCCTGCAAAAATAATTATGGGAGATGTTGGTTCTCATTTTATTGGTTCAATGTTCCCAATTATATTGATTTCAATCGGTGCAGATGGCTTAATTCTGTTTTTCTGTTTTTTATATATTTTTGAGGCTTTGTCTGTGATTATCCAAGTTTCTTCATTTAAATTAAATCAAAAACGAATTTTTAAAATGACACCAATTCATCATCACTTTGAGATGAATGGATGGGCTGAAACAACAATAATTGTAAGATTTTGGATTATTAATGGAATATTTATCGTTATAGGGCTTGGTCTATTTTATGGAGACTGGGTATTGTTTGGAAATTAAGTGAAAACATTAATTTTTGGGTATGGCATTACTGGAAAAGCAGTTGAAACCTTTTTTAAAGTTAAATCAAAAGACTATTTAATTTATGACGATAACGAAAATGTTATTCTTGACATTAAAAAAGAACTGCTTTTTGATGAGTCCCAAATTGATTTAATTGATGAAATTGTAATCTCTCCGGGTATAAATCCAAGTCACAAACAAATTAAGAATTTTGAAACAAAAAACATAATTACAGATATTGATTTATTTTCCAGAGAATTTAGAGGAAAATTTATTGGTGTTACTGGAACAAATGGGAAGACTACATTTGTAAATTTGTTGACTGATTTTCTGATTTCAAAAGGCATTAATGCTGTTGCATGTGGAAACGTTGGAGTTTCTCCATTGAGCATTAATTTTGAAGATAAAGATTTTGCTATTGTAGAACTATCAAGTTTTCAGCTTTATTATGCATCAGATGTTAAAGCTGATTTTGGGATATTTCTTAACTTTCATTCTGATCACCTTGACTGGCACAAAGATGAGAAAGAGTATAAAAAATCAAAATTAAAATTATTGACTTTTTTAAATTCAATCGAAAATTTAGTAACTGGTTTAAATACATTATCAAAAAAACATCTCGAGGATATTTTAAATGTTCCTATTGATAAGGACAAAGATGAGCTTTTACTGAAAAGTTAT
>PYIJ01106838.1_pt1 | contig 10496 bp, 7 predicted proteins | sample 3578051 | NCBI WGS metagenome assembly PYIJ01 (sample SAMN08408021, study PRJNA431606) | Marine metagenome isolate SA_KN192-05_S13_5m, whole genome shotgun... | biome: marine; feature: oceanic pelagic zone; material: water; isolation source: surface water sample, 0.2-0.8 um fraction ... | reverse complement strand
TCTTGTCATTGTAATGATTTAGTTTACGATGAACTCTACAATTATTTCTTTATTGAAGAAAGAACTAGTCCATATACCGGGAAATGTTTGGAATATTATGAATCTGGTGAAATTAGCCTGGAAAAGAATTTTATTGAGGGGAAAATGCATGGAGACATGCTTAGATTTCGCAAAAATGGAATAAGAAAGTCTTTGGTTGAATTTAAGTTGAATTTTATAGACGGAAAAGCTATTTTCTACAATTTACAAGGCAAAGACAGTGTCATCCATCAATACAAAAGAGGAAAATTAGTTTCCAATAGCCATTAGTGATTCAAAGTTGACTTCAATCTCTTTTTTGAGTTCAATTAATTGTTTTTGGATTTCCTTTAGTTTTTCAGCATCATTGGTTTCATACAACTCAAATTCTAAACTAGTTTGCTTCTCCTCTAGCTTGGTAATTTTTCTTTCCAAAGACTTTTGTTGATTTTGATACTTTTTATTTTTTTGGGAGGTCTTTTTCTCTGGTTTTTTAGCTGCTTTTGCATCACTATTAATATCGTGATAGTAACTATTTATAAATTGCGTAACTGGCTCATGATACACTTTGATTGTTTTATCTTTTATAAAATAAACTCTGTCCGTAAGACCATCTAAAAACCCTCTATCGTGAGATACCAAAAGCAATGTTCCGGCATATCCTGCAAGAGCTTCTTTTAAAATTTCTTTAGAAATCATATCAAGGTGGTTTGTTGGCTCATCTAGAATTAAAAAATTATTGGGCTGAAGCAGTAATTTGCATAAGGAGAGTCTTGTCTTTTCTCCTCCAGAAAGCACCTTAACTTTTTTTTCAGTATCGTCTCCTGAGAATAAAAAAGAACCTAGTATTTGACGAATATTTTTCCTTACTTCCCCAACTGCTACATCATCAATAGTTTCAAAAACCGTTTTGTTAGGATCTAACTTATGAGCTTCATCTTGGGCAAAATAACCCATCATTACTTGATGGCCCAATTGAATATTCCCATTGAAAGAAATGTCCTTTACAATACTTTTGATAAAGGTAGATTTACCCATTCCATTTTTACCAATTAATGCTATTTTCTCTCCTCTAGATATCGATAAATCAACATTGGAGAAAATTTCTTTGTCACCATACTTTTTTTCTAAACCAGATATTTTAAGCGTCTCTTTTCCAGAGTGACAAGGTTCTGGAAACTTAAACTGAATCCCATCTTTTTCTAGTTGATCTATCTCTATATCTTCTAGTTGATCTAACTTCTTAATCAGAGATTGGGCAAAAGCAGCTTTGTTTTTCTTAGCTCTAAATTTATTGATCAGTTCTTGAGTGTGCTTGACCATTTTCTCTTGATTCTTCTTCGCCGCTATCTGTGTAAAAATTTCCTCTTCCCTAAGCTCTAAATATTTGGTGTAATTACATTTATAATCATAAAGCTTACTATTTGCTAATTCAATAGTTCTATTAGTAATATTGTCTAGAAAAGTTCTATCATGAGAAATCAAAAGAATAATGCCAATATAATTTTTCAAATACATTTCTAACCATTGTATGGATTCTATATCCAAATGATTGGTTGGTTCATCTAATAAAATTACGTTTGGCTTTTGAATTAGAAGCTTAGCTAACTCGACACGCATTTTCCAACCACCAGAAAAACTAGAATATGGAAGATTTAATTCATGTTGCTCAAAACCCAATCCTTTTAAAATCAATTCTGCGTCTTTTAATTGATTATCTCCGTCCAATAACAACAATTGCTCGTTTAGATCTGAAAGCTCACTTAAAAGCTGCATATATGCTTCAGACTCATAGTCTGTTCTAGTTGTTAGCTCTAAATTGATTTCATCTAGTCTATGATTTATTGTCAGCAGTTGCTTATTTGCATTTAGAACCTCATTAAGAATTTTCTCATCTGAAGAAACATTTATTTCTTGAGGTAAATATCCAATAGTTAAAGAATTAGTAGTGTTAATAGTTCCTAAATTTGGCTTTTGCTCCCCAGTAATCAATTTGAGCATGGTAGATTTACCCGCACCATTTTTGCCAACAATTCCAATTTTATCTTTAGGATTTATTTGAAAAGAAATATTTTTATACAAATCTCTTCCACCAAAACTAACTGTGATATTTGTTAAATTAAGCATATAAAAAAAGCCCTATTTAAAGGGCTCAAAATATAAAAATTAATTACTTTTTTAAAAGTGCCATAAATCGTGTTCGAAAGTAAATATTTCTTCTCTTATTCTTTCAGACTCTAAAAGGGCATCTATTCCAGTATAGTTAGGACTAACAGATCTATCAAAAACATTGCTCTCTTTTTCAACAAATGATGAAAATTCTCTTTTACGAAATAAATCATCAAAACTCATTCTTTGAGCATCATTGTCAGGGTTATATACAAAGGAATTGTTAAAAACCTTTCTACACTCTGGAAAATAAAGCCAAAATAGCTTTTTAAGGCCTACAACTTCTCGAGTTTCAGGATTAATAGCTTTAACTACTGGTGCAATACCAATAATCCTTACATCTAACATAGATCTTTGCTTATCAAAAAACCAATCTTCTTTCAAAACATATCTAACAATCTCACTTGGTTCATAAAAGGATATAAATTCAACTATTAACTTATCTCCGTTCATGTCTGTAACTGGCTCATCATTTGCATCAACAGAATCTCTGGAATTAGGATAACCAAACAAAGGATCTATTTTGTCTTTAAATTCTTGGGAACTAGGATCACCCTTAATAGGATATCTAAATTTATCATCAAAATCTACCCCAGGATCATATACAGTTATAGATGCTTCAACTTGAGCTGCATGTTTAATAAGATCAAATAAACACATTCTATCATTTTGTTCTTCCAAAGGATAATAAAGTTTGTGATTCATTTTCTCCTTTAAATCTAAAACTCTCCAAATTCTATGTGACCACATAACATCTGCTTCTCTTAAATGTGAATAAGGCACTAATCTTTTAGTTGGAATGTGCTCCTGAATGTATACACCATCTAGAACATCAGACTGTGAATCTGTTGATGATGCAGGAAGCTGCGCTAACAGTGGATTAATAAATATAAATATAAATGATATTTTAAATAAGTATTTCATAATTAAATTAATTTAAGTACAATTCCGGATTCTAACTGAAAAATTCTACCACTTTTAAGATTTTTTACTTTAACTCTAGTAAATGTTAGACTTCCATTTTTTGGGATTTTTTTCATTGCAGCTAGCATGGTAGAAGTTAACCTATTAGATTTTGAATTAAGCTCAATAGGAGCACCACCTTTAGTTGTAAACATAGTAAAACTAACTACTTCATAAGGAACATCTAAGGGACTATCTCCAAGTGATGCTTTTAAAGTTTTATAACTGACTGCATTTGCTTTTTTAAGATTTCCACCTGCTTTACCAGCAAAATATGCCGTAGGTTTTGGTAGAGGAAAAACCCTGAAAGTTTCATTAGCTAAAACGTTTGATTTTCCTTTATCGTCAATCCCTGTTACAATTAAGCTAGCGTTTTTAAGTTTTGAATTAGTAACTTTTGCTATATAAAAACCTTTGCTATCGGGACCCTTAACTGAACAACCTTTCCCATTTAATCTAATTGATTCAGGTTTATACCCAGATGCAGATACTTTTATTTTGTTATCCCAACCCATATAAAGAACTTGTAAATCAGCTGCAGAAACAGCAGCATTTGGAGCTCCAACTGAGTAATTAAATTTCCATGGCTTCCATTTTTTTACCCCTTTTTCTTTTATTGCAATAAATCCTGAAAGTATGTGATCGCCAACTGAACCACTAATATTAACTTGTTGACCAGCTCTTCCTTTAAAGGTTTTCATGGTAGCTAAATCTTGTTCTGATTCTTTTTTCTTTACTTGGTTAGTATCATCTACCCAATATTTTAATTCCATAGCTTCCGAAGAATCATAAGCAGCAATCATCACTCTTAATCCAAGAGAATCTCCCTGATTAATATAACTGGTTGCAGAAAAAGCTAAAGGATCAATTTTATTGAAGTTAAAAGATTCAACTTCTACTCTTGAACTAACAAGCTGTGAGGCTAAGGTTTGTACTTGCAATATATCAGATCTGACTGAAGTCATAACTGCTGATGCAGCAACAATAGGAGCATGGTCAAATTGGCCAAAAATCCAAGGATATTTTTCACCATGATTCATTACAAATTTAGGAATTGTCATTCTAACATAAATATTTCTCACAGTTTCAGCATCTAGTGGGTCTAATTTATTTTCTTCAATTTCAAAATCAATGATTGAATCAACAACAGCAGCAAATTCTTCTCTGTCTCCTTCTGTTATTAAAAAATCTGGATCTTCAATTAAAGTTGTATCAAATAAATATTGATGAACGATACCTCCTTCTAAAGTATCACTAGGGTGGTTAGCTATCAAGGCAATTAATCCATTTCTAAAATGATGTAAATTATCCATTAAATGTAATCCTTCAGGTGCAATTTCTTTAAAGTTTGGTCCAGCTAATAGTCTAGTGGGAGTATCATAATCATCTTTTTTTGAATAATTTGACAAATCTCTTATATGGATGTAACCAGCATCATCAATGTGAAATAAAGGATTATGAAATTCGTCATGATCTGTTTCAGCCCCATGTAATTCATGATGTTCATCAACACCAATCAAACCTAAATCATTTACTTTATCAACAAGTTTTTTTAATTTTGCTTTTGCTTCTGCTTCTCCAGTAAGAATTGCATTTTCAATGTCATCAAATTCTTCAAACTTAGTATCGGTTGCTGCAGCTGATATAAGTAAAAAAAGGTTTCTTTTTACTACATCATTACACATATGTCTTGTTAACTCAACGATTTCATCATTAGTTCCTTTATGAAATCCAACCCTCTCTATCTCATTAGGTGGTGCTCCTGTAGCTTTTAAGGTAGCTAATTTTGTTGCAAATTCTTCATCTAAATTAACATTAAATGATTCAACTTGTTCTATACTACTTTCTAATTTATTATTTAATGTAACAAATGCATTGATAATTTCCTTAGAAACATTCATGGCCAAAAGAGCCATGAGAACTAAGTACATTAATCCAACCATTTTTTGTCTTGGCGTTTCTTTACCTCCACCCATAATTTAGTCTTTTATTTAATACTGGTTGATAATTATTTATTAACATTCATTGCCGATAACATATTTCCATAAACTGAATTTAATGCAGCAAGGTTAGATGTTAGATCAGACATTGTTTCTTTGTACTTTTTAGTATCGTCTACAGATGATTGAAGATTACTAACAATATTTGAAATTCCAGATGACATATCATCGCTAGCTTTAGAAAGAGCTGAGACTCCTTCTAATTGCATCTCATACAAATTATTAAGCTGGGTTAAATTTCCTGAAACTTTATCTAGTTGATCACCTAAATTAGATTCACTTCCAGAAATGTTTGATATTTCTTCAATAGAAGCAGCTGCTTTTGTGTAAGCATTACCTAAAACTTCTGCTTTTGCAGAAACTTCAGAAGAAGCTTGATCATAAGCATTGGATAATTCACCAACTTTAGACGTTGCCCCCTTAAGATTTTCTACATATTCGTTGGTAGCTTCTGACGCAGAACTAATATCTCCAAGTTTGCCAGCGTTATCGCTTAAGTTTTTCATTCCATCGCCTAGGCTTTTAATTAATTCAGGCTCAATTTTAGCTTTTGCTAGCATGTTATCTAATTGTTCAACAACAGATTCATTACTTGCATTACTGGAATCAGGTAATTCGTTGGGGCTATGGTCATCATCAGAGTGACCAAGAGCTAATTCAGGATAAGCAATTGTCCAATCTAATTCTTCGTGAAGAGGTTCGTGAGCTGAAAGCATAAAAATAATAGCTTCAATTCCAAGCCCCCCAATCAACATAATTGTAGCACCTGGCCAATGCTGTATTTTAAACATCGCACCAATAATTACGATTGCGCCACCGTAACCATATACATACTTCATTATTGTTTTAAATTTCTTGCTTTCAAAAAAGCTATCTCCTGAACCCATAATTTATTTTTTTTTGTTATTATTAATTTATTTTAAAAATCTCCTTCTTTGTTAGGACCACCTCTTCCTAGGTAATTCATTACACTACGAAAACCAATATAGCTCTTTGCAGTATCTTGGTATTCATATGTTCTAGTACCAGTTTGAAGATAATATCCTATATCTTTCCAAGAGCCTCCTCTTATTACTTTTCTTTTCATTGAAGGTGGGTCATGATCCAAGGCATTGTAAATATACTCTGTATTCATGTCGTGTCCATATTCATACATTGATTCGTCATAGGCTGTCCTACACCACTCAGCAACATTTCCGGCCATACAATATAATCCAAAATCATTAGGATGATAAGAGGTAGCTTTAACCGTATGAAATCCACCATCTTCCATATAGCGTCCTCTGATGGGTTTAAAATTTCCCAAAAAACATCCTCTAGAATTTCTAGCATAAGGACCTCCCCAAGGATAAGGGTTATTATCTAGCCCTCCTCTTGCTGCATACTCCCATTCTGTTTCACTAGGCAGTCTAAAATCCTGGACATAAGCTTCTCGATGTGCATTTCTCCACGTATTCAATAATTGAGTCCTCCAAACATTAAATGCATTACATTGTTGCCATGTAACTCCAACAACTGGGTATTCATCATAAGCTGGATGCCAGAAATACATATTGGTCATATATTCATTGTTGGCAAACGTAAAATCATGAATCCAACATAGAGTATCAGGGTAAACATTAATAATCTCTTTGATGATAAATCTTGAACGATCTGAATGTCCTCTTATAGCGTTATTCTGACCCTTACTATTTCTAAATCCTAAATTATAATCTTTACCACTAACTTGTCCTGGATCAGCAGGAAAAGGCATTTCAGATTCATTGCCCTGTGCATCTACCATTTTTTCTCTATGGTCAGGGTCTAATTCTGCTTCAGAATTAGCAAGAGTCTTAATTTTAACTCTTCCTTTTCTTGCAGCTTCTTGTAAGTCTATCCAATAATACTCAAATCTTAATTTTCTTGTATCAATTTCTTTTCTAGAATAAAATCTTTCACTCTCATTTAAAAACATAGATGCTAATACAGGAGCTGTTTCAGCTTCAGTTTTATCAGGATTAGCAGGATTAAATGCTGAGTAGCTAAATTTTGCATTCCAATTTAAATTCCATTTTTCTGAATCATTTTCGTCTAGATTATCGTCATAAGTTTTAATCAAAAATTGCTCCTCATCAATATTTTCAGCTAATAATCTTAGTGCTATAGAGTCTCTAACCCAATTAACAAATTGACGATATTCGTTATTGGTAATTTCAGTTTGATCCATGTAAAAGGCTGCTACAGAAACTGTTTTAGTTTTGTTATTGTTGGTACTAGGAACATCTTGGTCACTTTGTCCCATATTAAAGGCACCTGACTTAATATATAACATACCATATGGATCTGCTTGATACCAAACTGGTCTCCCCGAAGCTCCTATTAAATGTCCATTACTTGATTGCGTTGTACAACTAGTAATAGTTAGAACAACTAAAATAAAATATATTAATTTCTTCATTTTAAAGCATTTTTTATCTAATCCAAACCAAAAATAGCTTGTTGCAATACCTGTAACGATATTTGATTTAAATAGTTTCATTATTTATAAAAAACGAGGATTTTTGGATTTCTCAACAGGGGCAGGCTTAGATATTTTAAAATTGTAATTCAAAATAATATCATGAGAGCCATTACTGTAATTTCCAATAACACTTGTCGTAATTCCATATGCATAACCAAATCTTAATATGCTGCCATCAGAAAATGGATGTTTGTAACCTATCATTGGGGCTATTTCATCACCAAATCTGTAAGTCAAACCAGCCCAAAACATATTTTTATAAAGTGCATTTATATTCACATCCATAATAGAGGATGACACATCTGATTTAATAAGTATACTTGGCCTAAGCTGAATATCAGAATTTAAATCGTAGTTAAATCCAGCAGTAACCCAGTAATGATGAACGTTTTGAATATTTAAATCTTCCATACTAAAACCACCTAAGTGAGTAGTTGAAAACCCAAAATATAATTCTTCTGTAGAGTAAAAAAGTCCAATATTGATATCTGGTGAAGATTGTGATACACTTCCTCCCAAAGTACCTCCAACACCTGGTATTGAATTATCTAGTTCCCAACTATTTCCCGAGGGAGTTATCCATTCTGCATCGATGGTTTTTTGAATAAAACCTAAACTGGCTCCAATACCTAGTCGGCCTGATCCTATATTTAAATGATAGGAGTAATTTAATCTGGCAATACTATTTTTTTCAAATCCTAATTGATCTGAAACGTAGGTAAGCCCTAAACCTCCTCTAACAAATCCAACAGGAGCGTGAATATTAATCAAGGCAGTAGTTGGACTTCCTGAAAAGCCAGACCATTGTTGTCTAGCTATCATTGTTGCATTAATATTCCTATTCATCCCTGCATAACCTGGATTAAAGGACAAATTATCAAACATATAGTGCGTAATCTGGTAATCTTGCTGGGAAATAAAATTACCAGAAAGGATTGTAAACAATATATATATAATAGTTTTTTTCATTTACTTAACTCAAATTCAACGTTTTAACAAAATAAGTTTATAGTTTATTAAATTTCGTTAATTCACAAAAATACAAAATTTAACTTGTAAATATAATTTTTTATTAACTAATTTAACTTCCTGTAGGTCTTCCACCACAAATCGGGAATGACACCGTTTTGAGCAATTTTATAATCTTCGTAGTTACAAGGAATCAAATGATGGCGCTCAAATTTAAAATCTTTTGTAGGGGGATAGGGCACTTCTAGCCACCATCTTTCAGTCTTTTTACTTTTATGAAAAATAAGATTATGTTTGGAATCTTCATGATATACAGAATACTTAATTAAATCTTTTTTATTCCCTACAGGAAAATCATTTTTTCTTTGAGAAAAGCCCATCACTAAAAAGAAAATTAACTGTGCTATGAGCTCAGCATCTAATTCATTAATTTCCCCAGACTTTAAATTGTAAAAACCAACGCTAGAAATTTTGTCACTTAATCCAGCATATTTAATCATTTGACACATTTCGTTTCCAAAAAAACCATTTGGATGATTGGAGGTGCCACTATTAAATTCAGAGCCCCTAATACAAGATAAATCCACACTTAAAAGATCGGTATTTCTTAAAATGGGCTCCGATTTGAAGATATTATTTTGGAGTTCTCCTAGACGAACATAATCAAAAAAAAGTTCGTCAAAAAACCTTAAGTCATCTGATCCAACATAATATTGCTGACAACCCAGAATTGAAAAATTAAATAAATTATTGGGACTATGAATTAGTAAATGATTGATATAATTTTTATCAGATATTTCTTGCTCTTGGTCAACAACTACATCAAAACTATTGTCAATACAAGTTAAATTAATAGGTTGCTCTAGTTGCTCATACCCTAAATAGTTGGCAAAAGTTAAATCTTGAGACCCCCCCAACAAAACCAAAAGTTTACTTTTTTTTTGAATTTCAAAAGTTATTTCCTTTAAAGCAGCATAAGTATCCTTAAGTGAAGAACCAGCGTCTAGAATACCAAGATCAGAAATGGTTAAGGAGCCTTCCCATTTAAAATTATAAAGTTTATTTCTTATTGAGTAATGGTCTATTTCATTATTTTTCTCACTTGAACTTCCTCTATTTTCATGGATTGTTAAAAATACAATATCAGACGATTCCCATTCAGGAAAACTATTTACATGAGAATCAACAACACTTCCTATAGAGTTTTTAGAAAACTCTATTGAATGAATTGGTTTGAAATAAATTTCAAGACTCATTTATTTTGCTTTTAAAAAAGATTTAGCTTCTTCTAAAGTTATTTTCGCAGGATCTTTTGTAGGTGCTAATTGTTTTTTCTTCTTGCCAGAAATAACAAAGAATTTACCCCATCTTCCTTTTTCAACCGAAATGCCCTCTTGCTCCCAGTTTTGGACGACTTTTTCTATTTCTTTTTTCTTCTTTGCTTCTATTAATTCTATAATATCTTCGTTAGAAAGATTGTCAAAATCGTATTTCTTATTTACATTAATAAACAAATCATTCCACTTAATAAATGGTCCAAATCTGCCTTTCCCTTTAGAAACTGGAAGATTTTCATATTCTGCAATTGGAGCATTTGCTGCTCTTTTTTCATTAATAAATGTAATGGCATTTTCTAATAAAACCTCATCTGGCTCTGTACCTTTTGGAATGGAAACATTCTCTGTGCCAAATTGTATATATGGACCAAATCTTCCAACCTTAATAGTAACCTCTAAATTTTTGTGCTCACCCAAAGATTTTGGATAATCGAACAGTTTTAAAGCTTCATCTAAAGAAATAGTTTTAATATGTTGACCATCTTTTAAGCTTGCAAACTTTGGTTTTTTGGTCTCATCCGATGTCTCTCCAATTTGTGC
>PYIJ01397299.1_pt1 | contig 10498 bp, 11 predicted proteins | sample 3578051 | NCBI WGS metagenome assembly PYIJ01 (sample SAMN08408021, study PRJNA431606) | Marine metagenome isolate SA_KN192-05_S13_5m, whole genome shotgun... | biome: marine; feature: oceanic pelagic zone; material: water; isolation source: surface water sample, 0.2-0.8 um fraction ... | reverse complement strand
GCAACGGAAAAAGCAAAGCAGGTTTTGGAGCAAATATACAGACCTTTATATTTAATAGAGACACCAATACAATTTACAGATCTTGAGACAGCTGAATTAATCAAATATGCGGCTAATGCTTTTCTCGCAGTCAAAATTTCCTACATCAATCAAATAGCTGATTTGTGTGAAAAGGTGGGCGCAGATGTTCAAGGTGTAGCAAAAGGAATGGGGCTAGACAATCGTATAGGAGGTAGATTTCTTAATCCTGGACCAGGGTTTGGTGGTTCTTGTTTTCCTAAGGATACTCTCGCTCTTGTTAAAACAGCCGAATTAGTGGGAAGTGAGGTTTCTATTGTTGAGGAAGTTGTTCGCTACAATAATAAACGCAAAGGTTCAATGATAGGCAGAATATTAGCTCAATTGGAGTCTTGTGTAAGTGGAAAAACCATTGCCATTTTAGGTCTTTCATTTAAGCCTGAAACAGACGATATGAGAGATAGCCCAGCGCTTGACATTATTCCAGCCTTAGAATCTGAAGGCGCAAATATTGTTGCTTACGATCCTGCTGCAATGCAGGAAGCCAAAATGCTATTGCCAGAGACAGTTACCTTTGCAACAGATTTAGAGAATTGCATTAAAGGGGTGGACGCTTGCGTAATCGTAACAGAGTGGAATGAATTTAGAGCTATTACAGCAAACAAGTTTTTAGAATTAATGAATGGTGATGTGGTCGTAGATTTGCGAAACGTATATTTGCCAAGTGAAATGAGAGATGCTGGAATAAAATATAGTTCAATTGGTCGCATTTAATTTTGGTTAGAGATCTCGATTAAATTTCCATCTGGATCTCGTACATACACTGAAGTCAACCCCCCGCAAGCACCCGTTCTTTGTACTGGACCTTCTTCTATAAGTACAGAATGTTTTTCAAACTTTTCTATCCACAAATGAATAGATTTATTACTTATGAAACAGATATCTGCGCTTCCGCTCAAAGGATGTTTTGCGTGTGGTTTAAAGGGCTGAAATACTGAATGCAAATTAATTTTTTGTGTACCGAATCGAAGGGCAAATCTGGATTGAGTTGTTCCCGGTGGCTTAAATTCTTCGAGGGTCATTTCTAGTATTTCTGTATAAAATTTAGCTGTTTTATTAATATCGGAAACAGTCAAAACTATGTGGTCAATGGTAAGCATGAGATGATTTTTCTGCGTTTAATTTTAATAAAACGATATTAAAAATTTAGGTGATATACATATTACAAGCTATTTATGGCGCGGGATATTTTTTTTAACTGTTTTAAATTTTCTTTCAATTGTGATTCTAGATATAGCACCTGCTGTTGAAGAGTTATGAGTTTGAGGTTGTGGGTGGATTTTTGGTTTTTTGTTTTGATACCTTTATGACCCTCTTCTGCCAGAAGATAAGTAGGGGAGACACCAAGTATGGCTGCGAGCGCCACTAGCTTATTAATTCGAGGCTCACTTCTATCTAATTCCCAGGACTCGTAAGTTTCAAATTTGACACCAAGTTGCTTTGATAAATCGAAACTATCAAAACCCCCATCCACTCTAAGTTGTGTAATTCGACCACCCAAAGTCATCTCTGGTTGAGTTGTGCTAACAACATTATCTCTATCTCTAATAGAAGGCATTATTTGCTCCGTTTGGTATTTTTTTTAATGTGTATCCAGTCTAGAAATTATTATCAAACCATATGAATGTTCGAACTCCTAGGAATAAATGACTAACATTTTTGAATACAATAGTGCGCTGGTTTTTTTCCTATAATTCAAATCATTTCGTAGTATTTGTTGATTTTAATTGAATGATAGCAATCCTGATGGAGCAGTTTCTGAATAATAATTAAACAGTTTAAAGTCAATATTAAGTAAATAGTTAAAATATTTAGATTGATACAGATTGATAGATGCGCAGAAGTTGGCACTTTAGTTTTTGAAATTTTCTAAATATTGGGTAAAAATAGTAAAAAAGAAATCATTCGATTTAGATTGGTAAAAAGTAAAGATATGCGTTCAAGTTTGTCGGGTTTCTCTAGTTTTTTTGAAATTTATCCTTAAGCAGTCCATTTTAAATAATAGATGAGTTGATTTGACTATGTATAAAAATGACCCCGCAAAGACACTTGGCTCCCTTATTGAGGATGCTCTGCTTTTTATCAATCATGATTTGATTATTAAAGATACTAATGGTGCGTGTATTCGACTATTTGGTGACCAAGTAATAGGTTCTAGCCTTGAAGACCAAATTCTCTATTCAGGATTAGCAGAAGAAGTTTAGCATGTGTAAAATCCGAAAAACTGGTTGAATTTTCTACCACGCCGAAAAATAATCAGTATCGTCATATCATAGCCCGAATGATGGTTTGGAATGAGGAAACTATAATTGTATTGTTACTGGATACAACGCTTCAACATAATCTTGAAAAAATGCGCCGAGACTTTGTAACTAACGTAAGCCATGAATTACGCTCGCCCCTCACAAGCTTGATTGGTTTTGTTGAAACCATGCAAAATACGCCTGATATGACTCCAAATGTTCGTGAGCGTTTTTTAAATATTATGGATGAAGAGGCAAACAGGATGTCACGTCTAATAAATGATTTGATGTCACTATCCAAGGTTGAGGTTGATGAACATATAGTACCAGAGGGTGAAATTTTTGTTAAAACTCTAATAATTTCAGCAATAAACTCTTTATCTAACCGTGCCTTAAAAACAGGCCATGATATTCGCTTTACAGATCATAGAACTGACCAAACAGTAGAGACCTTGGTAAGGGGTAAAAAAGATGAAATAATAGAAGTTTTTCAGAACCTATTAGATAATGCACTTAAATACAGCTTTCCTGCATCCGTCATTAATGTTGATATGCATGAAAATCAGAATGGCCAGTTAGTTATAAATATTATTAATCAAGGCGAGGGTATTAAAGAAAAACATATTTCCCGACTAACCGAACGGTTTTATCGTGTTGATAAAGGTCGTTCACGTCAAATGGGAGGGACAGGTCTAGGGCTCGCAATTGTTAAGCACATCATTAACAAGCACCGGGGTCAATTAAAGATTAGTAGTGAGTTAGAAAAAGAAACTGTATTCTCGGTGACTTTCCCGTATTTTTCGAAATAACTCTCAAAAATTTAGGGTTAAATTAGTGGAAGTTCACATTAGTATAATAATTAAAGATTATTAGAAAATTATATAAAGATGAAACTTTAGATTTAATGGTCAACAAATGAAAATTAAAGTTCTTATAGCCGATGATGAGCCTAATCAGATTGAATTAATTTCTTATAATCTGAAAAAAGACAATTTTGAAGTATACCAGGCTGTTGACGGGCATCAAGCGATAAATATGGCTGAAAATCATTCGCCTGATATTATAATTCTAGATTGGATGATGCCTGTTATGTCTGGAATTGAGGTGTGTAAAACTCTAAGGGGTAATGCTGATACAAAAAATATTCCTGTAATTATGCTGAGCGCAAGAGGAGAAGAGGGCGATAAAACTCTTGGTCTAGACATTGGTGCAGATGATTATATGTCCAAGCCTTTTTCACCAAAGGAGTTAATTGCAAGAATTCATGCGGTGCTTCGCAGGTCGCGGCCTGCATTGACACAGCACGTATTAGAACATTCACACATTCGTCTTTACCCAGCAAAAAAAATCGTTGAACTTGACGGATATCCCATTGAACTTGGGCAAAAAGAATTTCAAATCCTTAGTGTTTTAATTGAGCGTCCAGGTCAGGTTTTCAGTCGTGCACAACTTTTGGATCATGTGTGGGGGCATGGTATTTATGTTGATGATCGTGCAATAGATGTTTATGTGAGCCGGTTGAGAAAGGCATTAAATACAGGAGTTTCCAGTAAAAATGGTAAAAAACATCCCAACTTAATAAGAACAATTCGCGGAAATGGCTATGCGTTATCAGATAAAGGTCTGGCATAGTAGAACAAGTATATTTCCTGTCTGAGGCGAACTTATTGATGACTTCCGCTTGGAAGCTGATAAGACAAGTTACAATGCCTGAACAATTAGACTCAAATTCTAAAGTCATTGGTCTGGTCGGAAGGTTAGAATGCGCCCCAACCAGCCCATAACACGATATGACTACGATATGTTTTAGGAACGGTATGCATTACATTTTATATGGAAATTGGAGCGGGTGAAGGGATTCGAACCCTCGACCCCAACCTTGGCAAGGTTGTGCTCTACCACTGAGCTACACCCGCAATTGCCACGCTTTATAGCTCGCTCTGTAAAAACTTACAAGATAATTTTAGGTTTTGCTATTCTAGTTTTAACCTTTAGATCCTATAGTCTCAATAATAGCATTGCTAATAAACTTTTGTTCTTCTTTAGTAAGATACGGGTGCATTGGAATTGACAATACAGATTGTGCCAGTCGCTCAGTAACTTCCAACCCAAACTTAGCACGAGGAAACCGTTCATATGGTTTTTGCAAATGCATTGGAATAGGGTAGTAGATGGCGGTGGGAACTCCTTTTTTTCCCAAACTCTCTTGCAAATTCTGCCGATCAATTGATTTAGGTAAATTTAAGGTAAAAATAGCCCAACTACTTGTCATATCTGAATAACAAATGGGTGTATCAACCCAGTCGCTAAGAAGCTCACAATAATAATTTGCAATAGAATCTCTCTGCTTAAGTTCTTCGTCAAAGACGGTCAATTTTGCAAGTAAAATCGCAGCTTGTATTGTATCCAGCCTGGCCGTCATGCCTAAGCGGTCACACTGATATTTATGAACCCCTTGTCCATGTATACGCGAAGAGCGGGCAATTTTAGCTATCTCATCATCATCTGTGAATAATGCGCCACCATCACCGTAACAGCCAAGTGGTTTAGCAGGAAAAAAACTGGTACACGTCACATTTGCTAGTGTGCCAGTTTTGCGTCCACGATATTCTGTTCCAAAGCTCTGCGCTGCGTCATCTAAAACCCATAGACCGTTTGTTTTTGCAAACGCATTAATTTCATCCATTTGCGCAGGCTGACCAAATAGACCAACGGCCATTATTCCTACAACATTTATATTGGTATCGTTTGCACTTTGGAGTGCATCATGAAGTCTGGAAGGGTTGAGTGTAAATGTTTCTTCGTCAATTTCAGCGAATACTGGAATTGCACCGAGAAGAGGCATCACTTCAGCGCTAGCAGTGAAGGTAAAGCTGGGCACAATTACACCTTCCCCTGCCTTAAGTTGAAGTCCCATTAATGCCAATAACAAAGCGTCCGTGCCAGAACCACAGGTTACAACATGTCGAACCCCGACCCGCTTACATAAAGCTGCTTCTAGCTCTATTATTTCCGGACCCATAATATATTGTCCATGATTTAAAACAGTTTCAATATTATGATCTATTTTGGCGCGAATTCTACTCTGCTGGGACGCGAGATCAATAAAGGGATATTTCATAATTTTTCCTGTTGTGTCTGTCGGCTCATTTCCGTCAGTATTTCCTGTACTTTTAATGCTTCTTCGACGTCAGTTATTGCAGGTGTATTAGTTCTACAAACATTTATAAAAGCGATAATCTCATTTCTTAATGGCTGGGCGTCCTCAATTGGCAGAAAAACTGGACTAGACCGTTCAATATTTACATCATCGTCTCCATCAATCAATTTATCCTTATAAAAGATTAATTTTTGAATAGATGGTTTGGTATCGTCAAATACCAGAGACCCCTCGGTACCTGTAACAACCAAGAGATGTTCTTTATAAGGTGAATACCAGCTATCATGCATGATAGCTGTGATGTTTCCTGGGAATTTGAAACTGGTAAATACAATATCGCCGCCATTTTTAGTCACATGACTAGCACTTTCGCAACTAATCGAAATAGGCATATGCCCTACCAGTCCAAGAATGATAGATAAATCATGGGGGCATAAATCGTAGATTGCTGATTCAGATTTACGGATGCGTCCCATTGCAAGACGGTTTGCGTGAATATGTTGTAGCTCTCCTATAGCGCCATTATTGACTTGTCGTTTTAGCTCAATATATGCTGGGTGGTATTGTAGTAAATGCCCGACCATTACTTGCCTCTTCGCTTTGACGGCAGTTTGCCTTATCAACTTGGCAGACTCCATAGACAGAGTTAACGGCTTTTCAATATATACATGCTTACCTGCCTTTAAAGCTTCACATGCAAGTTTTTCATGCGAAGCGGGGTTAGTCACAACAACTATTCCAGAAATAGTTTCATCTCGGAGGATTAGTTCAAAGGAAGATGAGGGACAAGAGAATTGTTGAGAAAACGCATCGGCGTTTTTCTTATTCATATCACAAACAGTTGCTAAAACGCCCAACTCAGACGCATTTCGAGCAATGTTTTTGCCCCAATTTCCACATCCGACTATGGCGATATTAATTTCCAATTAAATAATCCCGAATTTAAGCAATATAGTATATAAATAAACTAATAATTTCTCTTAAAGAAATCAGTGTTTTGCGTCAATTGTTGCTTTTCGTAACTTTGATTGTGATATAATTCACTTTTAAAGTGACGGGCCTCTTGCACTGGAAAAAATAGAGGCTCATATATAAATCAACGCGAAAAGCAAACATTGGTTTGTACTTTACAAGGAAGTTGAATGTCCGAAGAAACAATGCCAGATGCATCATCATTATTTCAGGATAGTCTGCCCATTCATCCAGACACGCTGATTTCTGACTTAAATAAGTTAAAAATTAGAATTAAACATTTTAGCCACCCTCCATTAAAAACGGTGGAGGAATCAAAAGTTCATAGGAATGGAATGCTTGCAAAAAATGAGGGCGGAGGACACATCAAAAATCTTTTTTTAAGGGACCACAAAAAAAATAATTTCCTTGTCGTTCTTCAAGAAGATAGAAACGTTAACCTCAAAGATTTAGCAACTTTGATGCAATCTGGCAGACTATCTTTTGGAAGCGCAGAGAGGCTTCTTGTAAATTTGGGTGTGAGGCCAGGTGCAGTCACACCATTGTCAATGATTACGGGTGCGCGCAAAGGGGTGAAGTTAGCTATCGACAGTGAGCTGTTTGAGATGAAATATATTTATATGCATCCTTTGGTTAATGACCGCACAATATCAATGACGCCTGAAGAACTTAATATATATCTCGAGAATTTGGGCGTAAAATTAAATCAATTAACTTTTACAAATGAATAAAATAGAGGGCAAAGATGTCATTATTGATTGAGGAAAATAACGAGCAAACACCAGTAGATGTAAATGCTGAAAATATTATGTCAGAGGTTATAGAGGCAAGTACAGAAAAGGCAGTGATTTTGCAGTTCTGGGCACCTTGGTGTGCCCCATGCAAACAGCTAGCCCCTGTTTTGGAAAAAGTATGTGCTAAATATAAAAATGTAAAACTTACCAAAATTAATATTGATGATAACCAGGAAATAGCCGCACAAATGCGGGTGCAGTCAGTCCCCACTGTTTTCGGCTTTGTTAACGGTCAGCCGGCAGATGGATTTGCAGGTGCTCAACCAGAATCAGCGATAACCAAATTTGTCGAAAAACTTTCAAAGGCCGCACCAGGTGAAACCGACATTTCGGATTTGCTTGAAGCTGGTGCTACTGCTCTAAGCGAAAATGATACAAATACCGCAATGCAGGCCTATCAACAAGCACTATCCGCATCTCCTGAGTCAGCAGAAGCTCTGGCGGGTTTTGTCAGGTGTTTAGTTGCATTTGGGGAACATGATGAAGCGCAGGACGTGTTAGATCAATTAAATGAAGATATGCGAATTAAACCAGTAATTCAGGATGCGATAGCAACTCTAGCAGTAGCTAGAAAAGGTGCTGAAGTGTCAGTTGAAACGGGCGAATTAGAGGCTAAAGTTCAGTCTGAACCAAATAATTTGCAAGCAAGGCAGGATTTAGCGATTGCACTTTTTGCTTCCGGCCAACAGTCTGAAGCTATGTCTCATCTTTTAGAATCAATAAAAATTGACTCCTCTTGGAAAGAAAATGCTGCACGAACCCAATTACTTGAGTTTTTCACAGCTCTCGGTCAGACACATCCTGAGGTGATTAAGGTAAGGCGGAAATTATCCAGCTATTTGTTTTCCTGACACTAGAACTATATTTTGTATTAAAGATAAATTATCATATTTTTACAGGTATTAACGGATGAGAAATATATGACAATCAGAGGCCCTTTTGAACCTGAGTTTAAAGATTTGCCAAGTCAAATTCCGATTTTTCCTCTTAAAGGGGCGTTGTTACTACCTGGTGGTACTTTGCCACTTAATATCTTTGAGCCTAAATATCTGGCAATGGTAAGAGATGCCATTGCTGACCCGCTTCGCTTGATTGGAATGACACAGCCAAATAAGGACCAGCTGTCACATCCATATTACTCAATTGGGTGCGCAGGCAGGATATCTAGTTTTTCAGAACAGGATGATGGAAGAATATTAATAACGCTTTCTGGCTGTATTCGGTTCAGCGGAACTAATTTTTCTGAGAGCCAATCGGGATATTTGACCGCAGATGTGGAGTGGAATAAATTCAAGGAGGACTTATTTATTGATGAAACTCCTATAGATCGGACAACCCTATCTGCTATTCTAAAACAGTATTTTGATGCTAAAGGTTTCCAAGTTGATTGGTCGCAGCTTGAGTCATGTTCGGATGAGAGGCTTGTAAGTACATTATCAATGATATGTCCATTTGACGTAGCGGAAAAGCAAGCATTGCTTGAGGTTCAAAATTTATCTAGTAGAGCAGAATTATTGACGACAATATTACAAATGTCTTGTCATGACGATCACGCTGACAATGCCAAACATTAATAGCCAAAATAAAGAAAATAAATACGAACGAAAAAGTCTCAAAACGTCAAAGACATCAGGACTATTACTAGACATTTTGGTATGTCCCAACACAAAAAGTCTTTTGATCTATGACAATGAAGCCAAAGAGCTTTTGAGTATTCAAGGAAAAAAAGCATATCCAATAGAAGAGAATTGTCCGATTTTAAGCGAGTACTTTAGTAGGGACCTTTCCTCAGATGAAATTGACAAATGGCAAGAAATAAACAGTCGTAGACGGAAAATATAACTTTATATGAATTCAATTCAAATTGTTGCAACTCAAATTAGGCTTCATAAAGACAAAAGGTCTATATCAATATCTTTCAACGATGGTTTCACAGCGTTATTATCAGCAGAACTACTAAGAGTTGAATCGCCCTCTGCAGAGGTGCAAGGTCATGGTGCTGAACAAAAAAAAACACCTAAGGGAAAACAGAATATTAAGATCACGAATATTGAGGCTGTTGGAAATTATGCTATAAGGTTGCTGTTTGACGATGGCCATGAAACAGGGATTTACAGCTGGGTATTACTACATGATTATGGTATGCGAAAAGATGCTTTATATGCAGATTATATAAATCGACTTAATTTAAAAACATGATTAAAATCACATATCCAAGAATAGGCTTGCAGATGTGAGAAAGCCCCCAGTAGCTATATAAGAAATTTGTTTTTTTATAGGTAGCATATCAAATGCGCTTAGACCAAGATCTAATATGCCTACAGGCAGAATCTTACGTTGAAAACTCTTATAACTAAAAAGACGGTTTAAACCCTGTGTTACGCCAATAATAGCTTCAATTTCGGCCCACCTTTTAGCTTTATATTCGGCCAATATGGAAGGGTGTGAAAAGGAAAGCCCGTTATTACGTGCTGCATTTAAGCAGTCACAAATAACAGCAATGTCGGCAAGTGCGAGATTAAATCCCATTCCGGCTAACGGATGAACAGAATGGCTTGAATCCCCTGCAAGTAGCAGTCCAGGCTGTCCCATACTTCTTGTAACAGAGGGATTTAATGGCCAGTAGGTTCTTTCTGAATTCAAAGAGATCTGGTAAAACCCTTCCCCTAGCGCCTCTTTTACTTGGTAGATAAATTCTCTTTCGTTCATGTTTAAAATAGTGTCAGCCACGGAATCTGTTAGCGACCAAACAAGGGCGCCTTCTCTCTCCCCAATAGGCATTACCGCAATTGGACCATCTGGTAGAAACCTTTGAAAGGCCCTGTTGTTGTGATTCTGGTTAAGATTTATTCTACAAATTATTGCTTTCTGGTTAGCAGCTAAGGAGTTGGTGCGCAGTCTTGTTGCTTTGCGCGTAGGACTATTTGCACCGTCACAAGCCACAAGCAATTCTGCTTTCCATTCTTCTCCTTTAGTATCTTTAATTTTTACGCTCTCTGGGCTGTAATCAAAGTGTAATGCTTCCTCATAAACAAATGTTTGAGCTGGTGATCGAGAATTTAACTTATAACAGGATTCAAGCAGACTATTGTTTTCAATTGTCCAAGCCATAGGCTGTTCATCAAGCGAAAAACGAAGGCTAAACGGCCCAGTTTTTGTGTAAAAACAATCTTTTTCAAATATTTTTTGAGAGACTAAAATATCCCTAATTTCAGTGCTATTTACTGCTGAAAAAGACCATAAATCTAGAT
>PYIJ01040777.1_pt1 | contig 10498 bp, 10 predicted proteins | sample 3578051 | NCBI WGS metagenome assembly PYIJ01 (sample SAMN08408021, study PRJNA431606) | Marine metagenome isolate SA_KN192-05_S13_5m, whole genome shotgun... | biome: marine; feature: oceanic pelagic zone; material: water; isolation source: surface water sample, 0.2-0.8 um fraction ... | reverse complement strand
TGACACCACACCATTTCGCCGGTCAGTGTCGGTTCGATATATTTTTGCTTCTGTTCTTCCGTGCCCAGTTCAAGCAGGGTCGGCACAAGCATGTTGATGCCCTGGCCGGATATGCCGCCGGGCATTTTGGCGCGCGAAAACTCCTCGGCGATAATCCGGCTTTTCAGCGCGTCGGGCGCTGCGCCATAGCCGCCATATTCCTTCGGCAGTGTGCGGGCGGCATAGCCCTGCTCGAGCAGAATTTTCTGCCATGCTTTTCTTTTTTCGCTGCGCACGCCCCGGTCCGACATACGCGGCGCGCTGTCCTTATTGGTCTCAAGAAAGTCTCGCACCTCGGCGCGAAACGCCTGATATTCCGGCGTGAAGTCTAGGTTCATGGGTTTCTCCAGCGTTCAGTCACGACAATGATTGCGAAAACTCTAGCCGCTTGTTTCTGGCAGAGCAATCATGGAAACGCAAAAACAAGGACTGACCTGTCGTCGCAGGTTATGTATGATGCCGGCAGAGGAAAAAATGAATCAAACGCTGATCGAGCGCTATATTGGCTTGCGGCTGCTGCGGACATTTTTGATTGTCACGCTTGTGTTTACGCTTGTTGTTTGGCTGATACAAACGCTCAACCTGATTGACAATATCGGAGGCAAGGGAACGACCATAATCGGTTTCCTAGGCATTAGCCTGCTCGGTATCCCGAGCTTGCTCAGCTATATTCTGCCGCCCGCCCTGCTAATTGCCGTGCTGACACAAATGATCAGATTATTACAAGATCACGAATATTTCGCTCTCAGCGCGGCAGGCTTCAGCCCGCTACGGCTGCTACAACCCATATTGTTGATCGTCGGCTTTCTTGCTGTCATTCAATTATTGCTGTCATTTCTCATAGCCCCAACAGCAACACATTTTTTGCGGCAACAGAAAAACGCCGTGAGTAAAAACTTTGTGACGGATGCCTTCGCTCCTGGAAGTTTTCAGGATATAGCCCCCGGCATCACCGCATTTGCCGACAGCCTCTCAGAAACGGGCGAATTACAACAAGTATTGATTTATGACTATTCCGATATCTCCCGCCCCGTTACCTATACGGCGCGCGAGGGGCGCATTACACGCACCGGCCCCAAAACCTTTTTTCTGCTGTCGGACGGGCATATTCACGATGACAATGACGCGCAAGACAATCGGGGGCTAATTGTATTTTCGGAATATATTTTGCCGCTGAACGCGGACGCGCAGGAAAGCTCAACCGTTCTGATCCGCCCGCGCGACACAACGATATTCCAGATGCTCAATCCACCAGCCATCGCGCTTCATCAAAAAGATTTTCTGCCGCGCATGTATAAAAGCGCGCGCGAGCGTGTCGCCAATATTACAACGCTTCTGGTCTTTGCGTTTTTGGGCTTCGTGGTTGCCACGACCGCGGGCATGCAACGAACTGGGTATGGGCGTCAGGTCATGATAGCGTCGAGTTTGGCAATTATCTATCAGATCGGTATTTTTGCACTCGCTGGAGATGGCACGAAAAACAGTCTTTCCATTATTTATCTTAGCTTGTGGTTTTGCCTATATACCGGCATATGCGTCTGGCTTATTTTTACGCCGGGCCTGCGTTTTTTTGCGTGGGCGGCAAGGAGGCAGGCCCAATGACAGCACCGATTAAATTGAGCCTCTATCTGATCCAACGTTTCACAATATGGCTGCTGGTTACAGGCGCAGCATTTTCGTTACTTATATTTCTTGGCGATTTTCTCGACATGCTCAAACTCGCAAGCAAATTTAATCAGGGAAATCTGCAAGCAGCATATTTCACCGTGTTGCGTTTTCCGTTTTTACTGATTGACTTGATGCCCTTCATCATGCTTTTCGGCACGGTATTTTGCCTGTTGAGTTTGAGCGAAAGTCGTGAGCTTGTAGTGGTTCGCGCGGCAGGGCTGTCAGTTTGGCAGTTTATTCTACCCTTGCTGGGCTTCACGCTTTTAATGGGCTGCGTTGTGCTGGCCTTTCTCGATCCCATCGGCACCGCCAGCTATCAAAAATTTCGCCAGATTGAAAACCAGTTGCGCCCGAATACGCCATCGCTTGATATTAGCGGAAGCGGCCTGTGGTTGCGCGAAATGAGTCCGTCAGGTGATCGCATTTTGCATGCGACACGCATTGTTGACGAAAAAAATTTGCTGCTCGAACAAACTAATTATCTGATCTATGACGCCGCCGGCAATTTGAACAAGCGCGTGCGGGCACAAAAAGCGTCTCTCATTGACGGCGAATGGGTTTTTGAACGAGCAGAAGTGCATGAGATGTCGGGCAACACCACCAAACGCAAACGCCTACGACTCGGCACAGCAACGGAAATAACCGATCTGCAGGAGCATTTCCGTCATCCCAAAACGCTGTCAGTGTGGTCATTGCCCCGATATATTTCGGCAGCAGGTGATACGGGCATCGACACAACCGGCCACCGGGTTCGGCTCTATACCATGCTGACCCTGCCCTTCATGCTGATGGCAATGGTGCTAGTGGCGGCCAGTTTTTCGCTTCCAACAGGTCGCCTGCTGTCCAGCGGACGTACCATCGGTTATGCAATCTTGTTCGGCTTCCTGCTGTTTATCTTCGGAAAATTCGTGGCCAAACTCAGTGAATTGAACATTTTACCAATCATGCTTGCCAGTCTTGCGCCGCCGATGATTGCCACCCTTCTGGCAACCACCCTGTTACTTGAGGCCGAAGATGGCTAACGCATTCGTCCCTTTGGGGAGCCTTGAGATTTGCCAAGAATTGGGGCACATTCCGGCTCAGGGAGAACAAGCCAATGGCTGAAATATCGATGGGTTCGGGCTTTGCCCCCCATTCCGAAGCGGACTGGCTGGCCGCGGTTGAAACGGCGTTGCGCGGAAAGGCTTTCGACAGTCTGACGACCAAAGATGTCGGTGGCATTATCCGCCAGCCACTTTATACAGATGCAGTCCACAAAACCTCCGACACAACTGCCGGATTGCCTGGCCTTGCGCCGTTCACCCGAGGCGCCAAAGCGGTTTCGGACAAATATTTGCCCTGGCATATTGCCCAACGTGTTGTGGTTGGCCGCGGGGCTGGCAACAATGAGCATATTCTGACAGACCTTGCTGGCGGCGTGAGCGCGCTAATGCTCGATTTTTCAGCGACAAAATCTATTACCGCCGACGAATTGGATTCTCTGCTTGAGGGTGTCATGCTCGACATTGCGCCCGTCGTGCTGGCACCGGCAGCTTGCGGGGTTGACAGCATTTTGGCCTTTCTCGACCTGCTGGCGCGCCGCCATGAAGATAACCAATCATTTCAAGCGCATCTAAATTTCGATCCCTTCGCTGTGGCGCTGCCCGACGCCGGACTTGTGTCTTCACAAGGCCTTGAGACACTGGTGGCGCGCGCGGCAAACCTGCCCGGACTTGACCTGATGACAGCTTCGGGCGCGGCATTTCATAATGAAGGCGCGCCCCCGTCGGATGAGCTGGCCTATATGCTTGCCGCGCTGACGGAAAACTTGCGCATTTTGGAAGCCCACGGGCTTCTTCCCGGAGAAGCCCTGCCCCGCATTACCCTGACGCTGAGTGCGGATACCGATTTCTTCATGACCATTGCCAAGATCCGCAGTGCGCGGCAACTTTTTCACATGGTCGCCAAAAATATCGGCTGCGCGCACGTCGCGCCGACCATTCATTGCGAAACCAGCCAACGCGCCTATTCGCGGCTCGACCCTTGGGTGAATATTCTGCGCGCGACCGTTGCCACGCTGGCCGCCGGCATTGCAGGAGCCGAGCTTATCAGCGTCGCCCCCTGTTCTGCCACCAGCGACAGCGACAATATGCTGACACGTCGCATCGCCCGCAACACGCAGATTATTTTGCAGGAAGAAAGTCATATCGGCCACGTGTCGGATGCCGCGGGCGGAAGTTGGTACGTTGAAACCCTGACCCAACAGCTGACCGAGCAGGCCTGGGCCATGTTCCAATCCATCGAAGCGGCGGGCGGGCTGACCGAGCAAATGAATGATGGCAGCGTGCGCGCGCAGTTGGACGCGCGTTGCCGCGACTATGAAGCGCTGGTCGAAACACGCGATCTGCCGCTGGTCGGCGTCAGCGAATTTCCCAATCTCGACGAAGCACCCCTGCCGGCACCTGCCACCGCCCAAAGCGGCTATCGCCATGCCCAAAAGTTTGAGGCCTTGCGCGATCTCGCCGAGCAAGTGAAACCGAAAGTCTTTTTGGCGTGTCTTGGCACTGCGGCGACCTTCACGCCGCGCGCCAATTTTGCCGCCAATACATATGCCACGGGTGGCATGCACGCCGTAACCGGCGCAGGCGGCTCAGATATTGCCGCCATTGCACAAGAGTTTGCCGATAGCGGTGCTAAAATTGCCGTTATCTGCGGCACGGACGACCATTATGGGGCTCACGCGGGTGAGCTTGCCGAGGCACTTCGCAATGCGGGAGCCGCGCATCTCGCGCTGGCCGGACGCCCGCGCGACATAGCCGCCATTGACGATTATTGCTTTGCGGGCGGGCCGACGTTGAGTTTCGTACAAAAGGTGCTCGCGCGGCTGGGGTTGGAGACAGACGCATGAGCCGCATTCCGGATTTTTCCAAAATCAAACTTGATACCGGCCTGTCGGCTGACCTTGCAGATTGGGAACGCGCCGCACTGGACATGCAAAGCCGGGGGCAAGGCGCAACCATTCGGCAAACACCCGAAGGCATCGACATTAAGCCGCTCTACACCGAGGGCGACCGGCGCGACCTGCCTTATCTCGACAGCTATCCGGGGCTTGCGCCCTTCACGCGCGGGCCTTACGCGACCATGTATGTCAACAAACCGTGGACGGTGCGCCAATATGCCGGCTTTTCAACCGCCGAGGCCTCAAATGCGTTTTACCGGCGTAATCTGAAGGCCGGGCAAAAAGGCTTATCGGTCGCCTTTGATCTAGCAACGCATCGCGGCTATGACAGCGACCACCCGCGCGTTTCCGGCGATGTCGGCATGGCCGGTGTCGCGATTGACAGCATTTTGGACATGCGCACTCTTTTTGCCGGAATTCCGCTCGATACGATGAGCGTTTCCATGACCATGAACGGCGCCGTGTTGCCGGTAATGGCGCTTTATGTTGTGGCCGCCGAGGAACAGGGCGTCGGGCCCGAAAAACTGGCCGGCACCATTCAGAACGACATTCTCAAAGAGTTCATGGTGCGCAACACCTATATATACCCGCCGCAACCTTCAATGCGCATTATTTCCGACATTTTCGCTTACACATCACAGCACATGCCGAAGTTTAACTCGATTTCAATTTCCGGCTATCATATGCAGGAAGCCGGGGCAACGGCTGACCTGGAACTCGCCTACACTCTGGCCGATGGTGTCGAATATGCCCGCGCAGGCATGGCAGCTGGATTGGATATCGACACATTCGCGCCTCGCCTTTCTTTCTTCTGGGCCACCGGCATGGATTTTTTCATGGAAATTGCGAAAATGCGCGCGGCGCGCCTGTTATGGGCACAGTTAATGCAGGGCCTTGGTGCCGAAAACGCCAAGTCGCTCGCATTGCGGACGCATTGCCAAACCTCCGGCTGGAGCTTGACGGCCCAGGACATTTACAACAACACCGTGCGCACCTGCATTGAGGCCATGGCTTCGACACAGGGCCACACCCAATCTCTGCACACGAACAGTTTCGACGAGGCTTTGGCGCTGCCGACCGATTTTTCCGCACGCATTGCGCGCAACACGCAACTTTTGCTGCAAATGGAAAGCCAGACTACTAAAGTCATTGACCCTTGGGGCGGCAGCTATTTTGTCGAGCGGCTCACGCATGATTTGGCGGCGCGCGCGCTGGCGCATATTAATGAGGTTGAGGAACTGGGCGGTATGGCAAAGGCCATTGAACAGGGCTTGCCGAAAATGCGCATCGAAGAAGCCGCCGCTCGCACGCAGGCCCGCATTGACAGCGGCCGTCAAACCGTCGTCGGGGTGAACAAATTTCGCCTGGAAGACGAACCGCCCGTCGATGTGCTGAAAGTGGACAATTCCGCCGTGCGTACCGCCCAGATTGACCGGCTGAAAACCTTGCGCGAAACGCGCGACGAAAAAGAAACCCGCGCCGCACTGGATGCGTTGACCAATGCCGCGGGCACGCAAAGCGGAAACCTGATGGCGCTTGCCATTGATGCGGCCCGCGCCAAGGCTACCGTTGGCGAAATATCGTCAGCCCTTGAGACCGTCTACAACCGGCACGAGGCCAAACCACAGGTTATTTCCGATGTCTATCGGGATGATTTCGGCAAAACCGAACCGGCAATCGTCAAAATCACGGATATGATTGAACGCTTCACGGCCCGCGAGGGCCGCGCACCGTCAATCTATCTTGCCAAAATGGGACAGGACGGCCATGACCGCGGCCAAAAAGTGGTCGCCACGGCCTTTGCCGATCTGGGCTTTGAAGTGCACACGGGCCCCCTGTTTCAAACCCCCGAAGAAGCCGCGAAGGACGCGATTGCATCTGGCGCGCATATTGTCGGTGTCAGTTCACTGGCCGCCGGACATCTGACTTCGGTTCCCGAATTGCGCGCCGCACTCAGCGCGCATGAACGTGAAGATATGATGGTGATTGTCGGCGGCGTAATCCCACCGCAGGATTTTGACGCCCTGCGCGATGCCGGAGCCAAGGCAATTTTCCCGCCGGGCACGGTTATTCCTGAAGCCGCGGTCGAGCTTATCACGGCGCTGACCGCACATCTCGGCCATAATGAGGCCGCCTAAATCAATCGTGAAGCCGGATTAGGCCTTCTTGGGACATTGAACAGACTAATGTGCCATCGCGGGTGAACACATGGCCGAAATTGAGCCCGCGCCCACCTGATGAAGCAGGAGAGCTTTGCGTGTAGAGCATCCAGTCATCGGCGCGGAACGGGCGGTGAAACCACATGGCATGGTCAAGACTAGCAATTTGGGTTTTCGGGTTCAGATAATTCACCCCATGCGGGCGCAGGCAGGTATCGAGCAGGGTCATGTCGGACATATATGCCAGCACACATTGGTGAATGCCCAAATCCTTCGGCATGCCCGCATCGCTCGCCTTGAACCAAAGTTGCTGAACCGGTTCTGTTTTCTCTGGTGCTAGCAGATCCAGCGGCTGCACATGACGAATTTCGACAGGCCGTTTACGAGTGAATATATCGCGCACTTCTTTGGGCAATTTTTCAGCCAATTCCAAACGCCGTTCGCGTTCCGTTTGCAAATCTTCGGGCGACGGCACGTCAGGCATTTCCACCTGATGCGCCAGCCCGTCTTCCTCACGTTGGAAGCTCGCCGCCAAATTGAAAATCTGTTTGCCGTGTTGAATGGCCGTCACCCGTCGGCTCTTGAAACTTTTGCCGTCGCGCGCGCGGTCTACCTCGTAGACAATCGGCACATTCGGATCACCGGGACGCAAAAAATAAGCATGCAGCGAATGGCACACCACATTCTCCACCGTGCGCGATGCGGCTACCAGCGCCTGCCCGATCACCTGGCCACCGAATACGCGCTGCCAACTGTCATCGGGACTGTGGCCGCGAAACAGGTTCACCTCAATCTGCTCAAGATCAAGCAGATCGATCAATTCATGCAATTGTTCAGTCATTTTTACTTAGCGCGTTGATTAAAAAGTATTTTTCTTGCCTTTGCCGCTTCTCTTGTTTTGTCACCAAGCGTGCCGCGCCGCAAGTCCAATCCCAGCGCAAATCCGCGCTTTACGGCCGGCCGGTCGCCCATGCGCTCGAACCATTTTTTGAGATGCGGGAAATCTTCCAGCTTCTGTCCCTGGTTTTTATACGGCACAACCCAGCCCCAAATTGCCATGTCAGCAATTGAATAGCGTCCGGCCACAAAGTCCTTGCCGCGCAACTGCTTGTTCAGCACGCCATAGAGCCGGTTAACTTCATTGGTATAACGCTTAACCGCATAGGGCAATTTTTTCGGTGCGTATTGGCGGAAGTGGTGGGCCTGTCCCGCCATTGGGCCCAAGCCGCCCATCTGCCAAAACAACCATTGGTCGACCTCGGCGCGGGCGCGCTCATTGCTTGGATAGAACTTTCCGGTCTTGCGACCCAAATATTGCAAAATGGCACCCGACTCAAAAATCGAAATGGGCTTGTTGCCCGGCCCCGCCGGATCGACAATTGCGGGCATACGATTATTCGGCGCAATTTTCAAAAAACTGCGCTTGAACTGGTCGCCCAAGCCAATATTAACCGGTTTCAATGTGTACGGCATGCCGCACTCTTCCAGCATAATCGAAACTTTCCAGCCATTTGGCGTTGGCCAGTAATACAGCTCAATCGGCTTTTGCTTCTTGTTGGTTGCGATTTTCGGTTTCGTGGAAGGTGACGATTTTTTATCAGCCATTTTAAATCCTTGATGTGCAGTGCCGGTAGACGACAAATTTCGAGTGGAACGCAGACGTAGAACAAGAGCTATACTCTAACAAGTCTGGCGGTGCATCCAAGAAGTTTTCGAGGCTTCAGGCCTTTTTGGATTTTCCCGCCTTGGCGCGATAGGCTGCATCCACGGAAGCGTGCAACCAATTGACCAGCGCATCGGGGTCATCGAGCAGTTCTTCGGGCAATTCCCAAAACGACATGGCAATTTCCTTACCTGCGTTTTTGCCCGATTGCGGCTTGAAGTGGAACCGATCGGCACCGGCCTCTTCGAACATTTCCTGATTGATGGCATCAGCCTTCAGATAGAGCGTCTCATTGGAGATCAGCGCAAACATCACATCGCGATAATAAACGCCCGCGCCGCCAAACATATGCTTGATTTCAACCGACCCGAGCGGTTCAAAAATTTCTGCGACAAAGGCCTTATACTCGCTGCTGACAGCCACTCAACGTGCGTTTGCGGGCACGATGGTCACGCTTTCGCCGCAACCGCATGCATCCGTCTGATTGGGGTTGTTGAAAATGAATCCGGATGACATGACGCCCTCTTCATAATCCATTTCGGTACCGAGCAAAAACAAGACAGCCTTGGGCTCGATTAAAATCATGACGCCCTTATCCTCGACCACTTCGTCCAGCGGATCGCGCGCATCGGCATAGTCCATCGTGTATTCCATGCCCGCACAGCCGCCATTTTTGACACCGATCCGTACACCAATTTTCGGCGTTTCGGCATGCGACATAATATACTTGATCCGCTCCGCCGCGCGGTCGGTTAGGATAATGGCTTTTGGAATTTCGTATTTTTGCGTCATTTGCTTCCAAAAATTTAAAACATCAAAATTTAAAACATGTTGAGCGCCACACGCGCCTCATCCGACATTCGGCTTGGGTCCCATGGCGGCTCAAAAACCATATTTACCACGACATCGCCCACGCCGTCCACCGACCGCACGGCATCCTCAACCCAGCGCGGCATGTGTTCTGCAACCGGACAACCCGGTGCCGTGAGCGTCATGTCGACGGTCACGTCGCGCGCGTCGCTTACATCGACGCGGTAAATCAGGCCCAACTCATATACATCGACCGGAATTTCAGGGTCGTAAACGCTCTTGAGTGCGCCGATCAGGTTATCTGTAAGCGCGGCCATTTCCGGCGTCAATTCACCTTCATCCAGGCTCGATTCCGCAGTCGCGTCTGGAAACGCGTCAGTGTGATCCGCGCCTCCTTCCTGCGCGGGACCCGTGTCGATAATCGGCATATCGTCTTTTTTGTCGTCAGTATCCGTCACGAAATCCCCTATCCGAAAAAGCCGATAGCTTTAGTGAGCGCGACGCCCAAGGCTTCAACCTCGTCATGCGTATTATACACGGCAAAGGAGGCGCGCGCTGTTGCGGCCACATCAAATCTTTTCATCAAGGGCTGGGCGCAATGATGCCCCGCCCGCAGCGCGACACCCGAACGGTCCATCACCATGGCGATATCGTGCGGGTGAATGCCATCAACCATGAACGATACAATTGCCCCCTTGTCGGGCGTGGTGCCAAATATCCGCACGCGGTTGATTCTGCCAACAACATCCATTGCATGGGCGGCCAACGCTTTTTCATGCGCGCAGATGTTCTGCCAGCCGATCGCCATCATATAATCAAGCGCCGCGCCAAGGCCGATGGCCTCGACAATCGGTGGCGTGCCTGCCTCAAAACGGTGCGGCGGGTCGGCATAGGTTACCTCGTCAAGCGACACTTCGCGGATCATTTCGCCGCCACCACGATAGGGACGCATCCCCTCCAGCAATTCCGACTTGGCATATAAAACACCGATGCCGCCAGGTCCGTAAACTTTGTGACCGGAGAAGACATAGAAATCGACATCCAGTGCCTGCACATCCGTCGGCAAATGTACCGCGCCCTGACACCCGTCCAGCAAAACCGGAATATTGTGAGCATGTGCGAGTTCGATAATGGTTTTTGTATCCGTCACTGTACCCAGCGCGTTTGACATTTGCGTGAGTGACACAAACTTCGTGCGTGGACCAAGCAACCCGGCATAGG